>Ga0208689_1000485_pt1 | contig 27807 bp, 27 predicted proteins | sample June2015DPH_8_15_FD_184700 | JGI IMG/M metagenome (GOLD analysis project Ga0208689, IMG submission 184700) | Peatland microbial communities from SPRUCE experiment site at the Marcell Experimental Forest, Minnesota, USA - June2015DPH_8_150... | ecosystem: Environmental > Terrestrial > Soil >... | reverse complement strand
TGGCCTTTCATACGACCTGCCCTTCCGCAAGCGCTCTCTTCATTGCCCGTCGTCCAACAAATACTCTCGGGTCAGTGAGTGAGCTCCAACCACTCATCGCGGGGCGCCTGTTACGACCGCTTCCCTCAGCGGAGGCGGCTGGCAAGGTTGGTGTGCAGCGCGTTCTCAGGGACTGTCGTGCAGGCTGCGATGGTAAATGCGACCCTGTGCAAGCGCTTTGGTACTGAAGTGTCAGGCGACTGCATTTCCGTGTGCGCACCGCCCCATATTGAGGGAGGCCGAAATGAGCGTCATGCTTAAGAGGCGTGCATCAGTCTATGCCTGCACGACTCTGAGGGGGTGGGCACCAAAGGCCTGAAAAAAAGAATTGAGGCATTAAGATTTAGACAGTTTGCGGGCATCTCTATAGTAGGGGGAAAAATCGTTTGGGGTCTTTGTACGGACGTTAAGATCCTTGAGAAATGGGACGGGAGAGGCTGAATGGCAACCACGCGTGGGGATTTCGGAGCTAACCCACCTGTCTGGATTTGGCAATCGGAAGGCTCTGGGGCAACGGTCGAAACGGATCTGCTTGATGCTGCGCGTCGAACCTGGGCGCGCGTGCTTTCTTATGCCCGGCGCTACGAGCAGGATTCATCCATAGCCGCAGACATACTCGAGGCGGTACTGCTCGCAATTTCCAGAGCTAGAAGAGCAGACAGAATGTCGGGCAATCCGATTCGAAATCTCGACAGTTACCTGTACGTGGCCTTTGTCCGCAGGCTTAATAGGCACGTGGCTAGGCAGCCTAAAATTCAATTTGTCGGCTCGCTCCAGGATCTCGATGCCTTCAGTGGCATTCACACCCGCGGCAGCCCGTCCACAGTTGAAGATGAGTTGCTCGTAAGAGAGTTGCTAAAATATATGACCGGACGCCCGCGGGACATGTTTTTCCTGAGAACGAGCGGCTACTCCTGGAAAGAAGTCGCGCGCTTCCTGGGAACCACGGCTAACAGTGCGCAGGTTCTTTTCAACAAGGGAATTGGAAAGGCCCGCAGTCGCATTACGAAGCTGAAGGGCTCAAGGAGGCGGCCTAGTGAAGGGGGTGAGGCCAATGCGTGATCAAGCGCTCACGAAGCGAGAAGAGGCGCGACTGATCGAAACATACCAGCGCGTTCTGCAGGAAGGGGGGTTTCCCAACCCAGATCGCGCCGGATGCCCTGATAACGAGATTCTAAGAGCCATAGCCTTCCGCAAACTCGGGACTGAACAGGTTAAGGACTGGATCGAACACCTCGGCACGTGCACTCCGTGTTTCCGGGAGTACACCGAGTTTCGCGAACATGTGGAATGGCGACGGGAAGCAGCTTACGTAGGAATGGCTGCCGCTGTTATCTTCGTAGTCCTCTCTATCGGCTGGTGGATATTGCGCGCCAGCCACCCAGTTGAGATCACGGCCCACAATCACATCGTCGCGGACATGCGGAACCGGTTAACGTTGCGCGGCGATCAAGGCCGCGAACCCAGCGAGGGGCCGCTGATGCTCGGGCGTGGGATTGATGATGTGTCTTTCTATCTCCCCGAAGGAAGCCGTGCAGGGACATATGAAGTCGCGGTCTTTCGCGAAGAACTCGGAGAGCCGCTTGCAAGCGCTACGGGACTAGCATCGGTGGAGAAAAGCATGACCAGGATGAAAGCCACGCTTGACATTTCGCGTATCCCCTCCGGCCATTACCTTCTGGGCATTCGGCTGCCGGGAGTTGAGTGGAGCTACTATCCTTTAATGATCGGGTAATTAAGCCTCTCCGTTCGGGCTGCACACCTTCAATAGTCGCTGTGACGCACGCGCGAGTGAAACCGTGCCAATGGAGGCGTTTCACAGCCGGGTTGCACCTTGCGTGGGAATCTGCGTGCTTCGAAAGCCGGAGAATGACGTGGACTTCGTTAGGCGCTTTCGATGACCGGCCCATCCAACCCGCACGAGATGAACCGATAGACTCTCCGACGGTCGCCAAGATATCGGAAGCGCTGCCGCGCTAGTTGGAAGAATCGGTCGTCGCAGGTGGAGACGATGAACTGTCGTGCGTGCAGCCCGTTCCCTTCGCGGATGCGCAGCAGGGATTGGCAAAGCGCGGCCATGGCGCGGGTGTCGTTTTCACCCTGATCATGGATGGAGTAGAGGCGGTCCAAGGCGATGACCTCGATTGCGTGTTCTATCTGGCTATCACGGTCCCGCTCCAATAGCTTAGGCTGTAGCCAACCGGAAATTTGTTCGGTGTCGGGTGACCCGTCAGGTGGAATCCAGCCGCCCGGCGTCTCTTTCTCTGCCTAAGGGCTTAACGCCTATTTGAGAGCGCGTGGGTCTTCGGTCAGAAAATGATCGGCGCGGAACCGTCTCCGACCAAAGTGAAGGGCGCCCAGAAGACCGGTGGGCGATCACCCAACCGCTGCAAATAATCAAGTTTCGCTTGCCGGAGTGCGGAGGCTTTGTCTTGTCCGTGCGCCAAGTGTGTGTAGAAGTCCTTCATCAAGGCTTCCGTGGCGGAGTCGTCCACATTCCATAGTGCCCCCACCACACTCTTAGCGCCCGCAAGCAAGAACGCTTCCGCGAGTCCGTAAATGCCCTCCTCACCTTCGAGCTTTCCAGTCGCCGTATCACAAGCCGAGAGCGTCACCAAGTCTGCTGATAAGGAAAGCTGGGTAATCTCCCGAAGTTGAAGCAGGCCATCATCATTCGACTTCGGGTCTCGTCCCAGAATGAGCGCTGCCCTGTCCGGGAACTGTGGGCTGGCCAGTCCGTGGACGGCAAAGTGGAGGATTTTGAAATTGGCCAGGGGTTCGGATTTGAACTTCGATTCTGTTGCGTTTGCGTCGAGTAGTAACACGCTGCGGTTTGGATGGTTAAGCGATTGTTCGGCCCCTATCACCTCCTGGCGCGATGCTGGTAGACGATAGAGATGTGCCCCCGAGATATCGTAAATGCCACGCGAGACTGCGCGCATGATGCCGCGATCGGTGCTGGTGTCCTTTGGTTCAAGATCATACGGAACAGCCCCGATGCCGAGGAATGCCATTTGCGGCTCAACCGGGGGTCGGAGGGTTTTGAGGTAATAGAGGACCGTACTGGAGGGGGCGTAGCTAACCGTGTGAGACTGGAGGACGTATTTGCCGTCGGGGCCGCGCAACGTCTCTATCGGCAGGCTCCATAACGTTGCGTCCGGTATGATTGTCAATCGGGTGGTCTGTGGCAATTGCCAGACGGGGCCGAGCAGCAGGTCGTACAATTTCCTCGCGTCCTGATCGGCATGCTTTGCTGCCTCGATTTGACCCAGATACCGGGCGGTTGTTTCCGAAATCTCCGTTCCCCCGGCCGGAAGCGCTATGATGACCTCGCGCTTTCGGTCGATGACCAAACAAAACGACGTCGGGTCTGCCAGAACATATTCCAGCACGACCTCATCCGGGAGTAGAACGGTTCGCAGCTTCGCGAGGTCAACAGGCTGGGCGCGAAGGGTTGCGTCCTGCATCGCATTTGCGGGCTGGGTCCGCACTCCCATCAATTGTTCAGCAAGAAATAGCTTGTCCAGGAGCTCTCTTCGCTCAGTACGATCAGATGTTTTCATCAAGGTGCGTTGGAGGAGATTGAAATCGGCTTTCGCGGCTTTTTGGGCATCGGAAAGCTCGCCCTCCTGCAATCGAGGCCGCCTCAGCAGATCGGCGATGGAACGCCCGCGCGCTGTCTCGACAATCCTGAACGCTTCTGCCGTGTGGCCTAACCTGGCGGCCACGGCGAAATCACCCTTATAGATATCGCTCATTGTAGCAATGAGCGAACTCTCTATCTGTTCGTTCGGACTGTTTGCGAGTAGGCTCTCGGTGGCGTCCGCGGCTTGGTCATAGAGTTCCTGAGCTTTTGTCAAGTCTCCTTCTTTGGCTTTCAGGTCAGCAAGCACGGCCAAGTGGAGCGGAAGATGGTATTCGTCCGCGACCTGGCGCATAGCGTTCATCGCCTGCGTTTCACATCGCTCCGCGTCAGCGTATAGGCCTACATCACGATAGACCTTTGCTGCTTCGTACATGCTCCAGGCGATGGAGTGAATGAACCCATTGGCTCGACTCAGCCTACCCGCTTCTTCGAAATACTGAGTTGCCGCCCTCCGGTCCCCAGCCGCTGCCGCTACTTGCCCCAGCGCGATTAAGACTTGACTCTCCTCCAGCGGCGCGTGCAACTGACGGGTTTGATTCAGGGTTTGCACTAGGAGCTCGCGCCCTTCGTCCGGCCTGCCGAGGAAGGCAAGCGCTCGGGCCTTGCAGACATAAGCAGGATAGGGGAACCCGATGTCTTTGACCATTGCGGCAATGTGTAGAGCTGCGTTGCAGTAATCCAGTGCTTCGCCGGCTCGGCCCATTTCGACAAGCCCATTGCCAACCTGTGACCCGTAAACCACCAAGGTCGGGAGGTCGGCTCTCGCAAGGGCCGAGGTAAGCGCGGAGGCGAGCAGATCGCTAGCTTTTGCGGTTTTGCCGTCCATGAACTCTATGATGGCCAATTCTGCCCGCGCCCTCGCCTCCCACGACTTGTCATCTAAACCCTGCGCCAGATTGAGAACTTCTTGCCAAGCTCGATACGCAGAATCAGGATGGTCCTCTCGTTCGATGTCGCCCTTGGTCGCCAAGCAGCGAATTCTCAATCGAGAATCACTCGCGGCGATGGGATCTTGCAGAATCTGCGTCAATTCCGCTGAAGTCTGCGGGACGGATTCCAGGCCTATGCTGGACCGCAGGCGCCCGCACGCAGCGTAGAGTTGGTCTCTCTTGTCGCTCTTCTGCATTGCGAGTTGCTCCGCACGTCCGTAAAGCTCGCCTGCACGTTGCCAGTTCGAGAGCCAAGCGAAGCGGTCGGCTTGCGCGAGTAACTGCTTAGGCTCTTTTGTTCGAGAGGCAGCGGGACGCAGGACGGCGATGAGCGTAACGCAAGCCAGCAGCGCCAGTGACAATAACACCAGGGTCGACACAGTTGTCAGCCCAGTGGAGCGGTTCAAGGATGGAGGAAATTCGATCATGACGGCACTACGTACGCCGACAGAAATCTGCCAACAGAACAGGACCGAGCGCAATGGCAAGATGTCGGGCCGCTCGCGTGCCGGCAAAGTAGGCGCGTGCCGTCAGCAAAGGGGAGCCCAACATCACACGAAGAGCCATGCGGTTGTTGATGCTACCGTCCGGGTTCAGTGCCCGGTTGAAGTCGGGAAGCTTGCGGTCAAGGGAATCCGAGACGACACGGACGACTATTGCGGGGACCGCGAGTCTGTGCGCAGCCGAGAGCACCTCGTAACTTTCCATGTCGACGACCTGTGCTCCGGTTGCAGCGAGCCGGAGTTTGTCGTCCTTGGTAGTCGCTACGCGTGGAGAAGTGATACCCAAAACTGATCTGCACGTCATGTTCTGGCGATTCAAAAGCGAAGAGACTTGCTCGGAAAACTCGGGAGCGCAGGGGCTTGTGGTGCCACCGTTCGTTGCCGAAAGGCAGCTCAAGTACACAACAATGGCCGATTCGGAAAGTGAAGCGGTCAGGCTTCCGCAGAGACCAATCACGACTGCTAGATCCGGGTTTTCGCCCTGACGTTCACCCAGGGCTCGCGGACCCAGACCGTGAGAGAGTATCTGAACCGCACGCTCCCCAGCCTGCTTCGGTCCCATCCCCGTGATGAAGAATTCGAGTTGATTTGCTCCTGCTGTGATTGGGCCCGCATGCGAGCTAGAGCTCCAACGTCTGACTCCGAGGAGCCGCGCTAGCGGATCCACTTCCGTTTTCGAAGCCGCTAAAACGAATATTCTGCCCATAGATTCTAAGTATGCGCCCCGAGGGTTTTGAGAATCCACAGAGTTCGTTCCGCCAAGAATCGAAGCGTGTCACCTATCACGCGCTTCTGCCCCACCCTCAAGAGAAAGAAACAATGCCGTTCGGCCCGGTTTGGGGAACGCCGGCATCATGCTCCCAACGAATCGGGCTGAACCCTAAACCTTGGTTAAAAATCTGGAAAGCGTAAGCCCGAATCCCCTTGCGATGACTTCCAAGTTGACGATCGAGATGTTTCGCTTTCCGTGCTCCACATCTGCCAGATAACTTCTATCCAGCCCGAATTGCTCTGCCATCTGGACTTGTGTCCAGCCTCGTTGCTTTCGAAGCTTTCGCAATCTCCGCCCTACCCGAATGCGGATGTCCTCGGCCATAACCTCCTATCATGGCTTCTGGACTCTTCGCAACAAATCGGCTATGAGCAACATCACGTACACGATTGTTTAGTGAGAGGACTGGCCGGTCGTGGTCTCCGAACTGCCGCAAGACTGAGACTTGACGAGAGGGGGGTGTAGCTGACGATGTTGGTGAGATGTTTTACTACGGCGAAACCCTCTGGCATAAGACAGGAAAGCAACTGAAGCAGCCCACCAATGCTGAGGAAGCTATTAGCGCGGGCGGGCTTGACGGGTATGTAAAACTCGTGCCGACTCAAAAGGACGAGGCGCTGCGGAGGGAAATCACCCGCCGCATGGCAGTAGTGCGCGATGACCTGAACTCTGGTGATCCCAAGAGCGTGTTGGGCTTGGTTTATCCTGGGTTTCGTCCGCAGTCGCCGTTCTCCACATCGGCTCATCGCAGTCCAAGCACGGATCGGGCAAGCACTTGTATCTACCCGGATTGAGGGAGATCCTCATCGACATGGATGGTCAACTATGCAGGTGTGCTTACAAGGGGCACCTGTTGGTCCTGGTCTCCGAATGGGGGTTGGAGCACGCCACTAAGGAACAGATCGCGAAAGTGTGCGGGCGATCACTCCCAGGGTTCAACAGCTACAGCCCGATCGTTGAGACGATCACCTATCTCAAAAGGGACCTGAAGAAGATACACCTAGTGCCCGCGGATATCGGACTCGTTGTAGGTATCGAGTCTGGCAACATATATCTCGACGGTATCGCAGTCTCGCCGGAAAGAATCGAGTTTGTGCCCACGGCAGACGGCCTGAAATACGAAAGCCGACCCTGAACAAAGGAGTTCCGCTTGGATTTGGGTATTCGGCCTGAGTCGCCTTCCCGGATGGAGTCCTGCTTAGCTCAGGAGGTTGGAGCTGCGCGGCGGTAGCTTAGCGAGGAGGTCGTCGCTTGGAGAATGTGGTTCAGCCTCAACCGCGGAGCCAACACAAGAGTCGCTTCTACCATGTCAGGCGCAATGCGAATTGGATCTCGCGCGGGTCGCCCGGTCCGCCTGAAGCCTCGCCGGCGATGGGCTGCACCGTATTCCCGATCACACCAAAGGAGGTTGAACTCCAGTCAGCGTTGGGCAACGTAAAGTTCGGCCGATTGAGAATATTGAACATCTCCGCTCGGAACTGGAGAGTTTTCGATTCCCACAGTCTGAAATTTCGAATCAGCGAGAAGTCCCAGTCGACCAGACCCGGCCCGGTCAGAATATTTCGTCCCGCGTTTCCGAAGGTGTAGGGGGCAGGGTAGGAGAATGCGGCGGGGTTTGCCCATTCGTTGACGCTCTTATGGGCGGGATACAAGCTGACGCCCGGAACCACATTCGGACGATCATAGTTGTCGATATTGTTGCTGGGGTTGCCGTCGACGGTGGGCGTGTAGGGCGCCCCGGATTGCAGCATGGCGATCCCCGCTATTTCCCAGCCGCTAATGACGTAGTTCGCCTTCGGGTTGTGCAGCTTTCCGAACTTGTCGCCGAAAGGCAGGTTGTACACATAAGCGACCGAGAAGCGCTGTTCGTAGTCGAAGTCCGAGCGGCCCTTCTCCGCAGCGAGGTCGTAAGAATTCTGTGGGAACCCTGGGCTGGCGTTGGTCCCGAAGTAGGCGGAGTCGTCGTCGAGGGATTTCGACCAGGTGTAGGCGCCGATAATCGCCAAGCCATTGCTGTAGTGCCTCTCCACCTTGACCTGCAAGGAATGATAAATGGATGTGCCGATGGGATCCGTGTAGGACATCGTCTGGAAATTAGGGTAGGGCCGCGGGCAAGGTGTATCCGCAGGCGTGCCCGAGATGCAGGTTGAGCCGCCCCTGTAGAGGGCGTTGTTCGGCTGGTTCGGGTCCCACTCGATAGGCAATCTTAGTCCCCGAGTGCCGACATAGCCCACGTCGAGGAGCCAGGATCCCAACTGTCGTTGCACGTCGAACGTCCATTCGAAAATCCTTGCGTCCTTGACGTCCAGGTTGACCGGGTCAAGGGCCGGGAAAAGCGCCTGCGTGAGCGAGGGTGCCACGAAAAGGTTCTGGAGAAGCAGACCAGTGGCCAGCGGCAGCCCGCCCGCAGAGGGCGTTGTGGACACTGCGGTCAAAACGGCCCGCTCATTGTCCAGCAGATCGCCTTGGGTCAATTGAAAATAAGGTGGATTGAAGCTCTTTTGGAAATAAAGCTGACCGACCATCTGGTCGTAGTAGACGCCTCCGCCGGTGCGGATGACGGTCTTCTCATTTCCGAAGGGCATCCAGGCAAGGCCGAGGCGAGGCCCAAAGTCAGTGTGGTCGGGGCGTTGCAGCGCCCGGTTTTCCGAAGTGCTTCCCAGGTTCTCCGTCCCGACCTGTTCGAATTGTCCAATGGGCAATCCCGAGGCCCCGGTCGTGCCGACAAAATTCAGCAGGGAGGCCGCACTCGTACCCGCAGCAAGCAGTAAGCCCTTGTTGAAGTCGAAGCTGCCGAAGTGGTTGTACTTATCCGTGATCAGGCTATTGTATTCATACCGGGGGCCGAGCGTCATCGTGAGGTTTCGGTGAATCTTCCAGCGGTCCTGCACAAAGAAATCGTACTCCGTGCCCGTCCCCGAAATGTAGCCCGAAGAACCGCGGATCCAGTTCGTGGGCAGGCCGAACAGGGCGTCAGCTACGCCGTTGCCGAAGCCACAACTTGGCGGAGGACAGGCCGCCAAAAGCGCCGTCTGAGCACTCGAGGGCAGACCTGCAAACACCACGCTACCCGTCGCCACCCCATTGAAGCTGTACGCGTCGCGCGCATCGATGTCCTGAAAGAAGTTTCCGCGCTTGATCGGGCGGATGTCCGCGCCGAAATCAAAGGAATGGTTGCCGTGGATATAGGTGAGCGTGTCCGCGTACTGAAAGGAATTGACGGCGCCGAATTGGGGGTAGATGCCTGCCGCCCCGAGACCGTCATAGCCGGCGAAGCTGAGGTTGGGCACTCCGGTGTCGCGGTAGGCCGTAGGCGCACCCTTCAGGCCGAGGATTTGATTGATGTCCCTCCCTTGGTCCTCATTGTTCCAACGGTACTGCCAGCGGTTGTAGCCGACCTTCGCTTCGTTTAGCAGCATCGGGGTGAATATGTGGGTCCAATCGATCCCTGTCTGGTCGAACCAGTCCACGCGCCGCGTACCATAGCCTGGCACCCCTGTGGGCAGTCCCGAAGGAGCCAACGAGGATTCGGCAGTCAGGCTATAGCGATAGAAAAGGCTGTCCTTCGATCCCCAACGGTGGTCGACGCGGCCGACGAAGCTGTTCGTATCGATTAGGCGCAGCACCTGCTGTTGGTAATTCTCTGCCCCACATGAGGCATTGGGGATGTTAGGAGACGGGTAAAGGCCGACGAGGGCTCGACCAACGGGGTCGAGCGTGCCCGCCGGAAGAGTTGAAGCAATGTTGCTCAGGTTATTGCCGGGAATTGTCAGCGGCGCGGCAGGATTGACGAGCAACAGGGGATCCAGAAGAACTGTCGTGTGGGGGCATGGAGACCCCGGCGCAAGGTCAGAAAAATCACCGCTTTGCTCGGCGAGCGTGGGCACGTGGGCGCGGCTGAAGAAGGAGTGGTTGTCGCGCAAACCTTCGTAGTTTAAGAAAAAGAAGGTCTTGTCGTGGCCGTTATAGACGTGCGGAAGCACAATCGGCCCGCCCAGGCTGGCCCCGTACTGGTTGCGATGAAAGGGCGGCACGTTGGGCTCAAAAAAATTCCTCGCGTCCAGATTGTTGTTGCGAAGGTATTCATAAAGCGAGCCGTGCAACTGGTTGGTTCCGGACTTCGTGACAATGTTCACCTGGGCGCCGGCCGACACACCGAACCTGGCATCATAGATGCCGGTTTCCATTTTGAATTCTTGGATAGAATCGAGCGGCGGCGCGGCGGCGTAGGTCCCAATGGCGATGGAAGTGTTGCTCATGCCGTCCAGCAGAAAGCTGTTCATGTCTTCACGCAGTCCGTTGACGTTGATGGACCCGCCTCGGTTATTGTTCAGTTCCGACCCCTGGACCCCCGGTACGACTCCCGGCGTAAAGAGCAACGTTTGGAGGAAATTGCGGCCGTTGTAAGGAAGCTGACTGATCTTGGCCTGCTCGACGGTTGTCCCCACCGTGGCGGTCTGCGTGTCCAGCACAGGTGCGGTCGACTCCACCGTGACGTTGGTTGTCTGCGCGCCCACATTCATCTTAAAGTCAACCCGCGGATGCGCATCGACGAGAAGGTTAATGGGGCCTCGAACGGTCCTCTCAAAGCCCGTCTTCTCTGCCGTCAGCCGGTACAACCCGGGCAGCAAAAGGGGAATCGTATAGGAACCATCAGCTGAGCTTACGGCGCTTCGGCTGCCGCCTGTTTGCACTTCCAACGCTGTTACCCTGACGCCGGGAACGAGGGCACCCGACTGGTCCCTAACCGTTCCTGTGAAGCTGCCTTGGACCTGCTGCGCTCGTAAGCCCAGACATTGACCGACCGCCAGTGCCAGGATGGCTCTCAAGCCCATTCGAGCGACACATCGCATTTTCATGGCCTCCCATGTCAAGTGCCTGTCCGCGACACGATGAGCAGTGCGCAGACAGGCACATGGACCACTTTGCCCCGCCGACCTCGGGTCAAAGACATGGGTGACCCACTCACCAAGGCCTGATCGGAGAAATCAGTCGTTTATTGTTCCACCAATAAACGTACATCTGACGGCGACTTTATGCAATTTTCAGCAGGGTTTCCGACATAAGGTCGTCGATGTGGTTGATATCAAAGGGGATTTCAGGCCTATGGAGTGTTGACCTTGTAATAAGCCCTTTCGGATGTCAGAGTGGGATTGCAATTGGAGGCTGACATGGATAGGGCACACGGCGGCGCGCAGGTTCTCGTCGCGGACTCGGTTCTGCAAAAGAGACTGGCGAAGTACCTCGTTCACCGATGTTTTCGAAACTCCGTGCTCGAGGACTTACACGCGGGCATAGCACCAGATTCGAAGTCGGGCGATTACTCAGACGTCGTGGTGTCTACGCCATTTGGGGAAATTCCCTGGTCCAAGCTCTCGCGATTCGATGACGAGGAGATGAAGACTCTGATGATCGATGTAGTCCAGAAAACATACGAGTTCATTCAGGAGCTGTTCGACGTAGACAACGGCGGTGAGCTCCTTCTTCGATTGGCCGCGCGCGACCCGCTACCGCGGTGGGAAGACCCGAGATAGGATTCGAAGAGGCTGGCTGCCTCAAATAAACCAACGACCTTTTCAGCGCCCGACAGCCGGTAGGGAGTGCCCCAGAAGCACATCCCAGACTCCTGAAACTGCCTAATTTCAGCTTCATGCGCACGAATGCCGCTTACAAGCGCTCGACGGAGATCGCGTACAAGAGCTGTCGATGGTTGGAAAAACGCTTGACCAAGTGAGTCAACGGGCGCTGTTTGGAGTTTTTTTGCCCAACGCCACGAAAGGTTCAAGTTCCGCATTCTGTGGCGACCGTTCCCTGGCAGAAACTGAGGCCCGAAGTCGGTCAATGACGGACTGTTAGCTGGCGCCGAAATTACTTTTCGCGGTGACCAGTCCGTGCCAGTTCCGGCACAGCACCGCCAGATTACAGCGAAACCATTCACTGAGCAGCTTCTTGGCACAGCCGAAGCAGGAAGTAGAAATCGCTCTGTTCCTTTAACGCCGCCCCGTGTTCGCAAGTAGCCTCGGCGGCTTTGCTGAGCAATCTGCCGCCAACTATGCTTCCGGCGGCTACCGCAGCACCCTTCGCCAAGACAGGGAGCACGCCGCCGAACGCGCCCAATGCCACAGTCGCAGCCAGGGTTCCTATTCCTCCGAGGATTCTGCGACGCTGCCGCCCTCCTTCTTGGTGCAATTCTGACTTCATTCGCAGCAGCTGAGGCTCAATGCGTTCCCTGAATAATTCTTGCATCTCGCGCTTTCCAACTCTTTTCTTTTTGTTGATGATGTCGCTCAGGATGAGTTCAACAGCAGAACGATAACGAAGGAACGAATCTCTTTCCTCCCGCCTGATTCTCAGCAAGGTCGCGATGGAAAGGTCACCGAGCAAAGGCAGTGAATGAGTAAGATAGGCATTCATCGCCGCACTGCTCGCCGCGAGTTCTTCATCATTGTTAAAGCAATCGAGGAAGAACGTCTCGCCGGGTCGGTCTGTTAAATATCTGACATTCTGCGAACGACCATAGGCAAGGTAGAAAGTAGTGTCGTTGGCGATGTGGTCAAGCATCTCCCTGATGGCGAGGAGCTTCATCGGTCCTCGGATTTGCATGTTGCCGTCACGGTCTGGCTTCCCCTTCTTTGGCCTCCACATTCTCTCGTTGTTAACGAGCAGCACTCCGCCGCCATGTTCTAGAAAATCCTCCGGCCCTTCAACGTGAACGGTCGCTCGCCCAGTAGGTGCTTTATCGGCAGTCTGGTACATGACATGAAAATGTTTCTGAATTTCCAGTGTCGCGTCGTCAGCAATTTCATGAATTAGGCTCGTCATCTCGCGCACCCAGCGAATCATGTGGGTGCAATGAATAGAGCGCATTACGACAGGAACAACCATTCCAGCGTCTATCAGCGTTCGCAGGCGCAACAATATAAGGGCCGTCTGCGCAAGCTCGTCCCTGTACTCAGCAACCGTGTCGACTTTGGATGGATGGCTCAGTGGTAGCGGAAACAGCACCTTGTTCGCATAGAGGGCCGTGTAGCGGGCGAGGAAGTCCAGTTTCTGAAGCCGACAGAACGGCGATGAGCAGGTTGACTGCCCGCGCATTGAAGCACTCGCCAAGAAACTGAACGGATCAGTTGAAGCGTTATCGCTGATAGGCTCCTGTTGCCGAGAGAAAACCAATTCCCACAGTTCCCGGTGAAGTTTCACTGCCGTTTTTCTGCCGAACTCCAGAACCCGAAACGAGTCCTCATCAGCGACGAGTCCGTACTTTTCCAGCACTTCCAGAGATGGGTTCATCACCTCTTTACCTGGATTGTACCTTCCTTGTATGCATCTAGCCTGCTGATCAAGACATCGCCTGGGCAGAACGTCAGCCGAAAGTTTCGCGTTCCGAAGCAGGCACCCAATGGTAGGTGAGGATTGCCATGCATTTCTTGTTCCTCAGCAGAATACAGAATACAATATTTTCTGCGCATCATCGCTTTTTCGAAAGCATCAATCCCGCCCTCGGTTTCCGCCTTGTTGTTTTCCCACATAGGGCGCATTCTGGCGCTTTCAGAAACATATCGAAATTGGTAAGTTTTGCATCATTGACCGAATCCGCCGATCGTCTTCCCCTTTTCTTCGCTATCAATGTTATGATGCGTGATGCAACACTGTGCACCCCCTCAAAGGGAAAAAGCAGATGAGCGACATTCGCTTGCGCCGCATTGAAAGTCACAAAGTCGGGGGCGACCCCAACAACATGCTTCTTTCGGTGCCGATACCCCTGACCAGCTCCGGCAAGGCGTATCAATACTCGCCCAATCCCGATGCTTCGCCTCGCCTCTTTCTCATCGGCCAGGCACCAGCCGACCGCACCATTTCTGAGGAGCACCGTTCGCGTATCCGCCGCCCGCCCGGTCCCGGCCAGACCGTATGTCCTTACTCCGGCTACATTGCTGCCGACCGGGAGTTCGTCCATTTCGAAGACATCGAGGCCATCAAAAACCTGATTATGTGGGAAGCCGAGCAGGACATCGGCGACTTTCTTGAACAACACGCCAGGGATTTCAACCGCCACCAGCCGCGCAACACTTTCATCTCCGCCAGTATGGACGTTAAACGCCCATATCGTCCCAAGCCCGCACCGTTGAGAAATGACCTGCTTCGCAATCTTGAGTGCGGCATCTGCCGCCGTCCTTATGGCGTCTATGCCATTGCGCTCTTCTGTCCCGATTGCGGCGCCCCGAATCTGGCGCTGCACTTCCAGCACGAAGTACAGCTTGTCCGCGACCAAGTCATCTTGGCCGATCAGACGAACGAAGCCGGCCAACCCGAACTCGCATATCGCCTCATGGGCAACGCCCACGAGGACGTGCTCACCGCCTTTGAAACAGCCCTGAAGACCGTTTACCGCTACCTTGTCAGGCAGCACCGGCCTGCACAGACGGTCGAATTGCTGTCAAAGATAACGATCTTTCAGAACATTGACCGCGTCCGCAAGTATTTCGAGATCCTCGCCATCGACCCTTTTTCTAGGCTCACCGGCGGGGACCTCGCATTCCTGACTATCAATATACAGAAGCGCCATGTCATAGGACACAATCTGGGGATTGCGGACGAACACTATTTCCAGCTCGCCCAGGACGAACAGCCCGGAGAAACGGTTCGTTTGCTTGGCGAAGAAATCAACCGGTTTGCCGCAATCTGTTTGAACGTTATCAGCACTCTCGAAGACTGGCTTCTCCCAAACGCTCAACTTCCCGCACGCGCACCTCTTCTTCCATGACTCGCGTCCGAGGTTTCCACCCGCAGCGAGCGATTACGGGCACTCCGGAAGAGCCAGGAGATTGTCCGGGTGAATCCCGTCGGCTTCCGTCTTGATGTACTTGTTGCCGTTGTGCGTGGCGACAATCACGTTCACGGTCCTGCCGGCTTGGCTGACGTAGAATTCCCACTCCCCGGATTCGATCTCCTGAATCGTCTGCTGCTGGCTCTGTTTCCACCGCCCGCCGTCGGGATTGACCCCGCCAACATTGCGAATCCTCTCGTGCGGGTTTAGACGGTCGGTCTTGTTGATGCAGCGAATGCGTGCGCTTTTTGCCATCTCGGCCTCCTGTCGGTTTTGATAAATTGCAAGCTGTCGCAGATCACTACGCCGGTACGAGACGAGCCTCGACAGCCCTCTTGACCTCGTCCTTCCATCCCTTTCGATGGATAATGCGCTCAAAGCCCGCACCCCGGCGGTCCCTGAGCAGTTCCAAGCGGCTGAGCTTGCTCAGCTCCTGCCAATCTTCGAACATCACATAGATTGCGTTCCCGTACTCCAGGTTCTCGAAAACTACAAGATTGTCGGCGAATTTGGCCCCGAAATAGCGCTGAAAACCGCTCGTGCCACTGACATAGGCGACCGGCTTGAGCTTTTCGAGGAACGAATACCGGTCCTCCAGTTTTTCCCTCAATTCCTTGCCAGGCTCCCGGAACTTCGCCAGAATGCGCACCAGCACATCCCTGCCTTCTCCGGGAGGAAGGATTTCCCAGTGGACGGAAATCGTATTCAGATACTGAGTGGGGTCAGCGTCTGCGGCGAACACGTCTGCTGCGCCCGTATTTTCCTGGAGAAGGTTCAGATTGAAAAACAGCGCCTTCCCGAAATCCGCTGCCCGCTTGTTCAGAACTTCTTCCACGCGGAATCGGAAGACAAAAACCGGGTCGCCTCCGGCCTCCGTTGCCAGCAACGTGATGGAAATCTCCAGCTCCTTCGGCGGGACGAACTCGCGCTGGTAGACCTGCCGGTCCCACGAGACCTCGTGCGTTCCATTGCTCCAGTCGCCCCAGTTGGGCGCATCGAAGCTGTAGGTCTTCGTCTTCATGGGCAGGTCCTTGCGCACAATCTCCTCGCCCTGCGCATTCCGGAGCGAGCACGGCCCGAATTTGGGCTGTGGCATGAGCCGGCTGGGGAACTCCGGGCTGTTTCCATTCATCCGCATGCCAAGATGCTTGTACGTGCCGGAGCTAAGGACGGAGGCGGGAATTTTCCTCACGCATGCCGCCATGACATTGTCGCCCGGAATCTTCGACGCCTTCCTGATGATTGGATCGGGTACTTTTCGAAAAATCCTCTTCCAGTTGCGCTCAGCCATATTGTTCATACCTCGCGAATCGTCATGTTTACGCTGCCGGACGCCGTGACGGGGCGGATTTGGACTGCCCCTACTAGATCACTGCTCGTTTTCGCCGCGCCATCGACACAGGCAACGAAAAAAACGCTCTTTGTCCCGTCAATGGAGTCGCCCCGGCGAGCACTTTCTGGATGGAGGGACATGCAGTAGAATCTTCGGGGGAGCGCACATGGTGACCAAGCCTCCGCGCCGCGTCCCTGAGGAAGCGGCGGCCACCTTTGAGGAAATTACGGCGGCAATCGAGGCGCTTACGCCCGGAGAGTGGGCGAAACTGCGGCGCTATGCGGATTACCGCACGTTCTGCCTAGGTCCCAAGGCGGAAGGCCGAACGGGAGATGATCTCCTCAATACAGCGTTGACGGACCTCCTGGAAGACACGCGGCGATGGAACAAAGTCAAGGTTGGATTTTTCAGATTCCTCGCCGGCGCGATCACGAGCATTTCGAGCAACTGGGCAAAATCGTTCAAGCAGGCGGAAACGCCCGTGACCGAGGCCGATGTCCTTCGAACGGACGTTGAAGGAGAAGTCTTCAGTCCGCTCGACAGCGTGCCATCCCGCCGTCCAGACCCTGAACAAACACGCCACCAGAATCAAACACTGGAGCGGATCGAGACTCTATTCAAGGGGGATGAGAAGGCGCAGATGGTGTTGATGGCCTGGCAGGAAGGGTGCGACCCTGCCGGGGTTCGCGAGCTTTGGGAGCTGTCGCAGAATGATTACAACACCATTGTACGCAGAATCCGCCGCCGTCTGGATGATGCCGGCATGACCGCACATCTTGGCAGAGGGGGAAACTAATGGCCAGCAAAGATAGGACCGACGAGCAAAGGCTGGAGGCCCTGACAGATGCACTGGCTGACTCGATACTTGAGGAGAGCGACGCCGAAGTCATTGAGGAGCTCCGCCTGACCGGAATCGATCCGGATGCCGAAGCGGCCCGTATGAAGGCAATGATGCTTGCGACGGTGAAGGCATTTCGGCAGCGGGCGCTGAATGCCGCCCGTGCGGCGTACAGCCACCAGATAGAGGGTATGGAGCGCAAGTCATACGCGATTCCCGAAACGCCTGCCGCGCGCCGTAGGCTGTTCTCGATCTTTATTCAACGTCCGCAGTTCACGCAATTCGTGACCGCCCAGTACCGGGATTTGGACAAGCTCACCGACAACGACATCGAATCCTATCTTGAGGATTTGGCTGAGCTGGGTATATTGGAAAAGCTTCAACGCGACGAAACCGATGGAGAATAAGGATTATTTCAAGTTTCCTGACCAGCTTCTGAAAGAGCTGGGCATAACGGCCCCGGATGAGATTGACATTGAGGCCATCGCTTTCCATTGTGGCGCCACGGTCAGGTACCGTTCCTTGACCGGCTGCGCCGCCCGGATCGTCGGAAACGGCAACAACGCCATCATTACCGTCGATTCCGCATCCCCGCGCCCAAGGCAACGCTTCTGCGCAGCCCATGAATTGGGGCACTGGATGTACGACAGGGGCAAGGCTTCCTTGAGCTGTCAGGAGGCCCAGTTCCTGAAAGAATGGTCCGCCAGCGATCCCGAAGCGCTGGCGAACCGCTACGCCAGCGGGCTTCTGCTCCCCGTCGCGCTTTTCGTGCCGATTGCAAAAACCTTAAGGGCTGTGGATTTTACTGCCGTAAGAAGTCTTGCGCAGAAATTCACAACGAGCCTCACGGCCACGGCAATCCGCGTCGTCGAATACGGGCCTCTTCCGGCGATGCTCGTCTGTTACGGCAGCGAGGGCAGGGAATGGTTCGTGCGTGCTCCCAGCATTCCCGATCAGCTCTGGCCTTCCGGGAAGCCCGAAAAGAGCACGCTCGCTCTTCAACTCCTCAACTCTGCCGCAGAAGGGGAGCTTAACGGCGAGGTTCCGGCCAGGGCCTGGTTCGATCACCCCACCGCCGGGCGATATTACATCCAGGAACACTCTTTCCGCCCGCGCACCGGCTGGGTTCTGTCTTTGCTCTGGTGGAAAGACGAGAGAATGCTCATTGAACTTCAAGAATTCGAAGAAGCGAAAGCCTCGCGCCGCTCCGACGGCCGCATGGAAGAATGAAACAGGTACGACCCAAGTCGCAAACAGCATCTGGGCTGGTCACTCGCCGTTTCTCTGCCCTTCGCGAATCCCGATCACAGCGATCAAGCTAGTACAATAGCGCTCCGGGCGAGGAAGGCTTTTCCCGATGCCGTCGCGTCGAAAATCAGCTCAAATGTCACGCCGGATAAAGCCGCGCCGGTCCGCCGCGAGGCCGCGACGGCCCGCCCGCGCCCACCTTCTCGTCATCGAGTGCGACTCCCGGCAACTTGCCGCCGACAGATTGAACTTCGGCCGCCCATTCGCGGAGTTTCTCAAAACGTTATTCCCAGATAAAATCATCGCCTTTGTGCAAACCTCCTCCGAGCCAGAACTCGCAAGGGACCTCGCCAGGGTCTTCGAGGAGCACGGTCGATTTCGCTCCATTCTTGTCCTCGGCCATAGCAACGAATCAGGACTCGTCCTCACGGCGGACGGTCTTCGCAATTGGGGCGTGGTGGGAAATTGGCTTCGCCAACTCGAGCCGGAGTTTTGTTTTCTGGCGGCCTGCCGCGCCGGTCGCTCGGCTGCGGTAAGGGAGCTGTTCGCTCCAATCTCAAAGCTCCGCCAGATCTTTGCCTCTCCCGCCGCCGTCTATCCGCATCAATTGTCGCCGCTGGCGGTTCTTGTCTGCATCTTGCTCAAGGACAGCCGGATCGACGAGGACACGTCGACAGCCCTGCGGTTTGCCAATTATGTCTTGACGGGCGGTCAGCTTTACCGATGGAAGCGGCGCGAATCCGGCCCCGGCGAAGAAATCACGGGCACTCTGCTGGACTTTGCCGCAGACTTGCTGGATCGTGGTCCGACGAACCTTTTGAACCAAATCTTTCCTCGAACCCGTCCGGGGGCATAGCCTTCAATCACAGTGACCGCGTTCGCTCGCTGTGCGCTGTAGAGTGATAAGAATACTTAAGGAAACTTAGGCTCGGTTCAAACACGGCAAAACTATCAGCTACCAATAACTTGGTATCCACACCGTGCGGGTCTCTTCGCCTTCCAGCAGTCGCGCCACAAAACGCAGTCTTTCATCCATCACCGAACACTCCTTCCAAGGCATTTTCCACATCTCCCGCTGGTTATAACCAGCGGGAGATGTTACCTATGTGTCCGGTACAATCTGTTACCTATGTTTCGGGTCGGGCAAGAGGTCCTTGCGCCGGGAAAAGCGGGATACCTGCTCCTACCCCGGCGGAGGGGACGAAGCCATCCGCAGCTTGATCGCTCACCACTGGCGGGGGGCATGTATGGCCGTTCCGAGTCGCTTTCTGCAAATTCTGAAGACACCGACTGAAGAGGTCTTTCTAACCGGAGAGGACGCGGTCGCTATAACTTTAGGCAAACGCTAGATTCGCGGGGTTATGCTGACCAGACGATAAGTCAATGGCAAGCCTTGAGGCAGAGGGCGCTTGAGCGTATCCTGAAGCTTACAGGGGGGCAAATTCAGGTTCATGATCCCTTTCCCGAACAAGCTGGAACCCGCCCATGCTCCGATCTTGCCGAATTAATCGCGCCGTCTTGCACGCTTGGCTCGTCGAGCAGCCGAGGATGGGGCGGAATGGATCTTACCACCTGCGCCTTTGGCGCGAAGATGGTTCGATGCGCGACACAGTGAGCACAGAGCTTCACGCGTATTTTCAGGAGGCATTGGAGGATGCCCGGACACGCCTTCGAAGCGGTTTTGAAGATCAACTATCACCCTTCACTGGTCCTGAATTAGATCCGGCAGTCAACTATCCCGGCATGTTGCATCGAATAACTTTGCAAGGATATCTAGGGGAAAGTTTCGCGGCGTTGGCCGTGGAACACTGGGACATCCATGGCAGAGATGATTGGCAGGTGCCTGCTCTCTTGTTTAGATTTCACGATGTCGAGTTCCAGCATCTCGAACGCATTAATCAACGGCTGAGAGACGGGCACAGTCACGACCCGGATGCAATCGGGGAGCAACGACCGGGAAGAACCGGTGACGATGCCATCGCTTTCGTGAAGGACACCTCAAACTCCATAACTCATGTGTTGACACTCGAAGCCAAGTGTCTCGTCAACCATCGATCCGACAAACTGAATGAAGCACACAGCAAGCTGAATGCCGGTCCGTCTATTCCCGACAGCATCCGCGAGCTGGTCGAATTGCTGAACCACTACCACACTCCGGAAGCGCAGGCATGGCAGGAAGCTCTCATAAAATACCGGGCATCGGGGGGCCGGCGGGTCGCCCGATACGATGGCGTAATTTACGTCTGCGGTGACCGGCCCCGAGCGAGAGACAGAACGAGCTGGATGTCTCCGACGGCGGCTAATAGTGCCTACACGCTGAATCGACAACTGGTCGGGCTTGAGTATCAGGTCAATGACCTGAATGGACTAGTGGACCGGATATACCGGACGTAGCAATATGCCGACACCTGAGTCAATCCGCATTGCGAGAGAGTATCAGGATGGGCATGCCAGAACGGCCCTGACTGAAGCGCAGGCCAAACTCTATAGCCAAAGCATGCGCAGGCAGATGGGGCGCGACGGACTCGTAAGCTTCACTCCGTCAGACATCGCTAGGGCGCAGGAAGAGGCGTTTCTCCTGATTCAATACGCTTTTCTTGTACGTACTAATAATGAAGCAAACGGATCTTGGCAAAATAGCGTGAAACGTGCCGCCGAGATTCTAGAGTGGTTATCGAGGGCCGACCTGAGGCCGGAGGGATCCCCTCTGCATCTGCTCTCTGCCGCTGCCTATCAACTCGCTGGTTATCCCGCCATGGCTCTTGGAGAGCTTAAGGAGCTGCCGGTCGAAGACCCCGCATCAGACATCTTGGCCGGATTCTTGCGCGCGGACTTCCCCGCAGTCTTAAGAGCAACTGTTGAATACTGGCAACAAGAATTGGCGGGTACACCGGGGACTACGGATAGCGGAATTGAGTTTTCGGCCACAGCTATTCAGCATGTAATTAGGTGTATCGGCACGATTTCTGGATACTTGCGCTTCGGCAAGGATGACATGGTCGCGAGGGCAATGAACAAACTGGATCGGCTGGCCGATGGCTTTCTTCATAGTCGGGATTCCTATTCAGCTATTCTCGCGAGGCTGGTTGGTGCTGTTGCCCGTAACTATGTCGAGATGTCGTTGTGGCGGAGGATCTCGGAAATGCAGGACGAGGCATCTAGGGACACCGCCGACGCGCTCACCCAATTTGCCAGGGCACAGTTCTCCAATAGAAGAGCACTGGTTTGGCCCGCGCAGGCGGCCGGAATATCGCGGTTACGCGAGGGGCAATCGTTTGCTTTATGCACCCCGACTGGATCGGGTAAGACGACGGTGGCCACGCTGGGAATAATCCCTGCGCTTTTCGAACCCAATCCCAACGTGACTGAAGGACTGGAGGAATGGCGCACAGGAAATCTTGTGCTTTACCTAGTGCCGTCTCGTGCGCTGGCAGCAGAGGTTGAAGAACGCCTTGATCAAGATCTCCGTGGGATATCAGCGCAAAAGATCGTTGTTACGGGCCTGTATGGGGGTACGGACTGGGGACCTACGGACGCCTGGATATCTCAGGATCAGCCAACGATCTTGATATGCACATTCGAGAAAGCCGATGCTCTGCTGCGCTTCCTGGGCATCCTGTTTCTTAATCGCGTCAGGCTCGTCATCATCGACGAAGCCCACACAGTGAATTATGGCAAGCCAGAACCGGAGGCGCTGCAGGAAGGAGCAAGCAGGCCGTACCGTCTCGAACTTTTGGGAACGCGTCTTAACTTAGCTCGTGAACGGTACTCCTTTCGTACGATAGCCTTATCGGCTGTAGCGGCCGCCGCCGCTCCGTCATTGGCTCGGTGGATTTCTGGCGACGAGGAAGCCACACCAACGGAATCCCGTCACCGCAGTACCCGTCAAATGCTGGGTCGTTTGGAGGTGAGCGCTCAGGGCTCCTTTACGATTCATTACGACCTGATGAACGGCCAGTCGCTCAAATTCCGGGAGGGCAGGACGACATCATCTCCCTATGTGGCTGAGCCATTCCCTAGGATGCCCGAGCGACTAGGCTCGAGGAACCAGCCGGAAGTGAGAATGCGCGCCCCCACACTCTGGGCCGCTTTGAATCTCGCTTCAGAAAGAACCGGAGGAACTAGACCGACCGTCCTGATATCAATCGCTCAAAAAATAGACGTATTCACTGAGGCTTGCCTAGACATTCTGGATCAATGGCGGCCGAATAACATTCCTGCCTATTTTGAAGCCGCGACAGATGATGCTTTACTGGCCGACTGTCTCGCGTCTATGGCGGATTACTTTTCCCAAGAGTCGTTCGAATACAGATTATTGGCCCGAGGAATAGCGGTCCATCATGGTAAGTTGCCGGCGCCCGTTGGTCGACGCCTGAAGCGCCTGATTGATAAGGGAACGGTGCGCGTCATCATTGCCACGTCGACTTTATCAGAAGGCGTAAACATCCCGGTGAACTACATTCTGATGCCCAGTATTTATCGCGGCCAGACCCGCTTTGATCTGCAGGAGTTTTCTAATTTGATTGGTCGGGCTGGCCGGCCAGGGGTCGCCACAGAAGGACACGCGCTCATCGTGCTTTCGGAAGATGCTGCAAGCTATCGCCAACGGAGGGGCTACGAAGAGCTTCGGGATGAGCTTGAGGTATCTACAGGTAGTACGGAGCGTGCGGAGGATTCCGCGGCTAGCGCGCTTATTGCACTTTTGAGGGCCATTGAGTCCACATGGCGGGATTTGAGTCCACGGGGAACACAAGCTGGGTTTGAGCGGTGGCTCGAAGAAACAGGCGTGAGTTCCTCGCCGGATAGTGCTGCGATCCGTAACCTGGATGCGCTGGATTACTTCTTACTGTGCGCGCTACGCGAAGTCGAGCAACTGGGGAATTCACCGCTCGAAGGTGCCGATCTCGAAGCAGAACTGAGCCGAATTTGGCGCGCAACATACGCGCATGCTTCGGCGGTTCAGGAAGCGCGATTGAGTGCAATCTGGCTCGGTCGAGGCCGTGCTATCCCGAGGCTTTATCCGGACCCTCAAGAGCGGGGGCGGATTTACAAGACGAGCCTGACGCCGCGATCTGCAAGCATCCTGCTGGAACAAGCTCCGGCGATGGTCGAGCAGCTTACTGCGGGCGCTGAGTACGGCCGGTGGTCATCCGAGCAACGATTCACTTTTGTCGCCGATGTTATCGCTCGGCTGAGCCAAGTACCTTCATTCCGATTGAGCACGAAACTGGGATCGAAAAAGAATTTTACCGATTGGCCCAGGCTGCTTAGATGGTGGCTGTGCAAGCAAACACTTGATGAGCAGCCGACGCCGAAGCAGATTACGGTGTGGTTTGACTATGTGTCCAAAAACTTCGCTTATCGCAGCGCTTGGGGGCTGGGCGGTCTGATTGCTGTTGTTCTCAACGAGAATGAAAACGATCCTATAATGCCTCTCGAAATTGACGATTGGCCACGCGCCGGATTGCCATGGATTGCCTTCTGGCTCAAGGAGCTGTTCACTTGGGGAACGCTGGAGCCGGTTGCGGCATTCCTGCTTGCTCGCGGCGACGCGAAAACGCGACCTGAGGCAGAGCGCGAAGCCCAAGAGTACTACGCCTCAAGACCTGCTGGAACCGTGCCTAATGATTTGCTTGATCCGAGAGCAATCCGGGAGTGGGCACAAGGTAATAGACCCCGAGAGGATGCTCGCCCGCAAAGCCCGGAATTCGACCAACGCGTGAGATTGACACGAAATGTGGGCGATTATCTATATGAGGAAATGTATGTGACGCCCATCCTCTTAAATGGACGCTGGACGTGGATTGATAAGGCGGGGTACGCGGTGGCAGAAGGCCCGGTTTTTGAAGCACTTCGTTCCACGGCAGAACAGTATGAATTCACACTGAATGTGCAGCGACGCTGGGTCACGGGCCATCCGTACTTGGCACACCAACGGCCATAGGTTTATACACAGTACTTACACCGGGAAAAGCGGGGACACTGTGATCCCGCCCAGGCGGAGGGGATGGAACCATCTTCGAGCGGGCGCATCTTGGCAAAAAGAGGTGTATTAGTCTCAGATTCGCAGGGCGGTAGCCTTGTCGGATTGAAGTTTCACTAGGAGGCCACACCGTGCCAGGTGGTCTATACCACCCACACTTTGAGCCCGGCATTTCGTGGTTGCGTAGTCACTGCTAGTCTATGATCACGTATAGTCAGAGGTCGCAATCAAGTTGGACGAGGGAAAGCGGCTGATGTACAGGATGCTGTAAGGGACGGTAGCATAACGGTTGAAAAATCGCTTGGTTAAAACTCTCTAATTTGGGGGCACTATGAAAAATAATCAGAATTGTCTTTTCTGGGAATATCGCCAGCAAAAAGGGAATGGCACGGCAATATACAAACTAGACGAAGAATTGGTAGACATTCTAGAAAAACTCCTGCCATTCGACTTAGATCAAATGGTGTCCAAAGAAGAAGCGATCCCTATGCCTGGCGGACGCTACTTACTAACCAAAAAGGGCTATAGTAAATTCATACAGGCAGCGGAACAGCAAGGCAACTCTGAAATCGTCGAAATTCTGCAGGATAGAGAACACTATTATTGGTTTCGCGACGCACGGGAAATCGGTCCCTCGCTCACTTCGGTTCAAGCAACTTAACACCACCGACCACCAGAATCCCGATCGCGGCGAGCGTCTTGAACGCTTCCCACACTTCGTTTTTCACAGACAATTGGTGGCTAGCGGTGTCGACCGAAATACCGAGTGGTTTGAGAACATCCATCTGCCTTAGCGTTTCTTGCCTAGACCGGGAGGCATGTTTATGGAAAGAGGCTTTGGAGACGGCCTAAGGTTGTACCAGAGGCGGGCCAAGCAAGCACTACCTCTGCTCGTCGGACGAGCGAAGGCGGGGCGCACTGTAACCTACGGTCAACTCGCCCGCGAATTGAAAATGCCGCACCCTCTGAATCTCAACCATGTCCTTGGAGCGGTGGGGCGTGAGCTTCAGGCACTCGGCCGTAAGTGGAAAGAGAATGTTCCTCCCATCGAGTGTCTGGTCATAAGCAAGGCGAACAAAACTCCAGGACGCGGCATCGGGTTCGAAAGCGCGAATCTGAGGAAGAACCCCGTTCCAGCGGTGGAGAAGAGTTAGATGCGTGTTGGAGCCTCAACAATCTGCCGTTCGGTGGCTTACCTTGCGGTTATCATGGTGACACCGCAAGGGGCTTTCGCCTGGGGTCGTGAAGGCCATCAAACCATAGTGATTGTCGCAGAGCACTACATGCACCCGGAGACCGCCACTCGCATGCGGGAGCTACTCGCGCCCGAGAGTCCCGAAGAGGCCTCAGTGTGGGCGGACGATTACCGCAACGGCCACCGCGAGACCGCCCCGTGGCATTACATCGACATCCCCCTTGCGGATTCCAAGATCGACTTGGCCCGCGAGTGCCCTAACGGTGATTGCGTGATCGCCAAGACGGAACAATTCCTCGCCGTCCTGAAGGACCTGAACGCAGACAAAAACGCCAAGGCGCAGGCCCTGAGATTCGTGATTCATTTCGTCGGCGACTTGCACCAGCCGTTGCATGATGAAGACAACGACGACAAGGGCGGTAACACGCGTCAAGTGATCTTTGATGGTCATCCCGATAACCTTCATTGGGTGTGGGACACGGGCCTGCTCCAACACATCAACGGCAATCCAGCGGCATTCGCGGCAGAGCTGGAGAGCCGGATAACACCCCAGGACCGGGCTGAATGGCAAAGGGGTAGCATTGAGGATTGGGTGATGGAGGGTCACCGACTCGCTCAAACGGTTGCTTACGGAGACCTCAGCAATGACAATCCATCTCCGATCACACCCGAGTATGAGCGGCAGGCCGAACCGGTGATCGAGCTTCAGTTGGAGAAGGCCGGAGTCAGGCTGGCATACCTGTTGGATGCCAATCTGATGCTCAACGCAGATGGGCAAAACCCCGAGTCCAAGGCTCAAACAGCCGCCACACGGGGTAATCCCGATGTAAGAGTTTGGGTCAACACGAACTCCGGGACTTACCATTGCCCCGGGGCGCGGTGGTACGGGAAGACAAAGGAAGGCGTGTACATGACGCAAGAAGAAGCCCAGGACAAGGGCTACCACGCGGCCGCTAACCGCCCATGCGACGGGCACATCAGTCAGTGAGGGAATAGCGGGGATTTACCAATTCGTGCCTTTGAAGGCTGCCAACTTCCACGAATCCCCCTCTTGAATCCAATACAGGATCGCTGTCTCCCGCAGCAGACCAGCTCCCTTGGTGGAATAGAGAACGATGTACAGTTTGTTCTTGTAAGCTTGGCTCAAATGCCAAAGGTAGTTTGCGATGGGGTCGTTTCCCGAAGGCTTGGCGGCAGGAAGCACGGTACCTTTCGGCAACTGATCTGGTGCGCAGATGGAAAACTCAAGGGATGTCATACAGTTCCCCGAAGTCGTTTTCCTTGTTTTCATTGGGGGGTTCTTGGCCGGCGGATATTCGATTGCCTCGCTGAGGGTATTCAGTCGCACAGCCTCGCTGCCGATCGGGACCTTGGTGAATGCACCTGTGAACAGTTGGTTTACCGGGTCGGCCCGAACTCCTGTCACCGCGGCTTTGGGTGACGGTTGGGTCAAGTTGAAGCCATTATCCCTCGCGATATAACTCTTCAATTCCTCCGGGCTCTTCCTGTCCACATACCAAGCTTGCAAGAAGCTCTGGACGGTTTGCCGGATGTCGGCTTGAGCATATAGCGGGCGAGATGGAAGAACCAAATAAAAGGCAAGGACGGAAACCATACACCTGACGCGACCCGCGTGTCTCATCGAAATGTGACCTCGGCTAACTTAAGTTGGATGCTCGATTTGCAGGATGTGGGCATTCTCGACCGCCCTTCCAGCGCTTTCAGGATTACGTTCTCGAAAAAACAACTTCTGCCTCATTGAGCTGGCAAGAAGCTGTCGATGTATCCGTACCACCTCTCGTAGAGCTTGTAATTGTCCGAATTTCCGATGTCTCCGTTCACGGCCTCGTAGTGTCCGAAGAAGGATCGGAATCCGATATGAAACTGTCCGCTGGGTCGAGTGGGATTGGCAGGGTCTTCATCAAAGAGGACGACTAATCCAAGAAAAGGGTCGCCGTCGCGGTTCTCCTGGTAACCAAACTGACCGGGATGAAGCAAAGCGATGTGTTCACTCCAGCAAGGAAGCTTCTCGAAGTGCGATGGGGCGTCCTGGTTCCAGACCACCTCGTTGTTGAACTGCTGTTCCGAGGGAGCGCTCGGGTCGCTCCCATGGATTTTTGTCACAGTCTCGAGCGCCTGCCAGCCATGAGCCTTCTCGGTTTGCTGGATCGCCTGAATAGCGCCCGCGAACTCCACCCGTTGAGACAGACTGAGCGAACCCATCCAGAAGTCACTTGCGTCGGCGGGGGTGACGCCCGGGTAGGTGAGGAAGAGACCCTTCTGGCGCGGATTTAGAACGTTGTAGGCTATCTCGTGAACCGGATTGGCAGGCGGATTAGGTGCGTGCGGTTTGCGGTCGCAACACCTCATCCCTGAAGCTAGAGCTAGGCAGGACAGAATCACCACTCTATGCATGAATGACTCAGAGGGCAGCGGGAACTACACCATATGACTCCCACCGAAGCCTACCAAAGCTGGTCGTTGAAAGCAACAT
>Ga0208689_1000473_pt1 | contig 28469 bp, 24 predicted proteins | sample June2015DPH_8_15_FD_184700 | JGI IMG/M metagenome (GOLD analysis project Ga0208689, IMG submission 184700) | Peatland microbial communities from SPRUCE experiment site at the Marcell Experimental Forest, Minnesota, USA - June2015DPH_8_150... | ecosystem: Environmental > Terrestrial > Soil >... | reverse complement strand
CGATTCCGAACACTTACTCCACAATCACCATGCCAGCGTCGCTTCGCTCCGACTGCTGTTCACCTTCGCTCCGGAACGCCGTTCGGCTTCCTTCCGGAATCGATGTTCACCTTCACCGGAATACCCAACCGTAGCGGCGTTTCTCCAGGGCATCAAAATCGCGTCGCAGTCCAGCAGGGTTTCCCATGTGTGATTAGATGCAGCAAACGCGGAAAAGTATCGCTATATTATGCGGGAGTCAATAGTTGGGTAATCTTGTAAGTTTTGCAGCTCCGGGCGAAGTTACCTCCTCCCGAGGCTCACACTGAGAAGGAGCGCCACGCCTAGTAGTCAATGATCTCAGTCAGTGGAAGTCTTGGGTTTGAGGTAGTTATCGAACCACCTGACGCTGCGTTCATAGGAGTCGTGTGTGTGGGCGGGCTGTTTGTTAACGCCATGCCCGTCGTTGGGGTAAATGGCCATTACCGCCACCTGATGTAAACGCTCCATGGCCATGAACATTTCCTCCGCCTGGTTCAACGCAGCATAGTTGTCCCAAGCACCCTGGATGAATAGCGTCGGGGTGTGAATATTCTGGATATACTTGAGCGGTGATACAGCCCACAGGCGATCGAGATCGTCGTAGCCACGGACGTTTATGTCGCTCTCCGGCCAAAGGAAATGCGCATTGATTCCGTAACCACTAAGTAGATTGCTAGTCCCAGAAACGGGAATGGATGCCCTGAAACGGTCAGTGTGGGTCGTGATCCAATTGCACATGTGTCCGCCGTAACTCACGCCGGTCACACCCATGCGGCTGGCATCGATAAACGGGTAATGTTGCAGAACGTAATCCACACCTGACATTACGTCCTTGTAATCTCCACCCATTACATCGCCTACGACTAAGTCGGAAAACTTCTGGCCGTAATCGGTGCTGCCGCGCGGGTTCATAAAAACGACCACGTAGCCCGCACCCGCAAACCGCTGAAGCTTGGCGGTTGCGAGCAGATCGTAGCCATACTGATAATGGGGGCCACCATGAACGTCGAGGATCATCGGGTACTTGCTTTTGGGATTGAAGCCGTGGGGACGGATGATCCAACCCTCGATCGTCAGTCCGTCGAAACTGGGGAAAGAAAACCGCTCGGGTTCAATTGTATCCAGGTCGTCCACCATTTCGCGGTTCAAATCGGTTAGCTTTTCGTATTGTCCGCTTCCAGGAACGGTGCGAAAGATTTCTGGCGGATGCGTCGCATCCGTGAAAGAGTAGAACACGTCGCTACTGCGGGCGACCACAAAACTGGTAATGGTACCTTTGAGGTCGATCAGTGGAACGGGCTTACGACCACGCAGCGCCACCGAATACAGCAACAGCTTGCCCTCGTGTTCGGCCCTGAAATACACCTTACTCCCATCGCTTGTCCATGTCGGATCGTGACACCACATGTCCAGCCCTTCGGTAAGTTCTTCAGGCTGGCCGTCAGCACTAAGCACGTACACTTTTTCAAACTCCGCATCACTTTCTTTGCTACGGTAGTCACGCTTCCGCGCGAGGTAAGCGATCTGGAGCGAGTCCGGCGACCATGACGGGGCGTACTCCGGTCCGGGTGTGTGCGTCAACTCTACCAGCTGCCCGCCGCTGGGCGAGAGTCGCACCAGGTCGTTATTCGAATTGTAGTCGTCTTCCCCGGTACGGTTGGAGACGGCGACGATCCACTTTCCATCGGGCGACCAGTCAATTGAGTGATAGTCATAGTCCCCGGAAGAAACTTGGGTCACTTTTTCGCCTTCTGTCGAGATCACCCATACGTGTGTGCGGCGTAAATCGGAGTAGTAGTAGTCGGTTTTGTATAGAAGCCGGTCCACCACCATTACGTCATTGCCATTGGGTGGATCAAGGGGGGAGGGCAAGTTCGAATAGTGCCGCGGTCCGGCGGCCGTGAACGCCAGTTGCTTGCCATCCGGTGACCAGGACAGCTCGTTGCCGGTGGGTCCCAGAAACGCGTTGGATCGTTCCAAATTTGTCAATTTCCTCGGGTTGCTTCCATCCGCATTCATTACCCAAAGGCCCAGCTCGCCTCCAATCGAGTCGAAGTACGCGATACGCTTGCTGTCTGGAGACCACCTGGGGCTGGACGCATGTCCTTCTAGTGCCGTTAGTGAACTGGGCCCACCGCCGCGAGTGGGCAGCACCCATATGGATGAGTAGTTCTCGTTCTTGGCGACGTTTCGCTCAGACACCACGAACGCCAACTGGTCTCCAAGAGGCGAGAGGCGAAGCGAGTGAACGTCCTTGATTCGGAACGGGTCCCGGTCTCCCCAAGCTTTCTTTTCGGCGGCTTGCGCCGGGGCGAGGATCGTGACCGCGAACAAGAAGCCCAGGAAAAAAATGACTGCTTTACACATTTCTGCCCCCTCCACTGCCTCTAGGTGTGAGCGTTCCGCAGTCCCGACGGAGGCGGAGCCGTGGCTCAAGCCTCCGAGGTACTCTACCTAAAACCTAAGCTCCGCCTTCAGTTGGATAAGTCGGGGCGACGCATCGCCACCAAAGAAAACACCAAACATACTGGTGGGAACGCTGACTGTGCGTGTGATGCGCCCAAATTCTGAATTGGAAATGTCGTTCACGGGCAAGTCGAAATTCGGGTGATTAAAGACGTTGAAGAACTGCACACCGAGTCGGAATTCAGCTTTTTCCATAGGTCCCGATAAGTGCAAGCTCACGCTCTTGTTGACAGCGAAATCCGTATCAAAGAATCCCGGCCCGCGAAAACGATTCCTCATGCCGTTGACAAAGTTGGCTTCGGTCCCCTCTGGGGTAAACTGAGAAGTACTGAGGCAGGGTGGTGAGTTGGGCTGGGCCGCAGACGGACCACAGCTGGGGACAGAGCTGCCGAGGAACTCGGGGAAAATTGGACTGGTGAAATTATTGCCCGACAAGCTACCACCAAAAGCAGCGTCGATCACGCTGAAAGGGAAGCCGCTACGCGCAAACAGACCACCTGAAACCATCCACCCATCGACCAGGTCACGCGGACCGTGCCCGGATAGAGCTTGCCTGATCGGAAGATCCCAAACGTAGTTCATGTTAAAACTATGTCGCGCGTCGTAATCAGAAGGCCCATAGTTGGAACGAATGTTGTACGGATTCTCCGGTACCAGTAGGCTCGATGCCGTAGTGAGGTTGAACGCGTTCATGCCATCTCCAGACACATCATCAAACGAATGGCTCCATGTATAGTGAGCCTCCAGTACTCCCCGACCCCAACCTGAACTAATTTGATGTCGGAACGACATCACGAGGCCGTTGTAGTTGGAAATGCCGGCATTGGTGTATACCGACACATCGTGGAACAGTGAATCCGGTGCGGACGCCGGAAGTGTGCCAAACCCAAACGCGTTGGCCGAAGCGTTATTGATCAACTCGTCGACGCCGTGATTGCCCACGTAGTTGATACTTATCATCGTATTACGGTTGACGCCGTACTGAACCTCCAGATTCCATTCTTGGTACTGCGGTATTTTCGTTCGCGCATCGGAAGTATTGAAATTCGAAGGAGTAAAGAAGGGTTGGAGAGCAGGAGGCACGCTGGCCCGTATTTGTGCCAAAGTCAGGCCACTGGAAAAGCCGTTCACAAAGGCTTGGTTGCTGGCGGCCGCATCAGCGAACAGATTCGTGTTCTCGCCCGGCGCCAGATTGTCATTGAACGGCACAAACGTATTGATCTCCGGCACGTTCGATGCGAAGTTATTGACAGTCCATGTTGGGTAGCCACTATAGAAAATGCCTACCCCTCCGCGCAGCACCAGATCCTTCAGCCTTGAGTAGGGCTGCCAAGAAAAGCTAAATCGCGGACTCCATACGACAGGAGTCATGCCATGAAAAGCCTGATGTTGGTTTGCATTAATTGCTTGGTTGAGCGGTTGATTGGGGTCATGACTCACCCCATAGAATGGCCCATTGAGTGTTGCAAAACAGTCGTTCTGACACACAGGATTGGAGTAGTGTTCGACCCGTAATGCTGCGGTCAAAGTCAGATGCGGCTTCGCGCGCCAGGCGTCTTCGATATATACACCCAGGTTGTATAGAGAAAATGGAAGGTCTATGCTTTTGGGATAGCTCTGTATAAGAGAGTCACCGGTCGACCCGCCGTTGAAAAAGCTGGTAAGAGTGTTCACGAAGACGGTTCCCCGTGTGTTGAAGCCAAAAAACTCGGTCATGTCGGTTCGATGAAACTTTCCGCCAAATTTGATTGTATGGTTGCCGGAGACCTTGGCCACATCTTCGGTGACGCCGTAGGAAGTAGCGTCCTGACCATTAGGTTCACTGCCGGTCGTGCCGCCAAGGGTAGTAAACCCGTTAACGTTAAGTTGGGTAGGAAATGCCGCCTGTTTCTGAGCGAGGTTGGTGGCGTCGAACTTGGCTTCTAGCCACTTTGCTGCAAGAATGAACTGGCTTGTGGCGTTTGCACTGAATGTGTGATTCCAGTTGAACTGGCCGCTATACTCCGGCTGGTAACTAGAGGAATTGAAAACATTGTTGATTGTATCGGTAAAGGTAGGCTGAGTACCTGTATCGTATGATATCTGGAGAAATGTCAGATCTTTAGACCCAACTACATAGTCAAGCCGCCCAATCGCCTTATTCTCCCAGACAAAGGTACCTATGGCTGAGCGGATACTTAGGGCACAAGGATGCCCCGGCGTGCCCAGCAGCGGGTCGACATCCGGCGAGAGCAAACCACTACAGCCGATCGGGTCGCTTCCGTTGCCTGGCGTTGCTTTGGCAATACCCGGAGCGGTGTTGTACAGATTGAACATCCCGACGCCTTGGTTAACACCGCCAACAGGTGCCACTCCAGGACAGATTCCCGCGAGATTTTGGCAGTAAAACGGAACCGAATTTGTTAATCCACGGCTCACAAGGTTCAGAACCGTAGCTTGCTCAAATTCCTGACTTGGAACGACCGTTAACGCGTTCGTCGGCAACTTTACGGCGATTCCTTCCTCATCCACAAAGAAGAACAGCTTGTTCCTCTTGATTGGCCCTCCTACTGATCCGGCCCAGGCATTGGCGTTGGTAAAAGGCTTTGGGACACCGGCGTTGTCATTAAACCAGTCGTTCGCGTTCAGAGAGGAACCGCTCCAGTTGTAGATCGTATTGCCATGGAAGTGATTATTTCCGGACTTGCTGACCATGTTGATTTGGGCACCGGAGAGCCCGCCATATTGACCGGTGTAGGCATTAGTCACAACGGTCACTTCCTGAGTGCCGTTCTTGCCGAGAAACAGGTTCGATGCACCGGCGGTGTTCAAGTTGCCCATCTCGAAATTGTCATCTCCCCCATTGGTTGTGAAATTGTTAGCGTTCGCAGGGAGACCAAACACTTCAAAGTTGCCGTAACCTGATTGTGTGTTTATCATAGCACCTGGACTCAGCTCGCCGAAGTAACTGAGATCGTTGCCGGGGACAGGTATTTCATTAACCTGCATCTCAGTAAGGGTCGTCATTATGTTGCCGCTTCCGAGTTGCAGCAGGGGCTCAGTACCGGTTACGGTTACGACCTCCTGCTTCGCAGCAACTGCAAGCCGAATATCCGCAGTCGCTACTTGCCCCGCTTGTACAACGACCTGCTCGTTTGTTGTCTTAAAGCCGGCTGCAGACACTGACACGCTGTACGTGTCAGGGGCCAGAAAATTGAAGGAATACACCCCCGAGGGGTTCGTGGTGTCATTCTTCGTGAATCCCTTACCAGTACTGGTCAGCGAGATGTTCGCCCGAGATACTACCGCACCGCTGTTATCGGTGACTGTGCCGGTCACAGAACCGGTGTTGGCCGTCTGTGCAAAAATGCGTTGTGGCCCGAGACCCACGAGCAGCAACGCAATAAGGGTAACGATTCCGATTCGCACGGTATTCATCTGTCGCTCCCCGTTGCGAGAACCGGGTTGTCAAGATCGACCCCCCAAGGGTCGCGAGCTTCCCGTCACGCAAGTGTAGATTGTATACAATGTACAAGATCTTATATCCTGGCGGTCTTTATATTGTCAAGAGCTTTTTTTCTCGTGTCGGGTCCCGGAAACACGTGAGCAGAGTCGTGCGATCTTCTTCAGGATTGAATCCCCGGTTGCCGTCCACACGAAGGACGGCGGGAACGGTCGTAATGTTTCAGCAAGCGATCGATTTTGTCCACCAAGTCGGCGACGCTGCGACGCTGGTGAACAAGCCACGCCGGGTCAGGGTCAGGTATTTGTGGCCTTTGGCGTACTGGATTTCATCCACACCAATGGCGCGGATCGACTGCAGTGTGCGATGTTCCAGGCCCCAGCCGACCAAATTCCGGCAGTCGACGCGTCGCATGCGGTACAGCAGGAAAACCAGAAAGCCCCACAGCGGAACGAACTCGAAGCACCGCTGGGGGGAGATGATCGTAACCGGGCGCGGGCTGGTGGCACCCCGAGCAGACCGCCGCCGAGCCCTCCCGCGGCCGGACGTCCACTTCGATGCTTTTCTTGTCGGGGCCGAAGCGGGCGTGTTGGTAGACAAATCCCCGATGGCGATGGCAGTGGTTTAAAATCGTGATCAATTCCATGGCACGGACGATTTTCAAGGCGAAGACTGCCAGAGTAAACCGCGCGGCTACCTCGGCGCCGTCCTCCGATGCTTCTGCCTACTGCCGCGATCTGGACAACTGGCCGCGCTCGTGGATGGGGCTGGAAAAAGACCTGCCGCTAGGTGAAGAACTGGTTGCTTGCCTCCGCCCCTTCATCGAGCATCTGGCCTCATCGAGTCTTTCCCCGAAGACCATTCGCCGGCACGTGGGCAACCTCTGGATGCTGGGTGGAGAAATCATCCGCGACCTGAACTACGACCCTTCACTAAGAAAGATGGCTGCTGACCGACTTCTCCGCAACGTGATCCACGAGGACGGTGGCCCGCTGATCCACAACGGCTCTCAAGAGGAGCAACGCTCCCTCGATTCAACCTGCCGCAAACTCCACCGCTTCCTCAGTCAACCTCAGTGCTGAGCCCGCCAGTTACCCACAGATTCCCCGGACGAGGCATAAAATTGTTCTATTTGCAAATGATTTCAGAGGCACACCAAGGCCTTGCGGCAACTGGAATCTGAAGGTTTGATCACGATCGTCCAGCACCACGGCGCCGTAGTTTCCTCGCTTTCGCCTGATGATATCGTCCATTGGTGCCGGATCTTCTCAATGACACTCTGAGTGCGCCAATAGCTGCTGCCGCGTTGGGAAGCCAGCCAGCCCTATTCGAGACAAATCTAGGTCCGGTCTGCACGCTGGTTGGCGTATCGCAACAGCATGTACACCGGAAGTCCCAACAATATAATCACCAACCCGGGCCACGTGCTCGTTGGCCGATACGCGAGCAGCGCTAGCAGTATGGTGCTTGTGCATAGAATGTGGAGCGCAGGCACCGCAGGATAGCCGACAACCCGGTACGGGCGCTCCGCCTTAGGCCGAATGAATCGCAACCGAAATAGACCAAGCACAGTCAGGATGTAAAAGAGTAGTATCGCTGAAACCACGTAATCGAGAAGGTTGCTGTAGACATTGCCGTACTTGCCGGTTGCCGGATCGTAAGTCCGCGGCAACACCAGAAGCATGGCCCAAATGCCCTGCACCAGAAGTGACCGTGCCGGCACACGTGCCTTGTTGAGAAGCGCCGCAGCAGGAAAGAAGAGCCGCTCACAGGCCATGGCGTAGTAAACGCGCGCCCCTGTCATGACGAGCGCGTTGACAGCGCCGAACGTCGAAACCATGATGGCGGCGGCCATGGCGCTGGTGCCGATCCCGGGAAGGATGACTCGTAACATAGCAGTTGCGACCCGATCGGCGGGGGCATGTTGGATCGCAGCTAGAGGCAGGGTAGTAAGGTATGCCAGATTGGCCAGGAGGTAGAGCGAGATCACTAAAACGGTTCCGATTACCATGGCCAACGTTACATTGCGGCGCGCATCTTTCACTTCTGCGGCGGCAAACGCAATATTGTGCCACGCGTCGGCCGCAAAAATCGAACCCGTCTGCGACACGCAGAGGGCCATGAAAAGGCCAAAAGCACTGCCGGCCGTCAGACCCGGGACGATCGGTTCGAACCCGTGCCGCGTCCACGGGTTCGCGAAATTGGCGTGGACTGCTGCGGCGTTACTCCCCAGCACAATTCCGATGATAATCAGCGCGAAGAGTGTCCCTATCTTAGCTACCGTGAAGACGTTTTGGACCAGACGACTATAATTCATCCCGTGGCTGTTAGTAGACGTGAGCAGTGCGACCATCAGGATCGCCACCAGTTGCACCGTCGATAGCGACAGTGCGTAGTGGGAACTCAGGTGCATTGGCGGGATCAGATATCTGTCTTCCGAGATAAGCGGCCAGAGCACGCCGAGGAAGCGCCCGAAAGCCACCGCCACAGCCGCAATTGTGCCCGTCTGGATCACCGTGAACAGCGTCCAACCGTACAGGAAGCCCCACATGGGCGAGAGCGACTCACGCAAGTAGATATACATGCCGCCTGCGCGCGGCATCATCCCGGCCAACTCGCTGTAGCAGAGCGCCCCCCCAATGGTGAACATGCCCGTGATCGCCCAAGCCACGAGCAGCCAACCTGAACTGCCGATCAGCCTCGACATATCCGCGGAAACAATGAAAATGCCCGACCCGATCATTACGCCGACCACGACCATCGTGGCGTCGAACAAGTCCAATCCCTGCTTAAGTTGATGACTGCTTGGCGTAGTCTTGCGGTGAGGAGATAACGATTGGTTGTCTGTCATGAAGAGAGCCGTCTTGTCGGAGTGGTGCACTCTTTTGTTAACCACCATGGAAAGGGGTTTAGTACTTAAGCGAGAGCGTATTTTACCAGCGTTTTTGCCATTGTACAATACAGTATGGTATACGATATGCAGTTGTGGTCGGCTCCGCGATCCCTATCGGATTATGCCATTGAGCCGAAACTGGAAGACCGAAGTCACTGGAGCCACTTATGGACTGGAAGGGCGTCATACCCGCTATCACGACCTGTTTCGATGAAAGTTACCGCGTCGATCACGATTTCATGGCGCGCCATTGCCGATGGGTGCTGGACCATGGCTGTACAGGAATTGTTGCAATCGGCACACTGGGAGAAGGAGCGACACTCACTTTTGATGAAAAACTTCAAGTCCTGCGTACTTGTGTGCGTTCAGTGGAGGGGCGAGCTCCCGTAGTGGCTGGCATTTCCTCCCTCTCAACATCGGGGGCAGTAGAGCTGGCCATGGCGGCCGTCGACCTAGGATGCGACGGCCTCATGGTTTTGCCGCCGTACGTTTACCAAGGCGACTGGCGCGAGATGAAAGCGCATGTCGCCGCTGTGCTCAATGCAGTCCCGGTTCCTTGTATGCTCTACAACAATCCGGTGTCATATGGAACAGATTTTCTTCCCGTTCACATCGAAGAACTTTCGCGCGAACACGAGAATTTGCAGGCCGTAAAGGAGTCCAGCATGGACGCCCGGCGCGTAAGCGCAATTCGTGCACTGGTGGGGAGTCGACTCGAAGTCTCCGTAGGCGTGGACGACGCGGTTCTTGAGACGGTCGGGGTTGGAGCTTCAGGTTGGGTTTCGGGTCTGGCCAATGCGCTACCAAGAGAGTCGGTGAATCTTCTCACTCTTGCACTCAAAGGGGAGCGCGAGAAAGCGTTCGAGTTATATCGCTGGTTTCTTCCGTTGTTGCGCCTGGATACGGTACCAAAGTTCGTGCAACTGATAAAGCTGGTGCAGTCGGAAGTTGGGATGGGTAATTCTCGAGTACGCCCACCGCTGCTCGAACTCGCAGGTTCAGAATTGCAGGACGCGCGAAGTACCGTCCGCGATGTCCTCCGAAACCGGGCAGGTTGGGATGAGAATCTCCTCCGAGGGTAGGGCGAGCTTCCCAAGTCTTGATCTTGGAAATCAGTTTGCGGAAAAAGTCGGTGTTGCGCTTGATTTTGGGTGGCGCAGCGGTTTACCGCTGCGATAAGTGGCTTGTTTCCAGAGTCGGCTTTAGCCGCTGAGGTGAGACTTCAACATCGAAAGTACTTTTTCCGCAGCCTGTTAGGTCGTAAGTCGCAGGTCAATAACCGAAGTCGCCCTCTGGGAGTTCTGAAGCTGGTTTTCTCACTATTGGTCTGTCTCGGCAGGAGCACGCCCTTCCCTTAATACTTGCTTCAGCGACTGACCGGCATGCCGAATGTGCCGCTGTAACAGGCCGCAGGCAGCGGCCACATCCCGCGCTCGGCACAAATCGAGCAGTTGCCGGTGTTCCCCTTTGGCGCGGTCGAATTCACGGGTCAAATACAACTGCAGCCATGTATAGCGCTCTGCATTGTTGTTAACCTTTCGGATAATTGACATGAAATGCGGACGGTGTGCACCGGAGTAAAGGGCGGAATGGAATCGCCAGTTTAGGCGACCCAACTCGGAAATATGCTCCTCCTGCGACAATCCCTTCTCATACGTTCGCAAAGCCGCTTCTGCATGCGCGAACTCCGATTCGGTTAAGCACGGAATGGAAAGTTCGAGAACTGCACACTCAAGCAACGCGCGAATCTCAAATAATTCCTCGATATCATCAGGCGAAAGCGAGGAAACTACGGCGCCGTGGTGCTGGACGATCGTGATCAAACCTTCAGATTCCAGTTGCCGCAAGGCCTCGCGCACAGGGATCCGGCTCACCTGAAATTCAGAAGCAATCGCGTCCTGACGCAGCTGCTCCCCTGCCCGGATCTCACCTCGCATGATTTTGGAGCGCAACCTGTCCGCCACGGCACTGGTCAGCGACCGGCGAGGTATGGGGAAAGATTGGTGTGCCTCTGAAATCATTTGCAAATAAAACAATTGTTTATATTGTATCCCCTTGAGCCGATTCTTGGCTACAGCGCTCGGCTTCCTCGGGGAATACCCAAGTGGATCTTAGCCGATTCTCCAGTGGAAACAAAGAGAGTAAAGACCATCAATTCCTGAGGACTTGGGGACCAGCCAAAAGCTTCCGCCCGGTGACCTGGCCTTTTCGGCCCTGCGTAAAATCCGCGATGCGAGCCCGCACAACGGTGCCGCAGTCGCGTCGCTGACTGTTCGGTTCGATCAGCCGTCTCCATCGGCGGCTTTTCAGTCCGAACTCTATAGACACGGCCGTTCAATGCTGAGATTCCGATGTAATCACTGATGTAATCACTAAAGAAAAAACCGTTCTTGAGATTTGTTGAGAATCGAGGCATGGCGGTCGCAGACACCAAGTCTGCCGATCTTCGTGGGTTCTAAGTGCCTTCGCTGTTGGGAATTTCCCTGCAACAACCTTTGGCGAAACCATAGTGTCAAAACAATTACTCCATTAACCGCATCTTCATCCAACCTGAAGAATTATGAAAATTGGCAACTGCGCTACCTGGCGGCACCAATTCATCACACGCTGCTTTTACCGTCTCATTCAGCTTTATCTCCAGTACCGGCAGTAGGTGCTCAAGCTGCTCGATGTTGCGAGGACCGATTAATGGCGCAGTAATCCCGGGCTGATCCTTAACCCACATTACCGCCAATTGGGATGGCGACATCCCGAACGATTGTGCCAATCGCACGAACTTGTTCCCGACCAGAATGGCACGAGCGGTGATGCGCTCCGCATATATCCCCCCGCGCAAAGTTGCGCGCGAATCGGCCGGACAGACAGAGTCCTCCGGGTAACGGCCAGCTAAGAGTCCCATAGCCAGCGGTGACCAAGGCAAGATGCCGAGGCCGTATGTTCGACAGAGCGGTACCAATTCGTTTTCGATCCGCCGGTCAAGCAGATTGTAAGGGGGCTGCTCCGAGACGAAGCGCGCATATCCTTTCGCTTCACTCACCATCAAAGATTCCATCAGCTTCCAAGCGGGAGCGGTGGAACTGCCGATGTACCGCACTTTTCCTTGGCGCACCAAGTCCGTCAGCGCTCCCAAGGTTTCATCGACAGGAATATCAAATGACGGGCGATGGATCTGATACAAATCAATATAGTCCGTTTTGAGCCGGCGAAGTGACTCTTCGCACGCACTTATCAAATGCAGTCTAGAATTCCCTCGTTCGTTAGGGCCGGGCCCTGTCGGATAGTGGGCTTTGGTAGCAATGATCGCCTGCTGACGTCGGCCGTTCAGTTCCAGAGCACGACCGATAATGCGTTCGCTCTCTCCGTTGGCATAGCTGTTGCTGGTATCGATCAGATTGATGCCCGCTTCAAGGGCCCGATCGATGATCGAAATGGATTCAAGTGTCGGAGTTGGATTACCAAAATTATCCGTGCCCAAACAGAGCGGTGAGATCTTGACTCCCGTTCGACCTAAGGTACGATAGTCCATCCAGACTCACCTCGCGGTATAGCCGCCGTCAACGGTTACCAATGTCCCGGTGATGTAACTCGCCGAGTCCGATGCTAGGAACAGAACCACTCGCGCAATCTCCACAGGTTCCGCCAAGCGCCCAAGCGGAACTGTTGCGGCTAGTCGCTCCATTAGTTCAGCGGTAACCGGCTCAGAGCGTTCGGAGGCGAGCATGGGGGTATTCACTTCGCCAGGGCACACCGCGTTAATTCGAATGCCGTCTCTGACGTGATCCAGGGCCATCGCTCGCGTAATTTGATGAACGGCTCCTTTTGAGGCGCAATAAGCCACGACACCTCTTGCTCCGACGCTACCCCAAACGGAACCGAAATTGACGATGACACCTCGCCCCTGCTTCTTCATTTGCGGCACCGCGGCCCGACTCATAAAAAACAAGCCCTTGACATTCACATCCATGACGCGCTGCCACTGCTCATCAGAAGTGTTCAGCGCATCGGCACGAACAATAATGCCGGCGGCGTTTACCAAAACATCTAGGCGACCATGACGGTTCAAGGCTGTTTCAACGACCCGCTCGCAGAAGGAGGCGTCGCTGACGTCGCCGACTACCGGCGGTCCACCATTGATGTCATTGGCTACTCGGGCAGCCCGTGAACCATTGCAATCGACAATAACAACTTCCCCGCCCGCAGCGGCAAGCTCGAGAGCAGTGGATGCGCCCATCCCCGACGCTGCACCTGTTACTACAGCTACCTTTCCTTTGAATGTCACGGACTCTACTCCTACTCTCCAGATACCGCGCCGGAAGATGCCCCTGCACTGCCGAGTTTCCTTGTTGACTTCGAAAACGCCCCAGATTGTACACCCAGTTTGACTCCTGCGTGTTGCTTGAACCGACCCGACTTCATCGGAGCGCCCCCGGCGGTTTCCGATCAACACCAGCGCGGCACCGAAATTGCCCCGAACTCCAGCTCACTTTGAGCACGCAGTTTGGACTTCACGTTGAAAACGGGCGAGTGCTTGCGGGTCGCGGGCGACATCCTCCGGCAGGAACTTGAGGGCGACGAACCGATGAAGCCGCGTGTCCTCGGCCTTGTAGGTGTACTATTCCGGGCATGAAACGAGCCCTCGGAGTTATCGTTGCCTCTCTTCTCCTGTGCGTCTTCAGTTTTCTCACACCCAGTTTTGCCGCAGGCTCTTCCGTACCGCGCACCCTGCGCGTCGATTATTACCACACCGGAAACTCGCACGAAGAATGGTTCAGCCTGGATCGGGTGGTGCTTGAGCCGCTGGAGTGGCCGGGGAATCTGAACAAGGCCATCGATGAAAGTCAGTTGGGAAATTACCTGTTTGAAGTGCGGGAGCGAGGCAGCGGGAAGTTGCTGTACTCGCGCGGATTCAATTCCGTATTTGTAGAGTGGAAGACGACCGAAGAGGCGCTCCACGGGAACCGGACGTTTTCGGAGTCGCTGCGCTTTCCGAGTCCCGATGCGCCGGTGGAAGTGTCGCTGAAAGAGCGCAATGGGAGCGGCGTTGCCGAAATGTGGAAGGAAGTGTGGAAGACGGTGGTGGATCCGAAGGACAAGTTTGTGGACCGGTCGCGTCCACCCTCGCCGGGGGCGTTGATGGAATTGCAGAAGATGGGCGATCCGGCGACCAAGGTGGACCTGCTGGTACTGGGCGATGGTTACACGGCAGCGGAACGGGGGAAATTTGAGAAGGACGCGCGGCGATTCATGAACGCACTGTTTTCGACGTCGCCGTTTCGCGAACACCGGAAGGATTTCAACGTGTGGGGGCTGTGTCCGGCGGCGGAAGAGTCGGGCGTGTCGCGGCCTTCGAGCGGAATTTATCGGCGGTCGCCGCTGGGCGCTACGTACGACGCGTTTGGCAGCGAGCGCTATGTGCTGACCACGGAGAACCGCGTGTTGCGGGATGTGGCGTCGTTCGCGCCGTATGAGTTCATCGAAATTTTGGTGAACGGGCAGACGTTTGGTGGCGGCGGAATCTTCAATCAATACGCGACGGTGGCGATCGACAGTCTGTGGTCCGGATTTGTGGGTGTGCACGAGTTTGGACATCAGTTCGCCGCGCTGGCGGATGAGTACTACACATCGGAAGTGGCGTATCTGCCGCCAGGGAAGAAGACGGAGCCATGGGAGCCGAATGTGACCGCGTTGTTCGATCCGGCAAATTTGAAGTGGAAGGATCTGGTCGCGCCGGGGACACCGGTGCCGACGCCGTGGGATAAAGAGGAGTTCGATCGCTTCGAGCGGGACATCCAGCGGCAGCGTAAAGAGCTGCGAGCGGCGGGGAGGCCGGAGGCGGAGATGAACGAACTTTTCCGCAAGGAACGTGAGAAGGAAGATGCGATGTTCGGTGCGCAGAAGTTTGCGGGCAAGGTCGGAGCGTTCGAGGGTGCGAACTACGAGGCGAAGGGGTACTACCGTCCGGAGGTGGACTGCATCATGTTTACGCGGCACAACAAGTTTTGCGCGGTGTGCCGGCGCGCGATTGAGCGGGTGATCGGGATGTATACGAGCTGAAAGCTTTGAACCGCAGAGAACGCGGAGGGCGCAGAGAAGAGCTTTTAGGAGCTTCTTCAGGCAGTCGGTGGCGAAGTCGAGCAGATCCTGGCGCTCCACATCATCGATGTAGGTCTTGGTGCAGAAAGCGCTGAAGGGGTCGAGGATGGGACGGTAGGTGCGGAATGTTCGCAGCGAACGGTGATAGCGGACGTAATCCTTATACGCATCGAGGGCCTGCTTCAGCGTCGTGCGCTCCTGAACAACTTCGACGACAGGCGCTGCCGGAATAATCCCGTTGCGCGCGGCGTCCAGTTCGGCCTGCTTCACCCGTACCTTGTCGGCGGCGGCGAAGGCATTGGGCCCCGCGGCTTCGCGATAGCGCCGTTCGCCGTCCCACCATTCGATGTAATAGCTGCCCTCGGCGTGGGCTTCGTCCCTGCCCTCGACTATCACATGGTCGCGATCGAGTTCTTCTCCGGCTTTGCGGGAACCTCCGGATCAGGTGAACTGGCTACGAAAGGAATAGCAACCTTGGCTTCGCTCACGATGATTCTCCTTGCAGCCCTGCTCTGTAATTATGGCCGCGGAAAGTGTCTCATTGATGTTGGCACGGAGGGGTATCGTCGGCACGGAAAGGGAGCGATTCGTGGCGGTCATGGCGCGAATGAAGGAAATGGTGAGCGGGCTCATCGCGACGCTCGACAGGCTTTCCGCGGAGTACGTGGAGCACCTGAAGTGCGGGGCGCCGTTCTGCGCGAGGCGGTGCAAGATTCTCTCCAAGCAGATAGCGGGCCTTGACTGCCAGATTTTTCTTTGCCAGAATCCAGACCTCTTCTATTTCCTCGTTCAGGCCTACTACCATCAGCGCCTGGATTCGGTCGGATGCGCTCAGGAACTGAACCTTTCGCCGTGGGGCGTGAGGCAACACGCCTCGGGCGCTAAGGAACTGAAAAAACAGTTTGGAAGACTACAAGCCGATTCATCTGGGTAGAGATGCGGCTCTACGGTGATTTTTTAGAAATTCCTGTCTTGATATTCTCTTGGTCCGAGTGTTCCCGCCAACTACCGGATGTAGTGTCACGGTAATCGAGTGGTACTGAATGCCCTCCTGATCCCTTTTTTCTGTAAACGCAAAGCCCCGCTCAAACTGGGCATAGTCAGGATCACAGCGGAAGATGGCTTCGCTACCATCCCAATCCAAGCCCGCCGTGTAGACGAGTTGATACGTGCCTTCGGGGATTCCTTTCATCCGAACGGAGTGCCTGGCCTGCACGTAGACCTCTCGGATCGTCTCATCCGCGTCGGAATCGTAAAGCGACAGGACTGCGTCTTCGTTTGTTCCATTTTGCACTTCCAAGACTCCGAGCCCCTTTGTATCAACGTCAGGCACAATTCTGCTGCCGTTTGACAGCGAGCTTCGCGAGGACTGTTTATCGCACGGCGCAACGTCCGACGCTGTCCTCGGTGGTTGCTCAGTGACCGCAGGTAGGCTGTCACTATTCACTAAGGGCGCTTGTGTTGCTCCGCCCGCTTCCGATGAAGTCTGGGACGTGTCTGTTGCGGCGCGGGGCAGCGGAATCGCGGGCTTATCGGAACTGGTGTGCCACAGAATGAGTAAACCCACTGCAGCGGCGACAGCAACAAAGACAATGGTGCCCACGCGGAGTCCGGCTCGCGATTTGGGCGGCGCCGATCTAGCCTTAACCCGACTCTGGGTCGGTCGCACATCGTTGGCCTCAGGCGGCGTCTGGACAGCCGTGCTTCTGGCACCCAAGATGGGGAGCACAGAGCTGCATTTGGTGCATCTGATGCACCTCCCAACATGGATTGCGTCAGCGTGGTAGACCTCACCGCACTGCGGACATGTAACCTCGATCATGTTCGCGACGCTCCCGCGCAAGCGACGGAATAATATCCTATTTTGGGATAGTGAGGCTCGGCTGGCCATAATCCAGCCGTCTTGAAGGATGCCACCTACCGTCATCGTTACGCGCAATTCCTTGGGAGACTAAGGCAAGCCAGGGTAGAGGCTGGGCTGACCCAGGTCGATGTTGCAAAAAAGCTTGACCGCCCGCAGTCATTCGTCTCGAAGATTGAATCAGGCGAGCGACGGGTAGACGTAGTGGAGTTAAGCGCCCTGGCAAGAGTCTATCGAAGGCCGTTGGACTTCTTCCTGAGCTAGCGAGTCGGCCTAAAACCCGAGTGCGACGATGAATCGCTCCGTTGAGTGCAGCGTACTCACGTTTTGGTCCCGACCGCCTGCGGATGGATGCACTGGCATTCGAACCGCCAAATCCGAGATCCCGGGAATGAAAAGACCGAGCCCAAAACTTCGCTAGACAATTTTGGGCAAGCCTGCAAAGGCCCGCTGCGCGGTACCTTTGCTCACGCCTAGCTCGGCCTGGATTTGCGACCACGAGTCCCCACGAACGCGAAGGGTGGCAATCCGTGAAGCGTCCACAATCACCCGCGGTCTCCCCAGTCGTCTTCCCTTGGCGCGTGCGTTCCGTATTCCGGCGCAGACCCGCTCCTGGATCAATGCCCGTTCGAACTCGGCCATGGCTCCAATGATCTGAAACATCAGCCGGCCCGAAGGCGTACTCAAGTCCAGGTTGTCCCTCAGGCTGACGAAGGCTACTCCAAGTGCTGCGAGTTCGGCCAGCGAGTTGACCAGGTGCTTCAGGGACCTCCCAAAGCGGTCGATCTTCCAGACCAAGATTGCGTCAAACCGCCTACGGCAAGCATCTGACATCATCCGATTCAGCGCGGGCCGGGACTCCTTGCAGCCTGACACACCCTGATCTGTGAATTCCTCAACGACCTGCCAGCCGCGGCGCCCCGCGTATTCCCGGAGTTCGGCGAGCTGCATTTCAGGATCTTGATTGTTGAGGGTGCTGACTCGAGCGTAGAGTGCCACCCGAGCGATTGCGGCTGGGCTTTCTTGAGGGAATGAAGCGGTGGTGGTACGTTGCTGTCTAGCCATTGTTGCCTCCTGTTTAGGCGACTGTGGTTAGCGTCGTGCCGGTGTTACTAGCACCGGTACGACGCGCGTTGTCTTGCTAGCGGGCTGTACTCATTCTCCGTACTTCTTTGATCCAAAAATGTATCCGAGGATGGCGGTGAAGGCAGGCAGGATTGTTGACGCAACTACCAACTGGAACAACTGCGTCGCCCGTTCAACTTGCGCCTTCGCCATCTGTTGATAGACATCCGCGGATGCCTTATATGTGTCCACCCTCAGTGATCACTTCAAAAGCGGCCAACAGTTATCACTTCAAAACCGGCCAACGGAAGTGGCGTCCGGGAGACAATGCCTACCGATCGGTGGCCGTCCTCCTAAGGAACTTTATTGCGGCGACAAGTTCGGGAACTTCGGGTTGGTGCTTCCTCGCAGCAATTTGAGCGAAGAAACGCTCTATCCTCTCCGACTCAGCGCAAACGTCGGTGGGTTCCGAGTTCGCAGCAGAAGCACTTCCGACGGACCGTCTCAGTGCGCTCCGTCCCTCTGAGAAACTACTGCCGAAATCTCTGCCCGCACGCGCACGGATGGCTTGGCAGTAGACAATTCCATCTCGCAAGCCGTTCTCGATCCGCTCGCTCCAAGCGGATGGATCGCCCGACAAATCGGCAAGAGCCGTGACGGCCCTGCCAGCAAGAACAGAGAGGTAGAGGTCGTTTCGGGGTATCGTAGCCGCCGCCATAAGAACCGCCTTTCACAGCCGAGCCTGGTTTGGCTCAAAAAAGAGACGCCGAATCTTATATCGGGATTGCTCGAATTTCCAGTACAGAGATCACATCCCTTTAGCCCTATAGATTCAATGCCTACCCAACATCATGTATGTAACGCCAACCGCACACAATATCTACCTATTGCGAATAATACATCCTGTGTTCATATTGTCAATAGGTTACGGTGTGCAACTTATTGATACAATGTAAGTTATGTAAACTATTTACATAGCTAATAATACATATATAATGTACATAATGTTATCAATTGGAAGTGAGCCTGCGACGTTATGACTGACCCCGAAGGGCGATGCGTGCTTAGCCTCCAAAAGTTTCCGAGAGAGCTGAAGAAAAGGCTCAAAATGAAGGCGGCAGAGCGTGAAATCGATTTGCAAGAGCTGTGTGTAAAGTACTTGGAGGCGGGTCTCGCCAAGGACGAGCCAAGAACATCAACTTCAGCCAACAAAAAATAGGGCTTTGCTTGGACGGAGTTTTCTTCGGCCGCTGAACTTGACTTGCCCATTATCCACTGCCTCACTTCCCTTCAGCATCCTAACGGCCCGGTCTTGCAGCGTCCAATACTCAATCGGAGTCCTCCCCTTTTTTCCCCGTCGGTCCCGGGATCCGCACCCTCATCCCCACCCGAGCGACCGCTGCACCGCCCGCATATTCGGATCCACCCACCGTGATCCACTACGCTTCCGCTCTTCCGGCTTGCCCACCGGCCGGCATTGATGTCCAGAGCAGCTCCACTGACATCTTGTTGCTTGGATCGCCATTGCGCCACTTTCGAGATATGGTTCTCGTCATGCAACAAGAGCAACACCCGCGCCTGGCGGTACGTCATGTCGCCCTTCCGGAATAAGAAAAAAGGGCGCAATTCGCTCGCGCCTCTGAGCTCGTCTCCGTGTCACAAGCGCCAGCAGCAGCTTGTCCGCGGATAATCAGGAGACGATCGGGAAGCGCTTTGAGCGTGATCATGCGGCACTGTTGCCGCTGCCGGCAACTTGGCTGGAAGGTCTCCGATGCAGGTTGCGAAATTCGTAGGGCGGCAGCACGTTGCTGTGTACTCTGGCATGTACTCCATGGCGAGAGTGTGCCCAGCAACCACAGTATTTTGTATGCCATAGCAGCTCTTTTCACCTTCTGCATCGGAAAGTAAAGTAGCATCCAGCACCGTCCGACGAATTTCGCGATGCGGTTCGACGCCCGGACGGAAACGGTCGGTTTTCAGGATTGGTTTTTTGAAACCTTGAAACCTTGAAACCTGTTTTTTCTCAGTTCCTGGGAAGGGCTGTGGCCACGCCTGCTCTGTCCGCATCGCGGTCGACGATTGCCTGAAACTTCCGCAGCACGTCTTCGGGAAGAGGTGGCTTCTGATACTTGCTCACCAGTTCGTCGACTAGGGTACGGGCTCGCGTGGAGACGTCGCTCGGTGGCTCCGAGCCTCGCGCGCTGCGATCAATGACAGGGGACGGGAGATACTGCTCCAGTCGAAAAAGCGCGCGCGTTTCCTTCAGCTTGAGAAATTCTCCAGAGAGCCCGGTTTGCGCGAACATGGCGGTGGCCAGGCTTTCCCTACGAACGTCGTCGCCGCGGACTTCTTCGCCGCGGACTTCAATGCCCCGTGCCAGCCGCTGCGCCGAGGCGATCCACTCGGCATCGATGACCAGCTTTTCGACGCTGAAACAAGCGAGAGATTCGAGCATACCTGCTCCCGAGATCATGTTGATGCCCGCGAGCGCTCCCAGCATCGCGGAGCGGCCACTCTCCGCGCCGGCCTGGGCATCCACAAACTTCGAATCGGTCGCGACCAGGTAGCCGTGTGTCGGCAGGCCCAGATGCTTGCCGACTTCGGCGCACGCCATGTTCAGCATGGCAGTTTCCACCGCGCCCATGGGCGCGCCTCCGGTACGCATGTCGAAGATGGCAGGAGCGCCGCCCCAGACTACGGGTGAGCCGGGTCCAGCGAGTTGATGCAGCGCGATGCCAGCCAGCACTTCGGCAGCATGCTGCGTCACGGAACCCGCCAGCGTCACGGGAGCGGTACCGCCGGCCAGTGGCATGGCGACGATTTCCGCGGGCACACCGGCGCGGGCCAGATCGAGCAGGTTGTGCGATCCGAACTCCGACCAGTTCAACGGCGGCGAGGGACACACATCGAAAACTGCCCGTGGTTGTTGGCGCAACTTGTCTGGACTGCCGCTGTCGGCCGCAAGCAAGTCGATCATTCCCTGCAGTCCGGCCGCGGAGAACGATCCGGTCACCACCGGCTTGTCAGAATGCTGCAGGACTACGAGCAGGCGGTAGAGATCGCCGATAGCGCTGGGCGCATCGTTGCACACGACGGCAGTCGATTGCGCGGCGAACTGCGGCAGCGTCTCCGTGACTTGGACGATGCGCACCAGGTCGCGAGTCTCGGACGGCCGCGCTTCCAGCGTGTCGGGATCAAGCATCTGCACGCAGCAGGACCCGGGATCGAAATGCACGTCGTCGCCGCCGTAATGAACGGCCTTCTCTCCTTGGCGGTTGTAGAGGTAGAAGTCCCGCGGGGCCGATGCCAGGCACTGTCGCACCAGCGACTCAGGGATACGCGCCACTCCGTCGCTGGCCGCAACTCCGACCTCAACTCCCGCCGAACGCAATAGCTCGACCACCGCCGAGCCCACGCGAACTCCAGGACTCATCAGCAGTTCGAATGCTTCGCGCAGAATGCGCCCGATGAGTTCAGCACTAAGCAGTTGAATGCTGGGTCTCATGCCAGGGCGGTTCCTTTGCCCATCAGATTCTTCGCCAGTTCCAGGGCATCGATGGCATTCCGGGAGAAGCCGTCGGCGCCGATTTCAGCAGCCCACTTCGAGGTGACCGCGGCGCCGCCAATGATCGCTTTCACCCGTGGCCGCAAACCATTCCGATCAAGCGCTTCGATGACAGCTTTCTGTCCGGCCATGGTCGTCGTCAGCAAAGCGGAGACGCCGACGATGTCGGCATCGACTTCCTTGGCCTTGGCAACGAACTGCTCGGGAGTCACGCTCGTACCCAGATCAAATATCTGGAATCCGCTGGCGGAAAGGATGGTGGCAACCAGGTTCTTGCCAATGTCGTGAATATCGCCTCGGGCGGTGCCGAGGACGATCTTGCCCAGAGCCTCACGCCGCGAGCCGCGCTTCAGCATCTCCGGTTCAAGGATCTTGATGGCGGCCTTCATCGCCTCGGCAGACATGAGCAGATCGGGCAGGAACATTTCGCCGCAGCCGAATTGATCGCCGGCGAACGCGATCCCCACCGCAAATCCCTGGTTCACCGCTTCGAGCGGATCGACGCCGTTGGCCAGCGCCTGCTGCGCCAATTCCGTGGCCATATCAGGCGCGCCGTCGATGATGCTTTGGCGCATCGCTCGGAAGAGTTGATCCAACACAGAACCTCCCGCCAAGATCAGCCTTGGAATCAGGCCGGCCAAAACCACGATTGTACTCCGGCGGGAAGTTACAACACTGTGACCCGCGGCACATCCCCAAGTATTTCCGAAGTGGCTCCCGTGGATATCCTCCCCCGTCTAAACGTGCGATGATGGTTCGACTTTCGAAAGGAGCCTTTCCCCATGGCTAACCCAGCCCCCCAGAGTTTTTCCAATCACACGCGTTATGATCCGCTCTTCCACTTTTTCATCCTGCCCGTATTCGCCATCACGCTGATCGCGACCATCGTCCATCTCGTCAGAAGGCCAGGCTTGCATTCGGCATGGCTGGTCGTCGTCATGATCGCTGCGATAGTCGCCATCTTCAAAATCCGCCTTTATGCCCTCAAGGTACAGGACCGCGTCATCCGGCTGGAAGAAAGATTGCGCCTCGCGTCCTTACTGGACGCCGCCCTTCGTCCCCGCATCGCAGAATTCACCGAATCGCAACTGATCGCACTGCGCTTCGCGTCCGATGCCGAACTCCCCGCGCTCGCCGCAAGAGCCCTGAACGAAAAGCTCTCCGCCCCCCACATCAAGAAATCAATCCAGCAGTGGCGTCCCGACTATTGGAGAGCGTGAACTAACGCCTGAACTAACGTAGGGACCAACACATGAACTCACGTAGGGACGGCCGCCCGCGCCGGGGTCCCCAGACCGCGCGCTTTTCGCGGGCTGGGGTGGTCGGCCGTCCAGCGATAGCGAATAGTCGGTTTGCCATCCACTGACCACTGCCCACTAACCGCTGACCACTGTTTCACGCCTTCAAATACCAAGGCACATTAATAATATTGATCCGCTCATCCCCACCCATCAGCAGCAGCGCCGTCAATATCTCTCCGCGCTGATTATGCAGAAAATAGTGATACCAGTGCCGCTCCACCATCGAAGAAATTACCACCGCAATCGTCCGCTCCGCATTCTCCTTCTCCACCTTCAATACGTAATCCACAATCGGATGAATCACCAGCCGAAACGGCGACGCCAATGTCACCAGCGTCGGCTGCCGCGTCCCCGCCGGCTGCTCTGCCGCGTTCAACCACGACGGCCGGTTCTCATCCGCCTCGCACGTCACATGCACCGCCCGCACATCCGGAGACAGTGTCATCGCAAACCGCAGCGCCTTCTCCGTCGCCGTATTCCATCTCTCCACCGGAACAATCACAATCGGCGGCGCCAGCTCGCGCGCATCCGGAACCACCCCGCCGGTCAGCGCCGTTTCCTCCGCCACCCGTTCATAATGAAGCCGCACCCGCCCCATAAACACCAACGCCGCCGGCAACAACAGCACCACCACCCACGCCCCCGCGGCAAACTTCGCCACCACTATCACCATCGCCGTAATCCCCGTAGCCAAAGCCCCCAGCCCGTTGACCAGGATGCTCCGCCAAGCTCCCGCCCCCGAAGCCGTCCGCCGCCAATGCCCCACCATCCCCGCCTGCGACAAAGTGAACGCCAGAAATGCCCCCACCGCAAACAAAGGAATCAACCGGTCCGTCACTCCCTGAAACAGAATCAGCAACAGCCCCGCAAGAATCGCCAGCGCCCAGATCCCCTCCGAGTACACCAGCCGCCGTCCCCGCGTCGCTAGCGAATGCGGAAGATAATCATCCCGAGCCACCACCCGGCACAGCCGCGGAAAATCCGCAAACGAAGTGTTTGCCGACAAACACAACACCAGCAGCACCGAGAACATAGTCAGATCGTAAAAAATTCCTCTCCCCGCAACCGCCGCCGTCAACATTGACAACACGCTCTGATACCCCGCCTGCCCCGGATCCGTAGCCACAATTCCGTAGTACCGCACCAGCAGCGCAATTCCCCCTACTAGCACCATCAGAATCGCGATGATCGCCGTCAACGTAGCCCGAGCCGCCGGAACCACCGGCTCCCGAAACGCCTGCACTCCGTTGCTGACCGCCTCCACGCCCGTCAATGCCGTGCACCCGCTGGCAAACGCCTTCAGCAGGATCCACAACCCCACCGCCTGCAAAGCCGCCGGCGCCTGTCCCGCCGCCGCCACCACCGCTACCGGATGTCCCCCCGACGCCACCACCTTATACAGCCCAATCACGATCACCACTCCGAGCGTCCCCACAAACAAATAAGTAGGAGCCACAAACGCCGACCCCGCCTCCTTCACTCCCCGTAGATTGACCATCGTCAATATAACCAGCACCCCAAGACACAGAGCCAAAGTGTGCGGCTGCAACCAAGGCACCGCCGACACCAGCGCTCCGATCCCCGCCGATATTCCCACCGCCACATTCAGCAGGTAATCGATCATCAAAGCCGCGCCCGCCAGCACTCCCGCCCCACTCCCCAGGTTCTCCCGAGCAACCGTGTAAGATCCCCCGCCCATCGGATAAGCCGCAATCGTCTGCCGATAACTGAAAAACACAATCACCAGCAGCCCAATGATCGCCGCCGTCAACGGCACAATGTACCGGACGCCCAGCAATCCCAAAGGCAGCAAAATAGTCAAAGCCGCCTCCGGCCCGTAAGCCGCCGAACTCAAGGCATCCAGCCCAAACGTAGGAATCCCCTGATTAGGCGAAATCCGCTGCCCTGCATCCTCAGAAGAAGCCAACGGCCGTCCAAACAAAACATCAATCCATCCCATATCCCCTCACAGAGCACCCCAACAAAGTCAGCCCCAGCGACAATAACAAAACCAAAGCCATCAAGCGACCGCTGCCGGTTGCTAGTACCCACCCAAATCCCTAAGGAAAATTGTCATCCTGAGCGGAGTCGAAGAGCCTGCCCTTGAGCGAAGCCGAAGGGACCCCCAACTCATCGTCCTCATTCTGCGCAGCCGCAGGGAGTGCTCACGATGAATCAGCAAGTTCACGCCGTTTTCGCGGATAAATCTAAGACCCCATCCAGCAATCGCCAAGTCCAAACAGCAACCACATCCCACTTGTTACTCCCCAGGTTCCTCCCCCGCGGTGAGCCGCTAGGATGCGCCCAAGCCGCGAAGCGGCGCAAGAATACAGCCCACAGCGAAGCACTGGGTAAGAAGCAGGAAACACCTAAGCCCCAGCGGGGCAAACAAACGCAATCGCCCCACCCAGCGAAACCCAAGAAACATAATCGTGATCGCTAGCCTTAGTAGCCACCAGATAAGTCACCTCATCCAGAATCATTCCGCTACCAATCCCCAGAGCCCCCAACGCCAAAAACGCCACCACCCTGTTGCGCGCCCCAAAAGCCAGAATGAACTCCGCAGGAAGTTCCATCAGGACTCCAACAAACAAATGATGAACCAGATATCCGCGGATAGACATGCTGAACCCGCACCAGGTGGAGATAAAGCCGAAGACACAAAACCGTCCCCAGCATCGGCACCAAGATCAGCAGCAGCGTCTGCTTAGGAGTCGGCCTGGACACTGGATCGGGCATTGGGCGCTCGAATCCTAAACTATGCGAAACCCAGTCTTACCGCAAAACAAAACCGTAATGAGCTGAAAATCTTACCCCTGGCCAGGGAGAATCAGCAGAGTAACAAGTGGGATAAGCTGGCCATTTGGCGCAGCACGGATTGCCGGATAAGCCCAAGATTACTCGCGAAAGCATCCCGGGCTCGCCAATCTTCCGATCCAGCGTCTCCCGGAACTTACTCCTTCTGCGTGGGTGCAACGGGGTTTAGGTGTGGACCAGGTTGGCCGAGTGCTTGCTCGACCCAGTCGGTGTGTTCCCGCTCCATCGCCACAAATTCTTCGCAGAGGGCTTTCAGCTCCGGATCGGGTGTAGTTTTAGCGACCCGGGCGTAGTAGTTGACCGCACCTTGCTCTGCTGCAAGAGCCATCTCAAATGCCATTCGTCGTGCCGCGAGCGCATCTCCTGCCTCGACGGCGGCCAAGATGTCGGCAACGGCGAGGCGCGGCACCTCGATGAAGTCCCAAATGTCCTCTTCGGTTATGTCCGCGTGAACCGCTCCGAAGCGCTCAAAGTAACGCTCCGTTAGAAGAATGCCATGCTGCCGTTCCTCGTTTGCCAGGTCGTAGAAGGCAGACGGGATCTGTGGTGAGTCGGGGCAACATTTGGAGAACACCTCGCCCAGCCGCTGATAGATATGGGCGTTCCGTTCCTCGATGACAATGGCGATGCGCAGCGCTTCTTGGGGACTGAGCGAGGTAAAATTTCGTTTCACGGCCGTATGGCGAGGCTCTTTTTGGCTGGGAAACATCGGACGCCCTGCCTTCATCTTCGACAGAGTCCATATAACACAACACGCGGCGCGAATCAACCCAATCTGCTTACCAGTCGGTAGTGGCTCAGTTTGAATTTCAGCGGATGTCGAAGGGGTAAGCTTAGCCCAGCGTTTCAGCGCTGGGAAACGTGGGATAAAGATTTCAAGTTTCGTAGGGACGACCCAGTTCTCACTTTGTGTGCGCGCCGCCGTGGAGCGTGAGCCGCCACGATGTGCCCAAGCCGCGAAGCGGCCCGGGTGGCCGGCCCACCCGCCCGGACTCCTTCATACGAAACCGCGCTGGATTTCGAGTTAGACTCTTCCTTGATGACACCACACGATATTCACGACTTCGTCACCGACTCGCAACGCCGAATCGAGGCGGAGTACACGAGAATACAAAAGCGAGCGACAGAAGATCCCGGCACCGCTGGAGATCAGGGCCAGGAGAACTGGGCGTCGCTGCTGCGGTCTTGGCTGCCCTCCTACTTCAAGATCGTAACCAAGGGCCGCATCTTGACAGACTCTGGCTACGCCAGTCCACAGGTCGATGTACTGGTTCTCATGCCGTCGTACCCAAGCATACTTCTTGACAAGAAGCTGTACCTAGCCGGTGGCGTGGCCGCAGCCTTCGAGTGCAAGACCACTTTGAAGGCAGAGCACGTGAACAAGGCTGTAGAGACCAGTGCCTCGCTTCGGAAGAATCTACCGAAACGAGAAGGTAGCCCTTATCGGGAATTGAATTCGACGATCATTTACGGGCTATTGGCTCCTCCCACAGTTGGAAGGGAGACAAATCGACCCCTGTTGAAAATGTTGGAGCCAGCCTCTGGACCGCAGACGAGCAGTTTGTGAGTCACCCCATCGAATGCATCGATCTTCTTTGCGTTTCGGACTTGGCTACGTGGACCGTTCAGAAGATGACCTTTCTCAGCCCAAGACCTCCCTCCTATACCGAGACAATGGCGGCGCTCTACGGCCCAAATGGTTCTGCTGTAACCGCATACGTGTGCCACGCAATCGGACAGGAACGCCAGGCCGACTTCTTTTCACCGCTGGGGCTCCTTTTATCCCACCTTTACTCCCAACTCGCATGGACGTTCGTAGACATGCGAAACCTGGAAGAATACTTCCGCAAGGTCAACTTGTGCGGAAGCGGCGCCGGCAGAACGCGCCGCTGGGATATCTCGATTTATTCCCCGCAAATTCGCGAACGCGTTTGCAACGGAATGCTTTCTAATGGCGTGTCATTTGACGAGTGGTCCCTCGGCTTTTGACGGAAAAAAGGCTGGGTTCCCGCTCTTGACGTTTCGCGCGGTTTCGAAGCGAACGCGCCTTTTGACCTCAGTTTCTCAGCGTCCTCTGTGTACTCCGCGGTTCCAGCTCTGGATCTCGCAAAGACCAGCAACACCGCTGCATCTAACTTCTGCCGTCCGCCGTCACTTCCCCTTCAACATCCGCACCACCCGGTCAAAATCCTCCAGCGTCCCATACTCGATCACAATCTTGCCTCTTCCCTTCCTATCCCGGATCCGCACCTTCATCCCTAGAACAGTCTCCAGCGACCGCTGCGCCGCCTTCACATTCGGGTCCACCCACCTGGCTCCGCCTCCCTTGTTCGGCTCGCGCAGCCCGATTGGCGTGCTCACCCCCAGCACCAGATCCTCCAGCCTCGCCACCGACATCTTCTCCTCAATCGCCCTTTGCGCGAACTTCCAGATCTGGATGTTATCTCGTAGTCGCAACAGCGTCCGCGCGTGGCTATACGTCAACCTTCGCTTCTGCAGCGCCCCGATCACGCCTTCCGGCAGCGTCAGCAGCCGCATGTAATTCGACACCGTCTCCCGCGACACGCCCACCCGCGCGCCAATCTCCTCCTGCGTAAGCTTGAATTCCGTGCTCAGGTTCGCGAATGCCTCCGCCTGGTCCAGGCAGTCCAGGTCCTGCCGCTGCAGGTTCTCCACCAGCGTCATCTCCGCCGCCTGCTGCTCCGAAACCCGCTTCACAATCACCGGGATCGTAGTCTGTCCCGCCATCCTAGACGCCCGCAACCGCCGCTCGCCCAAAATCAGGATGAACCGCCCCTCCGTCCCCGGACGCACCACGATCGGCTGCAACACTCCCTGTACTCTGATCGAATCCGCCAGTTCCTCGAGTAGCTCCTCGTCGAACTCCTTCCGCGTCTGGTGCGGATTGTGGTCGATCTGATCAATCGCCAGCCGAAACGCCGTCT
>Ga0208689_1000468_pt1 | contig 28766 bp, 19 predicted proteins | sample June2015DPH_8_15_FD_184700 | JGI IMG/M metagenome (GOLD analysis project Ga0208689, IMG submission 184700) | Peatland microbial communities from SPRUCE experiment site at the Marcell Experimental Forest, Minnesota, USA - June2015DPH_8_150... | ecosystem: Environmental > Terrestrial > Soil >... | reverse complement strand
AATCGCCGAGTTTCTGTGGAAGACCGCCGACCTCATTAAGGACGACTACGAGGCCAAGGATTATGAGGATATGATCTTGCCGGTTACTCTCTTGCGGCGGCTCGACTGCGTTCTGGAGCCAACGCATCAGGCTGTGCGTGCCGCCGCCGCGGAAGATGCGCATCGAGTATCTTGTTGAGGCCTTCAATGCTTTCAATCATGCACACTTTAACGGTCCTGACTCGGGCGTCGACTCGCCGACATTCGGCTTGATCAGTTCCTTGGCCGCCCCTCAGCGGCAAGTGCAGATGGCGTTAAAGTTCTACTAGTGAGCATTCGGAGGCAAGGCGAATCCTGCAAGGAGGCGGTTATGGCGTCGGGTGTCAAAGGCCAAGTTCTTGGAATCTGTCTTGGGATCGGGTTCTTTCTGTGGACAGCGACAGAGGCAATGGCTCAGACGATCGTGGTGGACGCTGCGCCCTCGCATGTGGCCAACACGTTCAGCCCGGTCCGCTCTCTGGGTGCGGCGATTGACCGGCTGAAGACCGGGACTCCAGACCATTTGCTGACCGACCCGGTTCTCAAGGAGATTCTTGGCGCGGGATGGCAAACCGTGACCTATCGCCAGAACACCGAGCTGATGGCCGAGGCCTGGCACTGGAACCCGCATGGCACCTGGAGCGACGCGGAGAAGCAGCAGGGTTACTTTGTGGGCAACGCGGAGCCGACCGCGGAGATGATTCGCCATTCGTGGGCAGTTCCGCTTCCGCATCGCGGCTTTAGCCGGGGCGACGGAAACGGCTGGTCCCGGCTCACCGACGGCGACCCAAAGTCGTACTGGAAGAGTAACCCGTACTTGACCCGCGCCTTCACCGGCGAGGACGACTCGCTGCATCCGCAGTGGGTGATGATCGATCTGGGCAGCAAAGTCCCCGTCAATGCCATACGGATTGCGTGGGCCGATCCCTACGCGAAGCACTACTCGGTCCAATTCTGGACCGGCGAACTCGAACCCTTTTATGACGGGACCACCAAGGGCACATGGCAGACTTTTCCGTTAGGCGCCATCACCGAAGGCAAGGGTGGGACCGTCACGCTGAAGCTGGTTTCCTGGATGATTCCCGTGAGATATCTCCGCATCTGGATGACGGAGTCCTCCAACACCTGCGATACTCACGGTCCGGCCGACAAGCGAAACTGCGTGGGTTACGCGATCAATGAACTCTATGTCGGGGCACTCTCGGCAGACGGCCAATTCAATGATTATGTCACTCATTTTCCGGGTCGTCAGCAGACCGTCACGTGGCCATCCTCGGTTGATCCATGGCATGCAGCCTCCGATGTGGACGAATCGAGAGGAGACCAGGTCGGATTCGACTTCTTCTTCACCAGCGGGGTTACCCGCGGGCTTCCCACGATGGTTCCGATTGCGATGTTGTATTCCACGCCAGAGGATGCGGCGAACGAGATTGCCTATCTTTACAAACGTCACTATCCGATCTCCTGGATCGAGATGGGAGAAGAAGCCGACGGGCAGCACATGCTGCCCGAAGACTACGGCGCATTGTATCTGCAATTCGCCACCGCCATCCACCGGCTCGTTCCCGAGGCGAAGCTGGGAGGGCCGCCCTTCGAGGGAACGTTTGATGACGTTGAAGTGTGGCCGGACGCGACAGGGAAAGTCTCGTGGCTCGGACGCTTCGTCGACTACCTGAAGGCGCACGGCAGGATGAATGACTTCACCTTCTTCTCTTTTGAGCATTATCCCTACCAGGACAGGCCCACCTACTCCTGGGCCGACCTGTACCCCGAGCCGGAATACGTCAGCCACATCGTTCAAGTCTGGAAGGACAATGGCTTACCGCCGAATATTCCCTTCTTCATGACCGAGGGCAACATCGGAGGTGGAGCTGGGCCTTCGAGCGTAAAGGGCGCCCTGTGGCTGGCCGATTATGTCGGCTCCATGATGACCGCCGGTGCCGGGGCCACTTACTTTTTCCACTACATGCCTTATCCCGGCCACTTTAGCGGCTTCCTCATGCTTGATGAAAACTACAACCTGAAGGGCTATCCGCCGCAGTACTTGGCCACGCAGGTGATCACCAAGGAGTGGGTGCAACCCGTCGATGCGCCGCATCGGCTTTTCAAGGTTTCGAGCGACGTGACCGATGCTGCCGGGACCCTGCTAGTTACGGCCTATGCCGTCGAACGTCCGGACGGACAGTGGTCCGTGATGCTGGTGAACAGAGACCAGTACAACGATCACGCGATGAAGGTGGTTTTCGACGATCCCGAAACCAAGCGCAACCGCCATTTCTCCGGTCAAGTAGACAGGATTACTTTCGGATCCGCCGAATACCAATGGCACCCCGAAGGAGAACGCGGTCACGCGAACCCCGACGGACCGCCCTCCAAGTCGAAGGTAAACGGCGGTGCAGAAACGCTTTACAAGCTTCCGATGGCATCCATCACGGTGCTACGCGGCTCCATCGGAGACCAGTAACGAGCCTGATCCGCGAGCATTTATCGTCACATGTCGGCACACCTCTTGCTCCGATTGGGATAATTGCAAAGGATACCTTTCTTGGGCGCCACTTGCACCGGTTAGTCCTCTACCATGGATGCCGCCTTCGAGATCCAGAAGCGGGCTTGTTGGAACCGAAAGCACGAGGTTCTGGGTGGATGGATGTGCAAAGGGCATTCTGGAGATGGGGACTTTTTCCCCATGTTTAATGCGGGTTGTCCACATCGTGCGCCACTCCTGGACGCGCGCACCGACCTCTTTTCCTTCGGCGTGACGCCTTACGAGATGGCAAGCGGCCGCCTGCCGTTTGATAGGGAAACCACAGGAGCGACCTTTGGGGTCCTCCTCCACGAAGGCGCGGAATTACCCACTAACTGGAACCCCCAGCTTCCTCCTCAGCTCGACGAGATCATCCGTAAAGCTCTGGAGAAAGACCGCAACCTGCGCTACGTCCTCTAACGTTTACACGGGTGTTGTGGATTGACGGCCCTGACGAAATTGGTCCACTGTCCGGCATTCACCGCGTCCCAGTAGTCATACCAGAAAATGATCTTGGGTTTGGCATCGGTAGCGGCGTCACGCAGCATGGTCTGGAGTTGGCGGGTGGTTGGATAGGTGCACTGCGACCCCGAGCAAACACCGGAATCCGGGTATTGGTTCCAGTTGAAAGCCTGAAGCGCCATCTCAGCCGATTTGCCGTGGGTTGTGGCGATGGTGTGGACGTCGCTGGCCGCCGTGGCGGTATCGCTGGCGGGCGCGCCGGTGCCGATGGGGTAGTAATCCGCGCCGAGGATCTCCGCGAAACTGAACGGGTCCAAATATTTCTGGAGATTGGAGAGGCTGGGATTGGTGGCGTCGTCCCATGTGGCGTTCACCATCTGCGGATGTTTGGGATCGGCGGCCCGAATGATGTTGTAAAGATTCTGGACGTTCGAGGCGGTGCTGGGTGTGGGTTCATCGCCGATACTATACCCGTACGTGGCCGGAAGATCCTTCACGAGATTGACGAGGTATTGGAGGAATCCCTTGTTGGTCGAGCAACCGCAGGTGGCGGAGATTTCGCCGTAATCGTTGATTAAATATTTGCCCCTCTTGCTGGAATACTTGGCGAAATCGGGGTCGCTGAAAGTCCAGATGATTTTCAGTTTGTCGGAGTTGGCGTGGGCGGCATAGGCCAGTAGCTCCGCTTGGGTTCCCCAGAAAACGCTATAGTTGAGGACCACATAAAAGTTGGCGGCGGCGATTTTGTCAAGCTGGCTGGTGGCCGTGTCACCGGCAGGGCCGCTGCAGCTTTCACCGTCCAGGTTGCAATCCTGGTAGATGCCCTGGGGGATGGTGGTGATGACCTGGGCGCTGGAGAACGACGAAGAAGCCGGAATGCTGGCGCTCACGTAAAGAAGCGGATGGGCATCGAAGACTTCGGCAACACCGGCGGAGGCAGAGGTCATCAAGTCCACGGTATATTTCCCGTTCTCGTCGGTTTGCACAGGAAGAGTTTCGGTCCAGAGAGGGTCACCGCGGCGGTCTTCTCTATCGTGGATGTAAAAGGAGAGGAGATGGGACCCGGCCAAGGGCTTGCCGTCTTCGTTGAGCAAGGTGGAGCTGAAACGAATGTACTGATGAGGCGCGATCCTTGCTCCCCCCCAATTTGACAGGTTCCTGGGACAAAGCATGAAGTGGCCACAGGGAACACACCAGCAAAAAAGCAGAAAGAGAAATCACGTGCAAGTATCTGGGCTGTTTCATCACGAATCTCCTTTTTGGCCGCGAAAACGGCACCAAGTGTACACCCATCTCGCCTCGCCGAAGTTGAGCCTCTGTTCTTAGCACGCCCAACAGCGAGAGTCTCCCCCTGAGCTATGGATCCCCCGACAGGTGGGCTAGAGGCTCTGATGAAACGAGTGGTGAGAGGGTATAACCGAGTGACCAGCACGTTCGCGAGTTTCTCGGGCATTAGATCTTTTTCATCCGTTTTATGGATCAAGCGGGAATGCGGCCTGAAAACAGGAACTGCGCCAGCAGGACCGGCGCAGTCTCGTGTCGCGAAATTCCTAACCGGCGCTCAGCCCCGCGCAAAGCGCAGTGCGCTACCCGACCGCCGGCCGCGCTTCCACCTTCTTCGTCGTGATGACCAGCTTGGCCGGGGTCAGCTCGGGGCCGTCCCAGCCTTCCTTCACCGCCTCAATATGAATCTCGCCTGCCGTCTTGGTCGCCTGCACGATCACCTGCGCCAAACCGTTGAACAACGAGCGCTTGGGCTCCTTGTCGCTCTCCTGGCAGTTGGGGTCGCCGTTGCCCACGCCGATCAGTGCGCCCTCGCCGGAGACCTTGAAGCCGATGAAGTTCGATGCCGTCGGTACCGCGCGCCCCTCCTTGTCCAGCGCTTCTACCTTCAGGATCGACACGTCCTCGCCGTCGGCATTGATCTCCGTCCGGTCCGCGGTCAGCCGGATGGCCACTGTCGGACTGGTGGTCTCCCGCTTCTTCGTGAGCACCACTTTGCCGCCTTTGCTGCCGCGGGCCTCAATCACGCCCGGCTTGTAATTGACCTTCCATTCCAGATGGCCCAGGTGTGGAACGTTTTGGCTGCCCAGGCTCTTGCCGTTGACGAAAAGCTCGACCTCGTCCAGGTTCGAGTACACCCACACTGGGATCACCTCGCCTTCCCTTCCCTCGAAGTCCCAGTGCGGGAACAGGTGCAGCACGGGGTCCTTGCCCCACCATGCCTTGTAGTAGAAGAAGGTGTCCTTGGGAAATCCGCACATGTCCACGATGCCGAACTGCGAGTTGATGGACGGCCAGCCGTAGGGCGAGGGCTCGCCGCGATAGTCGAAGCCGGTCCAGGCAAAGCCCCCGGCCTCCCATTCGCGTGTGCCATAGAACTTCCACCAGGTCTCGGCGGTCTCATACCCCTGCCAGCCCGACGGGTTGGTGTCGTAGGCGGTCATCGTGTTGCGCAATGCGTCGGTCGAATACACGCCGCGCGTGGAGACGGCGCTGGCCGTCTCAGACCCGTAGAGCGGCCGCTTCGGATACTTCTTGTGATAGTCGTCGGGGAACTGCAGGCAATAGTTGAAGCCGATGATATCGACCGGATCGGAGAGACCTTTTTCGTTGGTGCCGTTCACCGCCGCAGAGACCACGCGCGTGGGGTCGAGTTCGTGAGCCCGCTGCACCATGGTTGCTGCGATCTTGGCACCCTGCTCCGCCTCGTCGTCCTGCAGCACAAATTCCTCGTTGCCGATGGACCAAAGGATGATCGACGGCGAGTTGCGATAGCGTTTGATCATCGCCTCCAGCTGCGCCAGACCTTCAGGGCTCGAACTCATCTGCCGCGTCTCGCACATCATCATCAGGCCCATGCGGTCGCAGCCTTCCACCCACTCCGGCGTCGGCATGTTGTGCGACGTGCGCACGGCGTTGCAGCCCATCTCGCGTAGCACGCCCAGCCGGAACCACTGCAACCGGTCGGGCAGAGCCGCGCCCACACCAGCGTGGTCCTGGTGGTTGCAAGTGCCTTGAATCTTGATGGACTTGCCGTTGAGGAAGAGTCCCTTGTCGGCATCGAACAGCACGGTGCGCACGCCAAAGCTCACGCGCTCGGCGTCGCGCGCCTTGCCGCCCGCTTCGACGGCCACAATAGCCGAGTAGAGATTCGGCGCATCCACCGACCACAGCGCCGGATTGGTCAGCTTTGCGGTCGCTTTGAAGGTCGCAGAGCCGTCCACGGCAATCGATTGCGGAGCGGCCTCGGCGGTGGCCACGATCTTGCCGGCGGCGTCGAGAATCTGCCAGCTCACCTTGGCTCTCTCCGCCTGCTTGCCCTCGTTCTCGACCACCGCGCCCAGAGTCAAAGTGGCGGCATTGCCGTCCACGGCCGCACGCACCGTGGTCTCCCACTTGCCCAGGTGCACCGCATCGGTCTTGGTCAGCCACACATGGCGGTAGATGCCGGCACCCTCGTAGAACCAGCCGTCGCCAACGCTGGCGTCCACACGCACCACAATGTAGTTCTTCGCGCCGTAGCTCAGAAAGTCTGTCAGGTCGAAGCGGAAAGGCGCGTACCCGTTGTCGTTGCGGCCGATGAAGCAGCCGTTTACAAAAATCAGCACACTGCGGAAGGCACCGTCGAACTCGACCGTGATGCGCCGGCCCAGATCGCTGGCGGGGATCTCGAATTCGCGGCGATACCAGCCCACGCTGGTTTCGGGGTATCGGCGGCCGATGGGCTTGTAGCCGTGGGAGTTCTGCACCTCGTCGTGCACAAAGGGCAGCTCGACCGCCCAGTCGTGGGGCAGGTTCAGCATGCGCCACTTCGAGTCGTCAAACTTGGCCTTGGAGAAGTCGAACTCGCCGGTCTTGGCAAAGTCTTCCTGACCAGTGCCGAACCCCAGGTCGCGCGCCGGATCGGTGCCGTGGCCAAACTGGAACTTCCAGCCAGAGTCAAAAAGCAGTTGCTCGCGGGGCGCCACGGCGGCCAGCGCCACGGCCGAAGCAGCCTCCGGATCGCCGGAGAGAAGAGCACTTGCGCGACCCCAAGCCGACCGGGCCACCAAAGAAGAAGCAGAAAGAGCCAGTCCGGAACAAAGCAGATTACGACGAGTAATGCCAGGCATGGAAATCCTCTTTGGATGAAGTCTCGCCGCAGACGGCGGCAGAACTCCGGGCGGCGAGCAAGGTGAAACTATAAATCATGAAATCAGGCGGCGCCGTGAAGTAGAAGTAAGAGACTTTATTTTATTCGAAACACGATCCGGACGCGATCGTTTCCCACGGCTCGCGTCATCGGCGAACAGATCTCGCAGAATGGACGCTACCTGCGTGATTTCATTTACCAGGACTTCAACACTGATGAGCACGGGCGCATGGCGCTCGGTGGCGTACTGGCGCACGTCGCAGGGCGCTGGAAGGGAATCCTCCTGGCATCATCGCGCGCGTGCAACATTTCATATCGGGCTACACCAATATTGGCGGTGCATCGGCCAAGTGCGCTGGATCGCGATTCTGCGATTCATCAGTTGCTTGTAAACCCGGTCCATTTCTTCGCCCGTCTTCAATGTCCGGGCTGCAATGGGTACAGCGGAGTCATCCTGCTCGAATCCCATCCCCTTCAATCCAGTCTTGAGCTGCTTCGCATTGCGCCAAAGGTGCCGACGCAACTCGGGCTGGGTTATCATGAGTTCCATTCCCCTTACTGCGGCAGCAGCTGCCGATGAAGGAGAAGCATTCGCGCCGTTGACGATATGGCTGTTCGTCGTCAGAAGCTGGTCTCACAGCTTCTGACGACGAACACCGTTACGCAGACGGTTACGCACGGTTAGGCACTTTGACTCTCCGAATTGGGTAGTCGAGAGTCGACGGCCGACTATGTGCGCCTCCGGGAAAAGAGAGGTCGGCTTGCTTCCAAGAGCGCTGGGAGGTGAGGTCCTGTGTTCCTTATGAAACCAATCCTTGTGGTGCTCGCTGGCTTGATTCTGTGGTCCACCGCAGTGGCGCAGCAGCCGTCAGATCCGTGCGCATCTCTCAAGGAAGACCAGCAGGCAATGGAATCGAGATTGCGTGACTGGCCCGATTTGGCCAAGTATCGGGAGGACGATGCCAAGCTGGGCCCACCCGCCAAGGGGGAATCGAGAGTGGTGTTCCTGGGCGATTCCATCACAGAATTCTGGACACTGTCCGACTCCTTCCACGGCAAGCCTTACGTGAATCGCGGAATCAGTGGGCAAACCACGCCGCAGATCCTTCTTCGCTTTCGCCAGGACGTGATCGCACTAAGGCCGGAAGTAGTGGTAATCCTCGCTGGCACGAACGATATCGCGGAAAATACCGGTCCCATCACGCTGGCGGCGATCGAAGACAATCTGACGTCCATGGTAGACCTGGCGAAGCGAAATGGAATCCGCGTGGTTCTTGCTTCACTCCTACCCGCTTTGCAATATCCGTGGAGGGCGGACATACGACCGGTTGAGAAGATTCGCGCCTTAAATGACTGGATGAAAGACTACGCCGCGAAGGAGGGGCTGGTTTTCCTCGACTACCACTCGGCCATGGCGAATGACAAGCGTGGTCTGAAGACTGAACTGTCCGAAGACGGAGTCCACCCGAACCAAGCCGGCTATGCCGTGATGGCGCCGCTAGCTGAGAAGGCGATCGGCGCGGCGTTGAGCAAGAACTGAGAGACGCCCCTTTGCGAGCGGAGAATTTCTGACGCCGGAACTCAGTGCTTGGCCTACATCCTTGGTACCGGTGCTAAAATTGCAGAGTAATGTCCGAGGATGTGTCTTCCGCCACAAAGGCCCCGGTGCCACACGAGTCACCGTCCGGGTCTGTCCCTCCGGAGGCGGTTCGGTCGCAATTGCAGCGCATTCTGGATAGTCCGGAATTCCGATCAAGCAAGCGTTGCCAGGATTTTCTTACCTTCATAGTGGGACAAACACTGGCAGGTCTCCCGCTAAAGGAACGCACGGTTGGCGCAGGTGTGTTTGGGCGTGACGCTTCCTACGACACCAACGAAGATGGAATAGTCCGCATTAAGGCGACTGAGGTCCGTAAGCGTCTCGGGCTCTATTATGCCGGTCGCGGTAGGCAGGACGAAGTTGTAATCGACCTTCCGGTTGGCCACTACGTGCCGAGTTTTTCCCTGACGCGAAAAAACGGCCTCGGCAACCTTTCCCCGTTATTGATAGAAAACTCGGCTGCGGCGTCTACCACCGAGCAGCCGGAAGAACAAATTTTCGGGGCACGTCGAACTCGCGGTGTCTGGTGGAGATTTGCGCGGGCATTAGGATTGTTGATTGCGATTGGTGTGCTGGTGGTCACCGGGTGGAAGATCTACAGGCCCACCTCCGTACTCGACCAGTTTTGGGAACCGGTTCTACGCAGCCGGGACCCTATCATTGTGGCGACGTCGTATGCGCCGGTTTACTATCCCAGCAGCTTTCTGGGCCCCCCGCGCGCGGTCGCAGCTCCGCGTGACAATGACTTCGTCTTATTGTCGGACCAGTACGTCGGCGGGGGCGACTTGATTGCTGCAGCCCGAATCTCTGGAATGTTGAGCCACATGGGTCACCCCTACGCGATTCGAGTTGGCAATGCGGTGACATTCGAGGACTTGCGCAGTGCTCCCGCCGTTCTGATCGGCTATTCCAGTACTCACTGGGAAGATGTGACAAAGGGTTTCCGCTTTTTCATAGACCACAATCAGGGCGTCATCGACGATAATGGAAAACCTACCGATTGGTACCCTCATCACCTCGGTTCAGATTTTCATACGGACGAAGACTATGCCGTCCTCTCGCGCGCATTTGACCCACAGACCCACACGATGATCGTCCTGGTCAGCGGCTGCACTCAATACGGCACGGAAGCGGCGGCGGAGTTGATCACCGATCCCACTCTCTTGGGTGACGCCCTTCGCGGTGCACCAGAGGGTTGGCAAAAAAAGAACTTGCAGCTTGTGCTGCACCTGAAGGTGATTGCGAATGCTCCGGCTTCTCCTCAAGTGATCGCTTCCCACTACTGGTAGCGCTTGCCGCCCCCAGCCCTTCGTCGCAGCCAGGCGCGGATCTCACGCTGAAATCACGGCTTTTGAGCAAGACGCTACTACTCTGTGGAACTGTTACGCAGACGGTTACGCACGGTTACGCGCCTTGACTCTCCGAATCGCACAGTCGAGAGTCGAAGTAGGGCTATGGGCGCCTCCGAGAAAAGAACGGTCGGCCCTTGCACCATAGAATAGGGGGATCTCATGGGTTCGAATCAACGCGGGTTTTGCGTGCTGCCATTAGGGAAGGGCCTGAGATGTGCTTGCGCTCTGGCGCTGTTCGTTTTGCTGCCCACCTACCGGGCCACGTCCCAGAGCAAGCAAGCCGGCGAGGTTCGCGGAACGGTGACGGACGCATCCAGTGCGGTCGTCGCAGGTGTCGAAGTTGCCATCACGAACGTGCAGACCGGCGTGAGCCAGCAACTCACAACGGACTCTACGGGGGTTTACGAAGCGCCATTCGTGCCACCCGGCCAGTATTCCATAACGTTCGCAAAGGACGGGTTTAAGACATACGTCCGCAATGGAATTGTCTTGCATGTCGAAACCATCAAAGTCGATGCCGTTCTACAGGTGGGATCGGTGTCGGAGAACATAACGGTCACTGCTCTCCAGCCCTTGGTGCAGACGGAAACTGCCGAGAGGGGCCTGACGCTAACGACGCAAGTTGTCACGGACGTTCCGAATGTTAACCGCAGTTGGGACGAATTATTGGGAACGCTCCCCGGCGTGAATGGCGGCGGCGGTTCAGATGCTACCGGACAAGGCATCGGTGTGAACGGCCAGACGGCATATCAGTCCAATTGGCAAATCGATGGCGGCATCGCCATGCTCGGGGCGTCCCAGAACCCAGACATCCTGCAGCCCCCGTTGGACACCATCCAGGAACTCGATCTGAGCACGGCGAACTTCGGCGCCGAGCGAGGAAGTGGCCTGTCCGTTTTCAACGTCACCACCAAGAGTGGAACCAATCGGTTCCACGGGAATGCGTTCGAATATGTTGGGAACGATAAGTTCGACGCACGCAATTATTTTGCAGATCCCACCCAGCCGAAACCCGCCCTTCGCTGGAACGAATTCGGTTTCACCATCGGCGGACCCATCAAGCGCAATAAGGCCTTCTTCTTCGGCAGTTTTCAGGACAATCCTGCAAGCACTCCAAGCACAGCCTTCTATTCCTATCCGAGCAGCAAGATGCGTACGGGCGATTTCTCGGAGTTGTGTCAAACCGGCTTTGATGCCAATGGTCTTTGCATCCCCGCGCCGCAAGGCTCGACTCTGACCGCCGTCCAACTCTATGACCCCGCCACTTATAACCCCACCACTAACACGAATCAGCCGTTTCCAGGGAACATTATTCCTCTTTCCCGGCTTGATAAGGTGGCCGGAGCCATACAACAGTACTTCCCTTTGCCCCAGACCGATGCGATCGTCGGCAATTTCAATACCAGCGTCAGCTACCCTGTCGACACGAAATGGTTCACCGGGAAAGTGGATTATGACATTTTGCCAGCCAACCGTTTGACGGGATCGTTCATGGTGGTCCATCAGACCACTACGTACTCGGATCCGATCTGCAGCATTGACTGCCTAACCACCCCTCAACACGACATACAGGGCCAGATCACCGATGTTTGGACGATGAGTTCGAACAAGGTGAACGAATTGCGTGTTGCCCTTACGCGCGAGCACTTTATCGCCTACGTCGCAAGCATGGGCCAAGGTTATCCGGCCAAGCTGGGGTTGAACAATCCTGCCGGTGATCTTTTCCCGGACACCTATATCGACGGAGTTTTCAGCACCACGATCGGGGTTGACGCAGCAGGGTTTGGCGGTCCGGCAGTGGATGCCGAGACTACGGTCGTGCCTTCTGACGTTTTCACCTGGATCAGGGGGAAGCATATTTTCAAATTCGGAGGCGAATTCGAGAGGTGGCTGGTCAACTCCGGCTGGCCTACAGCTAACGAAGGGAATTTTGATTTCAGCGGCCTCTTCACCCTTAACCCAGCAGACCAAGTAAACCCACCCGCCGGACTCATTGAGGGGACGGGTTATGCAGATTTCTTCCTGGGCCTGTCGGACGGTTGGTGGATCGACCCACAACCGGTAGTTGGGGCGCGTAGTTGGAGTGCGCAGAGTTTCGCACAGGACGAATACAAAATCACCCCGAACCTCACTCTGACGATGGGGCTGCGTTACATCATTCAAAGCGGATGGAGCGAGGTCAACAACAAGATATCCGGTTTCCAGCCGAACATCATCAACCCAGGCACGGGTACGCCAGGTGGGTTGTGGTTTGCCGGTCAGCTTGGGCACAGGGCGGAAACGGACACGATTTACGATTTCTTTGCTCCTCGGTTGGGATTTGCCTGGGCGCCCCGGAGTGACACGTCGATTCGGGGTGGATTCGGGATCTACAACGTCATTGCAGGATGGAACACCTACGCATCCGGTGGGTTTGGACAGGGCTGGGCGCCCATTGGTGGTTTGAGCACTACCGATGGGCTTACGCCCGTTTTTCAGCTATCCCAAGGGCCGCCTCCGCCCATCTATCCCGGTCCTCAGTTGCGGACTCCAGACATACTGAACGGCCAGAATGTTAATTATCCGCTGTTTCACAGTCCGCTGGGCTACTCCGAGGAATATCAGCTGAGCATCCAGCACCAGTTCAAAGGCGGCATAGTGCTGGAGACTGCATATGTAGGAAACCGGGGGATCCATCTTGCTTATACGCGGGATATCGACCAAGTGCCCGAGAGCGAATTGGGGCCAGGCAATGCTCAACTGAATCAACCTTATCCCCAATACTTGGGCGTCGCCGCTTCGTTCTTCGACGGCATTTCCAACTACAACGCTCTTCAAACCAGCGTGAAGAAGCAGGTGTCCCACGGGCTGTTGTTGACGGCCAATTACACCTGGTCGAAGACCATGGACGAGATCACCAACTCCGGCTTCGTCGGTGGGGGCAATGGACATGCAGAACATGGCGGGGCGCTGCAAAACCAATATGATCCAAGATCGAACTACGGCCCTTCGACCACGGATTTCCGTCATTTCTTCAACGGGAGCTTGGTCTACGAACTTCCCTTTGGGAACGGCAAGCGTTTTCAGAGCGAGAACGGCCTGTTGAACGCGGCTCTAGGCGGATGGGAAGTCTCATCTCTGTTCCAGATACACTCGGGTAGTCCTTTTACGCCGTATGTCGGCAGCCCCAACGAAACTGGTTCGCTGGCGGGGGCTTGGCGTCCGAACCGCATCGGAAAAGGAACCGTTGCGCACCCGAATATTAATGAATGGTTTGATCCGAGTGCATTTGTGGTACCGGACGCGTATACCTTCGGCGATTCCGGACGAGATATCTTGTACGGTCCACGCTGGACTAACATCAATGGGGCATTGCTCAAGAATTTTTCCGTCCGGAAGCTTGGTGAACAGGGAAAGCTGCAGTTCAAGGTAGAAACCTATAACCTGCTCAATCACCCCAATTTCGGGCTGCCGAACGCCGCTATCGGCACAGGCCAGGGTCCCGGCGGTGTCGGCACAATTACGAGCGCCTACACGGGCCGCACTATGCAGCTTGGAGCCAGCCTGAGCTTCTAGCCGGGGTCCCCCGCGGCGGCTTTTCGCTGAGTCCGCCGGGCTCGTTCCCGAAGCTCAGAGGTAGTTTCGCAGACATGTCTCCAAGAGGACAAGTTGTAGGCGGTCTTACAGACAAGAGGACACGTTAATGAATCGCTTGCTAGTTCTGTGCCTGTTAGTTTTCTTGTGGCCGAGGCAGATGTTTGCTCAGCAGTTTCCTCATCCACAGCCCGCGACGCCGCGCGATTTTGCCGTCATGCCGTGGGACGACGCATCATCCGATCCGGAGCTTCTGCGGGGCATGAAAGATGCGGGCATGAATATGGCGGGGTTCTGCCGGGCGGAGGATGTCGAGCGCGTCCGGGCCGCTGGTCTAACCTGTGTCCTTCGAGACTCACGAGTAAGCAATTACGACTGGAAAAAACTGCCGCCCGAGGATCAGATCCGCAAAGACGTCGCCGAGCTGGCGCGTGAGTTCGGCAGCAATCCCACAGTACTGGGATTCTTTCTGAACGATGAGCCCCGCACGCCTGAGATGCCTGCTCTCGGACGCGTAGTCGCTTTGCTGCGCGAAGCCATGCCCGACAAACTCCCCTACGTGAACTTGTTTCCCTACCGAGAGGGGGAGCAGGAGTGGTACACGAACTATGAGGACTATGCCAAAGCGCTCGTCGATGTGGTCCATCAGCCATTCCTGAGCTTCGATAACTATTCACTGTCTTACGCCGGCATGGGAGACGAGTTCTTCACGAACCTTGAGATCGTGCGCAAGGTCGGATTGGAGAGTAAGACTCCCTTCTGGAGCTGCATTCAGGCCGTAGCCCATTTCGGCTATCTGGTGCCTTCGGATGCCACCTTACACCTGCAGGTATACAGCGCGCTGGCCTACGGCGGGCGAGGCATCCAGTACTTCACGTACTTTACGCCGGAACGAGGCAACTACCGGATGGGTGCGATCGACCAGTTTGGAAACAAAACCGCGACCTGGGACGCGCTGCGCCGCATCAACTACGAGATCCACGCACTCGCTCCAACACTGGTCGGACTGCGGAGCACAGGCGTCTACCACTATCCCGACGTGCCCAAGCAAGGCCAGCCGCTTTCTGAGAGCCGCCTGGTGCGGTGGATCGACATGGTGAAAGACGAAGATCAGTATATACCGCCCTCCGTCGCGGCGCGCTTTCTGGTCGGTGAATTCGAAGACGAAAAGGGGCGATCCTATCTGATGATCGTCAACAAGGATCTGACGTACTCTTTCCGCTTCGACATTCAGTTCAAGCGGGAAGTGTACGACGTTGTGCGCGTGAATCCTTACTCAGGTCGAGCGGAGCCCTTCGAAGGTGAGCAAAACTGGCTCGCCCCAGGTGGGGGGATCCTATTGCGGGTGGAGTAGCACATAGCTGGAGAGGATCTTGCGGTTTTGCTGTTTTGCTTAATGGTTCGCTCAGCATCGCTCCCGGTTTGTCGGCCAACCCGAAGTTGGCAGGAAACGGGGTTAGGACCGATCGGCTGGCATACCTTGCGGCATTCCTACCGGGCATGGCTCGGGGACAACGGCGAGCCTCTCACGGTCCAGAAGGAACTCATGAGGCACGCGTCCATTCAGACCACGCTGAATACGTATGGTGGAGGGATGATGGACTCGATGCGCGAAGCTCATGGGAGAGTCGTGAAGCAGGCGATGGCGCGTTAATGGACGCTAGTGGACGTCAGCGCATCGGCTAAGCAGCTTCACATCAACGAGTTGATGGCGGAGAGAGTGGGATTGTGTTCCGACCAATTTCAGAAATCACAACAACAATGGAAAAATCGTTCTATCCCTTTGTAATGGCAGATACTTTTAGAGTTGCTGCGATGAAGTTCGACGATGGTTAACGAAGTCCACAGCAGCCAAAACAGGACGGATTATACCCCAAAAAAGTAACAAAAAAGTAACAAGGACTTCAAAAGTCAGCCGTTCGCGACGGCAATCTAGGCACTCTTTCCTGTTGATCCGCTGCGACGACCGAGCCAAGCGTTGAGCGCTGGCGAGCCCCAGAGGTATGCCAATGCTTTGGGTGCCAGTTGAGGTGCGGCTTGTCCACGATATTTAAGAAGCCACCCTTGACGTCGCTGTATTCCGCGTGAGCGGCTTCACCGTCACGAACACCGCTCTTGAGGAAATAGTCGAGCGTGAACCGTTCTTCGTCGTTCTTCGCTGCCGCGTACAAAGCTTTTACCTGCTCTGCGTCGTAATAAACCACAGGCTTCTCGGCGAACTTGGGATATTCGCTCTTCTTCAGAAGGCGGTTTATGCCATTTGCGCTGAGGAAGATCACGACGTTGTTAACCTTGTTGAAGTATGTCCGGTTCGGATCACCGGACCTGCGCTGTTTACGAGGTGTGCCGTCTTTCCGCAGTTTCGGGGGCTGCTTCCGCAGCCATCCCATGAAGTCGATCAAGTCCTGCCTCCCAATCTCGTCCAAGAATTTCTTGGTACATGACTTGCGGAACTCTTCGACCGCCACCTTATAAACGCGGATAGTTTTCGGGTCTTTCCCCTGCGAGTGAAGGTTCTTGAAATACTGCTCGACCGCATCGTCGATGCTGAGCCGACAGCTTTCCGTTTTAGCGTTGACAGGCGTTTGAGGAACGACCCGCCGTTCCCGGTCCCGGAGCCACCGCTGCTTTTCGGCAAGCTTGTCCAAACCGACGAATGGGTCTTTGCCAACCAGCACAAACTGCTGTTTCCCGCCGTCCGTTCCGAAACGAAGGTAGTAGACCCCCTCCTTGTGGTGCTCCGGTTCGCGATTGACCATTGCGTATTGGGGCTTGAGGCGACCCTTAGATTGGTAAACAGGCTTGCAGAACGAGCTTCTGCCGTTCTTGGTGATGCGGATGTACAGCGTTGCGGTGCGGTATGCTATGAGATTCCCTTGAATCCAATACCGCGAAACAAGGAACTCTCACGATTTTTAGTAACAGGAACCGCTCAAAAATAGTAACAAGCTCGCGGAACCCGCATTTTTGGCTGTGATTTGAGAACTGGCGGAGAGAGTGGGATTCGAACCCACGTTACCCTTTCGAGTAAACACGCTTTCCAAGCGTGCGCCTTCAGCCACTCGGCCATCTCTCCGGCGCCGTGCGAAGCGATTATTTTGATTCTAACAGTGCTGCGGACTGCCCACGAACTGCAGATCCCTCCCCTTGGGCTTCGCTCCGGGTCGGGATGGCAACTGAGAGGGCCGGCTGCTGCGCTTAGCTTTCCTCGGGCTTGAGCAATTGCTGGGCCAGGTAATTCTCGTAGGTCATCTCTTTAATCGCGTGCAGTTGCCCTTCCAGCCAGTCGATGTGATGTTCTTCATCGAGCAGGATCTTCTCCATTAACTCGCGCGAACCGTTGTCGCCGGCCGCCACGCTGGCCTTGATGCCGTCATTCAGGCGTTTCACGGCCGTGTATTCGAGCTGCAGATCGCTCTCCAGTTGCTGCTTCAGGTTTTGCCCGATATTGATTTTGAAAGTTTCGGTCATGCTGGGAGCGCCATCGAGCAGCAGGATACGTTCCATCAGGATTTCGGCATGGTGCATTTCTTCGATGGATTCCTTGCGGGTGTGCTTGGCCATCCGTTCATACCCCCAGTTCTCGCACATCTCGGCGTGAAGGAAATACTGGTTGATGGCGGTAAGCTCGGCTTTGAGTGCTTCGTTCAGGATGGCTATAACTTTTTCGTCGCCTTTCATAGTTTGCCTCTCTTAGGGACAGTTCCCAGTTGCCAGTTCTCAGTGAAAAGTTCAACAATTCTAACCGAGAACTGAAGAAGGAATTGTACTAGAAGAAAAGAATTAGGAGCGGGATGATCCCGAAGCAGCGGCCGCGGCGTTGGGCGTTTCTGGCGCCGCCGGAGCGTGGCCGTTGGGCGGTTGGGCGGGCTGGGCCTGGCCCACGCCCTCAATCACGCGGTGATTCAGGCAGTAGAGCGCGAGTTCCAGACGGTCGGCCACTCCCAGTTTGTCGTAGACCTTGCGGAGATAATTCTTGACCACCTGCTCGGTGGTGCCGACCCGTAAGGCAATCTCTTTATTCTTCATCCCCTGCGTAACGCAGGAGACGATGAGCGACTCTTTGGGCGTGAGCGAAACTTTGGGACGCGACCCTGCCGGACGCACGCCTTGCGTGCGATAAGCCTGCATCACCCACGCGACCGCGCGGCTTTCGAGCCAGGGTTCACCCTGGGCGACTTTGCGCAGGCATTCCACCAGCATTTCCGGCTCAATTTCGCGCGAAACTATGCCATGCGCGCCGCGCCGGAACAGGTCGAGCGTCATCTCCTGGTCGGGCTCTTGGAGCACGACGACAAAGCGGCAGGTCGCACTTTGCCGGAGAAGATCGGAAACAGCGTCCGCTGGATTCGGGGCCAGCGCCGCTTCGAAGATCACAATGTCGGCGGAGAATTTTTGAATGGCGGCAATGGTCTGATCGAGGCTCTCAGCCTGGCCGACAACGCGTATGTCATCCTCAAGCGCAAAGATCTTACGCAGCCCGGCGCGGAAAATGGCCTGGGTATCCGCCACAATCACGCGGATGGTGCCTTTGCCGTCCTCAGGCTGAATACCGTCGCCTGGCTCAACACTCACCGAACTGCTGACCGAAGTGCTGCCCATCTCTCCTCTTTTCGCGTCCTACCTGTCGCGCCCTACCCGCGCGGCCGTTCTTTCACGGCAGAACCGCGTAAACTACCTGCGCTCAAAACGGTACTCGTCAATCACCACACCGACTCCACGCCGGCCACCATCCGCAAAACTGCGCACCACTCGTCCCCGGCAATCGACCTGTACGTCGGCTTCCGCGCCCAGGACATCGGCGGGAAGAGAAATCGTAAAATCGACAGCCGAACCTACGGGCACATCGGCATCCATGCGGAACAGGACGCCGTTGGCGGAAATGTTCTCGGTCTCGACCGTCTTTCCCGCGACTTCAGACTGGTTGACTGCCGACTTCAATGCCACCGGCAGTTTGATGGGAAAGCGCGGCGCGCCTTGCACGTCCGTATAACCCCTTCGATTCTTGTTGACTTCAGCAACGGTTCCCTTGGCGGCTTCAGACACGTTTGCGTCGACCTTCCTTCCGGTTCGTGCCATGCACCACTCCGATTGAGCATGTGCACATTCCAGGGCGAGATTACACCCCAGCATCGGCAATGCAAAGTTACGGAAGTCATGGAACAACGGCGGCGAAGTGCCCGTGGTACAGGGACTTAGGGGCATAATCAAACCGCGATGCGCAGCCGAGATGCGCGGCTGACACATCCGCACTCGGGTCGAATGCACTTAGCAGTTAGCCGTTAGGCTGGAGCGCAACCGGAAAGACTTTCGCGATCTACTTGGGTGTGGAGTGGGCCGCGGGTTCAGAACTTCGTCGCCTCGGTGAAATTAAACTCTTTCACCTTCATCGCCGGCGTCACCATGTCAAACGATTCCTCGCCGCAGGCGCGGACCGGGGCGCTCATCGTATCGACATTCGATAGCATCGAGATCAGGCTTTGGTTAAAACGAAAATTGCGCAGACCGCGCTGGATCTTGCCGTCCTCCACCAGGAAAGTTCCGTCTCGCGTCATGCCGGTCACGATCTTCTCGTACGGATCCACTTCACGGATGTACCACAGTCGTGTAACCAGCACGCCGCGCTCGGTTGACGCGACCATTTGCTCAACGCTCTGCGGATTTTCTGGCCCTCCAAAAACAATGTTCAGCGGCATCTCGCCCACCTCGTTGGGCAAGGGAAATCCGTGGCCGGTGGGTTCGATGAGGCCGACTTTGCCGGCATACTCGGAATTCTTCATCTTCCGCGCCGTGGCGCGCGCATAGACCACGCGCTTCACCACGCCGTTCTCAACCAATTGCACGCGCTGGCGCGTCATGCCCTCGCCATCGAACGGCGAACCCGCTTGCAGAGGATGCGCGGCGTCATCGCTGATGTTGATGTTTTCTCCAAATACTTGGGTGCCGATCCGGTCGTTGAGAAACGAGCGTTGGTCGAGAATCGCCACGCCGCTGTAGTCCCAGAACATGAAGCCAACCATGTCGAGGACCGCGGCCGGTTCAAGAATTACCCTGTACTTCCCCGGCGCAATCTCCCGCGGATGGGCTGATTCGACCGCCTTTTGCGCCGCCGTCTCTGCCAACCGAATGGAATCGAGATTACTCACATCGGGCGAATTCAATTTCTGCCAGCCGGAAGAATCATCGGCCAGCATGGTGATGGAAACCTCCGCCAACGTCTGGCGATGCCAATTCGCCAAGCCGCGCGAGTTGAAGATTCCTTCGCCGGATTCCGAAGTCGAGTAGATACCCGCCGTCGCCAGCTTGTGTTTGCCGGCAACGGACACAATGCCCTCGACTACCTCCGCGCGATCGGCAGGAGTAATCGCGACGGTCTGGCTAAAAAAACGTGTGGCGCGGGCGCCCTCGCCCGCGGCATTTGCTTCTTCAGACGTTGGCATCGGCAGCAAATCGGGGTCGGGGGTTTGCACTCGCGCAAGATTCTCCGAAGCCGTGATTGCCCGCTGCAAACTCTCGCCGTCAAACTGATTGGTGGTGGCGCGCGCCGTCCGGCCGGCGAAATTCGTGCGAATCGAAACGATGGAGTTCTCTTCCTCAACGTTCTGATGAATGGCGTTGTTGGCGAAGCGAGTCAAGGCAAAACGGGAGCCGGTGAAGATGGCTTCGACCTCGTCGGCCGACGAGAAGCGACGAATTCGGTCGAAGATGTCCGCGGCTTTTTCTTTGGTCAGCATTGATGGCAATTGGTAACTGGGTAGTTCCTAGAGCGTGTTTCAAAAATCGGTTTTGGGTAGGGCACGGCTTTAGCCGTGCCGCCATGGGCCAACAGAAATGCGGGCTTTAGCCCCTGAGGGATGCGCCGTCCGACCTGAAAGGCATTTTTTAAACACGCTCTGGTAATTTGAAACCAACCTCACGCTCCTTGATCTGGGGTTTTTAAATTACCAAATTACCCGATTACAAAATTACAAATTCTTTGCTAGCTCCCCTGGTACGCCGAGCCGACGCGAATATTTCGGAACCGCGCCGGGCTCGCGCCGTGTCCCGTGCCCACGACCTGCTGTGGCTGGCCTTTGCCACAGTTTGGAGTCCCCCACAGTGTCCACTCGTCGCGCGAGCAGATTGCGTCCATCGAATTCCAAAATTCCGTCGTGATCCCGGAATAAGAAGGATTTTTCAGCATCCGCACCCGCTTGCCGTGCTTGATCTCCCACGCGATCTCACATCCAAACTGAAAGTTGTAGCGTTTGTCGTCGATCGACCACGACTTATTAGTCTCCATGTAAATGCCATCGTCAGTCGCGGCAATCAGCTGGTCCAGAGTCATCGGTTTCTCTCCGGGCAGAATGCTGACGTTGGTCATGCGAATCATGGGCAGACGGTTCCAACTTTCGGCGCGTAGCGTTCCTCCCGAGCGCACGGCGCCGATGGCGTGGGCGGTTTCGCGCGAACTCAGATACCCGGTGAAGCGTCCATTCGTAATAATTGGCGTCGACTGCGCGGCCACCCCTTCGTCGTCATAAGCAAACGTCCCGAGGCCCGGCCCATGTTCTTGCCGAGCGTCGGCCACGACGTTGACCAGTTCGCTGCCATAGCGCAGATTGCCGAGTTTTTCGAGCGTGAGAAATGATGTGCCCGCAAAATTCGCTTCCATGCCAAGCACGCGGTCCAGTTCAATCGGATGTCCGATGGACTCGTGAATCTGTAGACCAAGCTGCGAGCCATCCAGAATAATTGTGGCCACGCCTTCTGGACATTGCTCGGCCCGATGCAACGCTACGGCTTCTTCCGCCACGCGCCGGGCGTTCTCCACCAATTTCATTTCTTTGATCAGTTCGTAGCCGCGGTTCTGCCATTGCCCGCCGAACGAGCTCGGATAGGACCGCTTCTGAATCTCGGAACCGGCAAACGCATACGCCGTGTATCCGGCGCCGGTCGAATATTTTGTCTGGTGGATACGAGCGCCCTCGGACGAAAGAAACCAAGATTCTTCGCGCTGGAAGTTCATGCCGGTTTCGGCGAGCGTGACGCCCGGACAGGCGCGCATCTCCGCGTCAACCTTCAGCAGCAGATCGAGATTCTGCTCCACCGACGTGGTGAAAGGATCGACTTTGTATGGCGTCGTCCACTCCGCCACCGCCGCAGGTTCGGGAGCCAGTCGAACATCTTCGCGCTTCACCCGCGCCGAGGCCCGCGCAATTTCGACCGCCCGCGCGGCGGCCGCTTCCACCGCAGCGCGGCTCAAATCCGCAGACGCGGCAAACCCCCACGCACCGTCCGCGATCACGCGCACGCCGATGCCGAGCGACTCGGACTCCGACGCGTGTCCCACTCGTCCGTTCTTGGTGGTCAGCGAGCGGTTGCGGATCGCGACCACGCGCGCGTCCGCATAAGTCACTCCGCGCACAGATGCGGCGTCCAGAGCCTGATGGGCAACGGTCTTCATTTTCAGATTTAACGTATCACGAGAGGCTATTAGCTGTCGGCTGTCAGTCAGTGCATGCCGGGCGCGGCAACCGCCAGCGGAGTTCTCTTGCGCGCAACGTCGATCAGGAAGCGGCCGCCCTGCAAACGGTCTCCACTCGTATTCTTGCCGTCTTCGTCAGTGCCGCCGGGATCAGTCCACAAACTGCCGATTTCCACCTTGCCCGAGCCCGCTGCCATCTTGGTGGGCTGGCGCCGCTGCTTATCGACGTAAGCCTTGATCACCTGGGTTGCCAGACGCGCCGCCAGTCTCCCGTGCTCGCCGCCTTCGAACAGCACACACACAATGACGTCCGGATTGCGCCGGGGCGTGAATCCCACAAACCATCCGTTCTGATTGAATTCCTGGCTGTTCTGATGCTTCGCGCGCAGGGCGAGCGAGACGATTTGCGCCGACCCGGTCTTGCCGGCAATGTCGATTCCCGGAATGTGTGCCCCGGCGGCGGTACCGCCCGGCAACAATACTTTCCCCAGTGCGTCGGTGATGGCGTTCCATCCGTTCGGATCGAATGGAACATCTTTCACTTCAGCAAGGTGCGTGGTCTCAACGAACCCCGGCGGCAGGTTCGTCGGATTGATCACGTGTGGCACCATCAATTTTCCGCCCATCGAAACCGCGGAGATCGCGCGCATCAACTGTACCGGCGTGATTGCCACCGCGCCCTGCCCGATGCCCACCGAAATCGTTTCCCCGGCAAACCATTTCTGCTTGAAATTGCGGATCTTCCATTCTTCCGAAGGCATCACGCCGCTCACTTCGTTGGGCAGGTCGATGCCGGTCTTCTGCCCCAACCCCAGCATCGTGGCGTATTTTGCAATGCGGTCGATGCCCAGCTTTTCCGCCAGCGTGTAGAAGAACACATCGCAGGACTGGTAAATCCCCTTGTCAAGATCGACCGCGCCGTGGCCGCCCTTCAGCCAGCAGCCGAAATGCCGGCCATAGAACGTGGCGCCGCCGTTGCAATGTATGTTGAGGGTCTGGGCAATCCCTTCCTGCCAGCCGGCAAACGACATGATGACCTTGAACGTCGAGCCGGGCGCGAGTTGCGCCTGAATCGCTTTGTTCAGCAGTGGCTTGTCGGGATCGTCGATCAGCTTGTTCCACTCGTCCCGTGAAATCTTCACCGCGAAATCGTTGGGATCGAAAGTCGGCCGGCTCACCATCGCCAGAATTTCACCGGTGTGCGGATCCATGGCCACGATGGCCCCGTTCTTCCCTTCGATTGCCTCTTCCGCCGCAATCTGCAAATCCAGATCCAGGGTCAGCTTGAGCTGTTTGCCGGGCTCGGCCGGAGTTTCATCCAGCCGGCTCACTTCACGCCCACGGCTGTTTACGATCGCCCGCCGGAACCCGTTCTTGCCCATCAGGATGTTGTTGTACTGCTTCTCGACTCCACTCACGCCAACCACGTCGCCGGGATTGTAGAGCTCAAACTGTGGCTGGTTGAGCATGTCCTCGGTCACTTCGCCGACGTAGCCGATCAGGTGCGCCATGAAGCCGTTGCGCGGATACAGCCGCCGGTGCGCCATGATGGTTTCAAGTTCTGGAAGCTCGTTCTTGTGCGCCTCGATGAAAGCCAGCTCGTCGGGTGTGATGTCTTCCTTCAGGAAAATCGGCTGGTACTGCGGCATCCAGGAGGAGCGCTTAATGCGCTGCCTCACTTCGTCGGGATTCAAGTGCAATCCCTTGGCGATGGCATCCGCGTCCGCGTTCAGATCTCGCGCAGAATCGCGCAGCAGCAGCGCGGAAAACGAAGGGTAGTTATCGACAATGATGCGGCCTTCGCGGTCCAGAATTTTGCCGCGCGGCGCGAGAATCGGCACATTGCGAACGCGATTCTGCTCCGCCAGTTGCGCGTACTTGCCGCTTTGCATCACCTGCAGCTTCCACAGCCCGTACGCCAGCAGTAGAAAAATGAACAGTACAACGTACTGCACGACGGTGAGCCGGACGGCGGAAACTTTTTCTTGGTGGCCGAACATCAGTCCTCAGTTCCTGCAATCTTCAGTTCCCGCCAGCAGGGAAGGCGCCCCAGCCTGAATCGAAATCGGCGATTGCGATGGGCATGGGAAGCTACTGGAAAAGTTAACTCTATTTTACCTGCGGCAGGCCTTGTGCGAAATATTGAACCGGAAACGAAAGTTTTCTAGTCGAATACTGGGTAGTTCGGCTGGAATCTGGTCAATGATCTCCCATCCGCCGATGGGTCATGGCCGACCGTGGATTGAACTTGGCAACCCTTCGGGCAACAATACCGGCGGGACTTGCGTCTTAGTTAGCTCCGGCCAAGGAATTGAATGCGGATTCGCAGTTTCATCATCGCTTACGCGCTCGTGCTCGCCATTCTGCTGTTCGCCGACCGGCGCCCCGGTTCCACGCAGCAAGGTCGCTATTCGCACGTGGTGGACCTAACCGATGGGCAAAACGCAACCGTGCCACATGCCACGGCCCCGGAATCCAGAACCCGCATCATTGCTCCCGCTACGCTCATTCCCGGGACTTGGGCCGCTGGGCAGATCCCGCCTGAGCGCCTCGTCGCCCCGCTGGTAGTTATGGATTTGAACGGGGCGCCCGAAAGCAGCCCGCAGATTTCTCTCGACGATATTGCCGCGTGGGAATCGCGCCACGGGATAATTCCGCAAGGAGCCGTCGTTGCCATCCGCCGCGTGGGCGCGCCCGATGCTTTGTCAACATCACCGCTAGCGCCGTTTCCCATCGCCCGCGACGCGGCGCAGTTCTTCATTGACGCTCGCTACACCATCGGCTTTGCCGTCGAAACGCCCGTGAACTTGACCTCCGACCGCGCGCTGGCGCGGGAACTCGCGCTCCACGGAAGCTATGTAGTGGAAGGAGCCGTGCGCTTCACCTCGCTGCCTGCGACTGGCTCGCTGATCATCGTCGCCCCGGCAAAAAACAAGAAACCGGGCGCGGCCCCGGTCCGCATCCTCGCCATGGTGCGGTAGGAACGTAGCTGCTTCTAACTCATCCCCACTTCCCACATCAGGTAACTCGCTGCCTCGCGCATCACCGCCTCGAACCGCTCCGACAAAGAGCGCGGACGCGACTCTGGCCTGGGTGCCAGCTCCACTTGCACGCCTTCGTGCTCAAGCAAGGCGCGAATGCGAAATACGTGATACGCATCGCTCACCGCGATGCAGCTCTTCATGCCGTTCGCGCGCATGATATTTGCCACCCGCGCCGCCGACTGCGCCGTATCGGAGCCTTGTGTCTCCGCGATCAGAGCCTGCTCCGGGACGCCGCGCCGCAGAAGATAATCTCTGCCAACGCCGCCCTCGCTGAAATCCGGGTCCTGCGCCGATCCGCCGGTCGTGATCACCACCGGCGCCATTCCCTTCTGAAACAGTTCGTAAGCGTGATCGAGCCGCGCCCGATATACGGGCGAGGGCCGCCCCGCGTATTCGGCGGCTCCGAAAACAGCGATCACGTCGGCTTTTTTCGCGGGTGATTCGGCAGCGGCGCGCACGATGCGCGAGCCGGTCACGCCGAAAAATAGTAACAGGGCTCCCACTGCCGCCAGCAACAACAGCAGCCACGGACGCATTAATGTGGACCCAGGTTTCAAGGTTTCAGAGTTTCAAGGAGGATCAGTCGGAGAGCCAATCAGAGTGTCAATCTAAGGATTACAACTCTGAAACATTGAAACCTTGAAACTTTGAAACCTGCCTTAAGACAACGCTTCGATAATATCCTTGGCGGAAATCGCGCCTTCGCGCAGAATCTGCCAGGTCCCGTCTTCTTTGAACTGCACGATCGTCGATGAGATTGTCCGCGGAGACTGCCCGCCGTCCACGATCATCGAGATGCGGCCCTGCAACTGCTCCAGCACCTGCTCCGCGGTGGTGCATTCCGCAGCGCCGCTCAGGTTGGCGGATGTCGCCGTGATCGGAATTTTCGCCGCCCGCACCACCGCCAGCGGGATTTCGGCCGCCGGTACGCGCAGCGCCACGTTCTCCGTATTCGCGGTCACCTTCAGCGGCAAATGAGACGCTGCCGGCACAATCATAGTGAGCGGCCCCGGCCAGAAACGCCGCGCCAGAAGATGGAAATCATCCGGCAAGGGGCGCGTAAACTCTTCCGCCTGGTCCACGCTCTCGATCAGCAGCGAGAGCGGCTTGTGCCGTAAACGCGATTTGATCTCATAAACTCGCTCCACCGCGCGCAGGTTGAACGGGTCCGCCGCCAGACCGTAGAACGTGTCGGTCGGCATGCCCAGCACCTGCCCGGCCTGAATTTGCTCGGCGGCATACTTGATGAGCGAAGCTTGGGGCGTTACTGCATCAATTTTCAGGATTTCCGCGCGCACTCTAGTCCCTTCCCGACGGTTGGCGCAAACATTGTCGGCTTAAACGTTGTCGGCTTAAACAATGAAATGTACCATACATCCTGATCTTGGAACCAACCGATGAAGCAAGACGCGAAGGCCGGGCAAACTCGCAATCAAGCCGACCGTTTGCGCCCCGTCGTGGGCCGCCACAATCAGAGGCTGAAGGAACTGCGGCTCGCATTCCGCCGCGCCGAGCTGACTGCCCACGGTGAGTGTGCCATCGAAGGCGTCAATCTGTTCGAAGAGGCGTTGCGCAGCGGCCAGCATCTGGACAGCGTATTCTTCAGCGAATCGGCGCGCCCTCTCGCCGAAAAACTTCTGCCCCAGATCAACGCCCGCACCGAAACGCTCGTCCTGCCGAACGCACTCTTCAACTCGATTGTGCCGAGCGACGCGCCCCAGGGCGTGGCGGCCCTGCTCAAGCTGCGGGCCTTTTCTTCCGCTCAAATGCTCGATCGCGCGAGCGACGGCCCGTTCGTCGTGGCCGCCGGCCTGCAGGACCCCGGCAATCTGGGCACGATCCTGCGCTCCGCCGAAGCCTTTGGCGCTGCCGGAATTTTTCTGACTGAAGGGACCGTCAGTCCTTACAACTCAAAAGTGCTGCGCGGTTCGGCGGGTTCGATCTTCCGTTTGCCTTTTTTGCAGATCTCTTCCGCGGAACTAATCCCGCTTCTGCGCGCCCGCGGCGTTCGCCTGCTCGCGACGTCCTCGCACCAGGGAACCCCGCTGCCCCAGATCTCATGGACTCTGCCGCTCGCGATCTTCATCGGCAACGAAGGCGCGGGCCTATCCCGTGAACTCACGCGCCAAATGGACGAAACGCTCGTGGTCCCGCAATCCGCCGAAGTCGAATCGCTCAACGCCGGAGTCGCGGCTAGCATCGTGCTGTATGAAGCAGCAAGAAATCGGAAGTGAATTTTGTAATTTGGTAATCGGGTAATTTGGTAATTTGAAAACCCAAAGTCACGGGGCGTTGAATCGGCCTCAAATTGCAAAATTACAAATTACAAAATTACCAAATCCCTTCTATGGTGAAATGGTCTTGTGAACTTATGAGCCTGTTCTCGCCCATTCCGAACGACGATCCCGCCGCTCTCGGCACGCGCCCGCTGGCCGACCGCATGAGGCCACGCACGCTCGATGAATTCGTCGGGCAGGAGCATCTGGTCGGCCCCGGCAAGCCGCTGCGCGTGCAGATCGAGCGCGACGATCCCACTTCGATGATCTTCTGGGGCCCTCCGGGCACCGGCAAGACCACGCTCGCCAAGATTATTGCCCGCATCACCAAGGCCGACTTCATCGAGTTTTCCGCCGTGCTTGCCGGCATCAAGGAGATCAAGCAGGTCATGAGCGATGCCGACCGCGCCCGCCAGTACGGCACGCGCACCATCGTCTTCGTCGACGAAATTCATCGCTTCAACAAAGCGCAGCAGGACGCCTTCCTCCCGCACGTCGAGAAAGGCAGCATTCGCCTGATCGGCGCCACCACGGAAAATCCGTCCTTCGAAATCAATTCCGCGCTGCTCTCGCGCTGCCGCGTCTATGTGCTGAATCCGTTGACTGAAGATGAGGTTGTCGTCCTTTTGCGCCGCGCGCTGAGCGATACCGAACGCGGTCTCGGCCAGATGCATCTCGAAGCATCTGACGAAAGTCTTCGCAAGATTGCCGCATACTCGAGCGGCGACGCCCGCAACGCCTACAACGTCCTCGAAGTTGCTGCGTCGCTGTCTGTAGAGACGCGGCTTGCCGCGTCTCCGGCTGGAACCATCACTATCACCGAACAGACCATTCAGGAAGCCGTGCAGAAGCGGGTTCTGCTCTACGACAAAGGCGGCGAAGAGCATTACAACATCATCTCCGCGCTGCACAAATCGGTCCGCAACAGCGATCCCGACGCCGCCCTCTACTGGCTCGCTCGCATGCTCGAAGCGGGAGAAGATCCGCTCTATATCGCCCGCCGCGTCGTCCGCATGGCGGTCGAAGACATCGGACTCGCCGAACCGAACGCACTCGCTTTGTGTATGGCCGCTCGTGACGCCGTCGATTTCATCGGCATGCCGGAAGGCAATCTGGCCCTCGCGCAGGCGATCGTCTATCTTTCGGTCGCGCCAAAATCGAACGCGCTTTACACGGCGTACGGCGCGGTTCTGCAAGATGTGGAGCAAACCGCTGCCGAGCCCGTCCCTCTGCACCTGCGCAACGCCCCCACCAGCCTGATGAAAGACCTCGGCTACGGCAAGGGTTATCAATACGCTCACGACACCGAAGACAA
>Ga0208689_1000467_pt1 | contig 28781 bp, 16 predicted proteins | sample June2015DPH_8_15_FD_184700 | JGI IMG/M metagenome (GOLD analysis project Ga0208689, IMG submission 184700) | Peatland microbial communities from SPRUCE experiment site at the Marcell Experimental Forest, Minnesota, USA - June2015DPH_8_150... | ecosystem: Environmental > Terrestrial > Soil >... | reverse complement strand
AAACTGGAGCGCTATGAGGGTCATCTGCTGAATTGGTACGATATTCAGACCCTTACCCCTCTCGAACCTCGCTACGTGTCCGCCGTGGACAGCGGCAACCTGCTGGGTGCCTTATGGTCCCTGGAGCGTGGACTGGACGAGCTGATTCAGACACCTGTCCTGGATGTGAAAGGCTTTGAAGGCCTGCGGGATACCGGGGAAATCCTGAAACAGGCCGTCCAACAGGAAGGCCTCCCCGGTCTTGATGCTCATGTCCTCGACGAACTGATGCGCGCGTGGGAAACCCCGCCGGCTCGCATCGCCGACGCGCTTCGTCTGCTGCGGCGGGAGGAGTATAGCGTAAGGGCTCTAGCCGATGAGGTGCGTGAGTCCGCGGGCGTTGAAACGGGAGCAGCTTATTGGGCCAGGCAGATGGAGGGGCAGGTATCGGCCTGGCTAAGGATCACGGATCGCTATCTCAATTGGATCGAAATCCTCGATGAAAAAACGGAAGAAGAGGTCGCCCAGTTGGGTCTGGATGCCCTACTTGCCATCCGCCAGGCCCTGCATCACGCGCCTTCGCTTCTCGATCTCGCCAAGGGGCACATCGGCTGTATTCCGATCCTCCAGTCGATCCGGGAGGAGGCTCCCTCAGCCGCGGACCCTCTCTTGGAATGGCTTGCCCGTCTTATGCAGGCCTTCGCGAAATCGAAATGGCTGGCCGGTGAAATCCTGGGTTTGGGCGAGCGGCTCATCCAGGACGGACGCGAGTTATCCGAATCGATCAATATGCGCTTCTTGTACGACCCCGAACGACGGTTGTTCTCAATCGGCTACAACGTTTCCGGAGGCCGCTTGGATAGCTCCTACTACGATCTCTTGGCGAGTGAGGCGCGGCTGGGGAGTTTCCTCGCCATCGCTCGGGGCGATATCCCAGTTGAGCATTGGTTCTCCATGAGTCGACCCTACAGTGCAATCGATCGGCGCCGAGTGCTGCTCAGTTGGACCGGGACTCTGTTCGAATATCTGATGCCGCTGATTTTCCAACGCTCCCAGGCGAACTCGCTCCTGGATAAAGCGGCGAGGGACGCGACGGCGATCCACATTGCCTACGGCCGCAAGCGCCGCGTACCGTGGGGGATTTCAGAGTCTGCGTTTGCGGATCTGGACCTCAACAATACCTATCAGTATAAGGCCTTTGGCGTACCGGAGCTCGGATTGAAGCGCAACTTAGAGGAAAAGGTCGTGGTCTCGCCCTATGCCACCCTTCTGGCGCTGAACGTTGCGCCGAGAGAGAGCGTGCAGAATCTGAAACGACTGGTTAGCCTGGGGCTGCTGAACGATTACGGCTATTACGAAGCGATGGACTTCAGCCGTCGGCCGAGTCGTGAGGGCGAGCGTGGGGTAATCGTACAAACCTACATGGCGCATCATCAAGGCATGGGTTTCCTGTCGCTGACCAACTTCCTCCATGGCAATCCTATCCAGCGACATTTTCACGCCGACCAACGCGTGCGTGCCGCTGAGCCCCTACTCCATGAACGCATACCGATCCTGCTTCCGCTGAACTACATCTCCGCGCGCGAGAGAGTGTCTTTGGCGGAGAGCGTCGGCGAAGTCGCACCATCGGTGAGCAAATTCGATACACCCCATACAACCACGCCCCAAACCCAACTCCTTTGCAATGGTCGCTATGGCTTGATGATCACCAACGCAGGCGGGGGATACAGTCGGTGGGGCGACTTTGAGATCACACGCTGGAGGTCGGATCGGACTCAGGATCCGTGGGGAACCTTCTGCTACATCCATGAGGCCGACTCGGATCGAGTGTGGTCCAACATGTATCACCCAGTCGGCGGGAAGGTTGAGGGTTACTCCGCCAACTTCGCGCTCGACCGTGCCGTGTTCCGGCGCGCCGACAACGGCATTCTAACCGAAACGGAGGTCGTCGTCTCGCCAGAAGACGACGTGGAGATTCGGCGGGTCACCCTGATCAATCGGTCCGGTCGCAGCCGCCGTTTCAATCTCACGAGCTACGTTGAACTCTCGCTGGCGCCGCACAACGCAGACCGGCAGCATCCGGCCTTCAACAAGCTGTTCATCCAAACCGAGGCGGTGCCTGAACATCAAGCGCTCCTCGCGTACCGCCGCCCTCGCGCGGAAGACGACCCACCCATATACGTTGCGCACCGCCTTACGCTTGAACACGCTGAGGACGAAGCCTTGCAGTTCGAAACCGACCGGCGCCGATTCATCGGCCGAGGACGGACGCTCGCGAATCCGATGGGAGTCCTCCAGCCGCTTGGCAACAGCCAGGGTTTTGTCCTGGACCCGATCCTCAGCCTGCGCCAGAGCCTGAGTCTTGGTCCAGGCCAGCGTATGCAGGTTACCTTGGTTCTCGCCGCCAGCGAAACACGCCAGCAGGTCTTGAGACTGATGGGTAAGTACAGCGATCCCCATGCAATCGATCGGGCGGTGGATTTCGCCTCGGCTTCTGCCCAGCTTGAGCTGCGATTGCTTCGCATCCAGCCCGACGAAGCTCGCCACTTTCAGCAGCTTGCCAGCCACCTGCTGTTTCCCAACCCGCTCTTTCGCCCTCCCCCCGAACGCATCGAAGAGAACCGCAAGGGCCAAGCCGGCTTATGGCCCTATGGAATCTCGGGCGACTTGCCGATTGCCCTGATCACCATTGGTGAGGCGCAGGATATCAGCCTGGTCCGTCAGATGCTCCAGGCGCATACTTATTGGCGAAGGCACGGGTTGATGGCAGACTTGGTGATCCTCAACGAGGAGGCCGGCGGCTATGAGCAGCCGTTGCGTGAACGACTCGAGGGCTTGATCCAGGCGCATTCGACGTATACGGGGATAGATCAGCCTGGTGGGATTTTCTTGCGCAGCGGGGAGCAAATCTCGGAGGAAGACCTGACGCTACTCATGGCCGCGGCGAGTGTGGTGCTGGTGGCGGCGCGCGGCACGCTGCCCCAGCAAGCAGGTGTGCCTGCGGAGGTTCCCGAGCTGTCGGAACCCTTGGCCAAGAGACCTGCTCCCCGGGAGCCTTCGGCTCCGCTGCCCTTCATGGAGCTACCCTACTTCAACAGCCTGGGCGGTTTTACCCCGGATGGGCGTGAATACGCGATCTATCTCGGCCCCAACACCCACACGCCTGCGCCCTGGGTGAACGTCATCGCCAACCCTAGCTTCGGAGCATTGGTCAGCGAAACGGGGTCTGGCTTTACCTGGTATGGCAACAGCCAGCGCAATCGCCTGACGCAATGGTCGAACGACCCCGTCATGGATCCACCGTCTGAGGCGGTGTACATCCGGGACGAGGAGACCGGTGTCTACTGGACGCCGACTCCGTCGCCGATCCGCGAAGAGACCGCCTACCGGGCAAGGCATGGGGCGGGGTATACGGTCTTCGAGCATAACAGCCATGGGATCGAGCAGGAGCTGACGGTCTTCGTTCCAGTGGATGAGAAAGGAGGAGAGCCAATTAAGCTGCAGAGGTTGCAGTTGAGGAACGACTCCTCTAGGCATCGCAAGCTGTCGGTCACGTATTATGTGGAGTGGACACTGGGCGAGAACCGCGAATCCTCCCAGATGCACGTCGTGACCCACTGGGATGACGAAGTCCAGGCCCTGATCGCTCGGAATCGCTACCACCCTGAGTACGGGGATCGGATCGCCTTCGCGGCCATCAGCCCGCCTGCGGAGTCTTACACCGGCGACCGCACGCCCTTCCTTGGGCGCAACGGCTCGCTGGGTAGCCCCGCGGCGATGGAGCGGACCGGGCTATCACGTCGGACGGGGGCGGGACTCGACCCGTGCGCGGCACTGCAGGTTACGGTTGAACTGGCTCCTGGAGAGAAGGCTGAGATCACGTGCATGTTGGGCCAGGCCGAGTCAGTGGAGGAGGTCCACAAGCGGGTTCTAGTCTACCGGGAAGGCTTGGCACTGGAGACCGCGTTAAGCCAGACGAAAGCCTGGTGGGATGGTCTGTTGGGCACGATCGAAGTGCACACCCCCGAGCTGGCAGTGGACTTCCTGATCAACCGTTGGCTCTTGTACCAAAGCCTTAGCTGTCGGATCTGGGGACGTTCCGCCTTTTACCAGTCCAGCGGTGCATTCGGCTTCCGCGATCAACTGCAGGACGTTATGGCATTCCTATACGCGTATCCCGAGCTGGCACGCCAACACATCCTGCTCGCGGCGAGCCGTCAGTTCAAGGAAGGCGATGTCCAGCACTGGTGGCATCCACCGAGCGGCGCGGGTGTCCGCTCGCGGATCTCCGATGACTCCCTGTGGCTTCCCTACGTCGTCGCTCAATACATCCGGGTCACTGGCGATGTGGAGATCTTGCACACAGAGGTCCCCTTCCTCGACGGGCCCAAGCTGGAAGGCGATCAGCACGAGATGTTCTTCACACCGGAGGTCGCGTTTGAACACGCCACGCTGTTTGAGCACTGCCGGCGCGCCGTCACGCGTAGCATGACCTTTGGACCCCATGGTTTGCCCCTCATAGGAACAGGGGACTGGAACGATGCGATGAACCTTGTGGGTGCTGGAGGCAAAGGGGAGAGCGTTTGGCTAGCGTGGTTCATGGCGAATGTGCTTCAGGGTATGGCCGAGTTGTCTGAGCTACTGGGTCGGCCAGATTTGAGTCGGACCTATCATCAAGACAGGAATGCGCTGATTCAGCGTGTCGAGCGAGCAGCATGGGATGGGGAGTGGTATCTTCGGGCGATCTTCGACGATGGCACGCCGCTTGGTTCTTCGGCGAATGAAGAGGCGAAGATTGATTCCCTGCCCCAATCCTGGGCTTGGCTGAGTGGCGCCGCCCACACAGATCGCGCGGATAGGGCTTTAGAATCAGCGTGGAAACATCTCGTTCGCGAGGATGAAGGACTGGTGCTGATCTTAACACCTCCCTTTGACAGATCGAAGCCGTCACCCGGATACATCAAGGGGTACCCTCCGGGGGTAAGGGAGAACGGAGGCCAGTACACTCACGCCGCCCTGTGGTTCGCCATGGCCTTGGCACGTCGAGGGGATGGTACGCGGGCGGCAAAAATGCTGCGCATGCTCAACCCGATTGAGCGCGCGCGTGATTCGGAAGCAGTGTGGCGCTATGGGATTGACCCCTACGTGGTCGCAGCTGACGTGTACCGATTGCCCGGGCGGATCGGTCAGGGTGGTTGGTCTTGGTATACGGGTTCGGCGGCCTGGATGTACCGCGCCTGGGTTGAAGAGATCCTGGGCTTGAAGGTGCGCGGGGATCACATGCAGTTGAATCCGGTCATCCCCGGATGGTGGGGGGGCTTCCGCCTGCGCTATCGTCACGGTGAAGCAATCTATGAGATCCAGGTCGAGAATCCGGAAGGCTGCGAGCGAGGTGTGTCGTGGGTGGAGATGGATGGCCAGCGCATGCGGGATCGCGTGATCCCATTGGATCGGGGCCTGGTCAAGCATCGTATCCTCGTACACATGGGGAAGCCGGAGCAAGCGGCTTGAGACATCTCCCTTGACGATAGCCGGAGTTACGGCACACCCGGCAGTAACCATGCCGGCGCCCGTCCATCTACGCACAACTTAATGGTCCAACGCGTGTATCGAGAGAAATGTATCTCCCCGGGACATGATCACCACCTGCGTTAGGTCCTGTCCAGCCTGGAGCCTTAAAGTCTGTCCCGAAACCCTGGCGCGCGGCAAGAATCGGTTCAATTACATCGAGAAGGTTCTTTGCAAAATGCGAAGTTTCTGTTGACACTTTTCATTTTGCAAAGTATCCTGGGAAGTGCAACGGTTCTTGTTGCGGCAGGACACTGAAAGAACCTTCATGCATGTCGTCACCGAAAAGCACCTGAACCGAGCTATGAAGCAATATCCAGACGCCGCCAGACAAATCATGGCTTGGCGCAAAATCGCGAAGGCCGCGCGTTGGCGGAATTTCGAGGAAGTCCGGCAGGTTTTCAAGGATGCCGATTGTGTGAAGGGGTATGTGATCTTTAATATTCGTCAGAACCGCTACCGCCTGGTCACCATCATTCATTACTCGCGCGTGAGGGATGGCGGGACCACAGAAGGACACATCTATATCCGGTCTTTCCTGACGCGTAAACAGTACGACTATCCCGCCAACTGGGATAAAGGGGTTACACGATGAGCACAGCACTGGCGAATCCAACCGAGATGATCCGGCAGGGGGCACCCCACCTCATCCACTCGGATGAGGAACTCGCGAAGTACACGGAGGCGCTCTTTAAGCTGACGGCGAAGTCTGACCCAACGCCGGAAGAGGAAGACGCCATCGAGCTTCTGACGCTTCTTGTTGAGCGCTACGAGGCGGAGCGCTACCCGGTGCCGGACGCCGACCCGATCGACGTACTACGCTTTCTTCTCGATCGGAATGGACTCTCGCAACGGGACATCGCAGCGGAACTTGGTAGCGAGAGCACTGTATCACTGGTTCTTTCCGGCAAGCGTCGATTGAACCGCGACCACATCGCGCGGCTCAGCCAGCGTTTCCATGTTTCGCCATCGGTCTTTTTCGGTAAGGTGTAAAACAACCGCCCCACTGCGATGCCGCAGAAACCAAAAAGAAGCTGTGAAATAATCCCTGGGTGACCAAAAGCATTTCACGCGAAGGCGCAAAGTCGTAGAAGGCGCAAAGAAAACAAAGCGGTTGTTCTTTGCGAGTCTTTGCGCCTTGGCGTCTTTGCGAGAGACTGTTGATTTTTTCACAGCTTCAAAGCGATGTCTGCGCCACCCCGCGGTCAGTGGTTTGCTGACCGTGGGCTTGTGGTCATGGGGAAGGGCCCACAGTCAGGACTGGTCGCCCGCCATTAAGATCGGCGGACCGTAGGCCGCGGCGGCACCGTGGCTGCGCGCTGGGAACTTGGGGCGCCTCTAACGGCACGTGCGTCAAGCCGCGTCATCCAGCCCTTCCTTCGGGCGCGGGTGGTTGACCAGCGACGCTCTCGATTTCCTTGAACAGTTCCTCCGCCTTGATGGGCTTCTGGACGTAGCCGTCCATCTGGGCGGCCAGGCACCGCTCGCGGTCGCCCTTCATGGCATGAGCTGTCATGGCGATGATGGTCAGGTGCCCGCCCGTAGCTTTCTCCCTCTCGCGAATGAGCGCCGTGGCTTCGAATCCGTCCAGTTGCGGCATCTGCACGTCCATGAGGACAACATCGAAGTTCTCCTTCTCAAGGGCCGCCAAAGCCTCGCGCCCATCATTGACGACCGTCACCGCGTGGTCCCGTTTCTCGAGCAGGCGCACCGCCAGCCTTTGATTGACGGCGTTGTCCTCGGCCAGCAGAATGCGCAGCTTTTGTTGACCTTCGCGGAGCGAGTGGCGCGTAATTAAGGCCGGTTCGGCTTCCAGGGCTTTCGCGCCGAGCACCTCGAGCACGGAGTCCAACAATTGGGATTGCGCCACGGGCTTGGTGAGATACGCCGCGACACCGAGCTCGCGGCAACGGGCGGCGTCTCCTCGCTGACCCGCCGAAGTCAGCATGATGATCCTGGCTCTCGAAATGCCCGGGTGTTTCTGGATCTGCTCGGCCAGTTCGAACCCATCCATTTCCGGCATGTGGGCGTCGATCAAAAGCAGGGCAAACGGCCGGCCTGATGCCTCTACCTGCCCCAGAAATGCCGTGGCCTCTGAGCCGCTGGCGGCCAGCGCCGGCACCATCCCCCAACGCCGCAGCATGTCTGCGAGGATGCGCCGATTCGTGGCGTTATCGTCCACCACCAGCACCCGTTGGCCGACCAGTTCGCTCTCGTCGATGGTTCGGGCCGGAGAAGTACTCGTCGCCGCCCGGGCTTGAACCGTGAAGTGGAAGCAGCTCCCTTGGCCGGGTTCGCTCTCCACCCAGATCTGCCCTCCCATCATCCTGACGAGATGGGAAGAGATCGTCAGCCCCAGCCCTGTGCCCCCGAAGCGTCGCGCCGTCGAGCCGTCGGCCTGTGAGAAAGCGTCGAAGATGGCGGCCTGGTTCTTCTTGGGAATGCCAATCCCCGTGTCACGCACCTTGAAATGGAGTTGAATCTCGTCGCCTGGGCGCGAATCGACGCCGACTTCGAGCCCCACTTCACCCCGCTCGGTGAACTTGATGGCGTTCCCGATCAGGTTGATGATCACCTGCCGCAGGCGGCTGACATCGGCGATGATTTCTTCCGGCACCTCGGCGCGGATGTCGCAGGTCAACTCCAGGCCTTTCTGGGAGCCTCGCAAAGCCAGGAGTGTGAGGGTTACGGCCAAGCTATCGCGCAAGCAGAACTGGATTGGATCCAGTTCGAGCTTGCCCGCCTCGATCTTGGAGAAGTCCAGAATGTCGTCGATGACGGTGAGCAGCGAATCGGCAGACGACTTGACCAGGCTCGCGTAGTCGCGCTGTTCGGGGTTGAGCTCAGTGTCCAGCAACAGATCGGTCATGCCCAGAACGCCGTTCATGGGAGTGCGAATCTCATGACTCATGTTGGCCAGAAATTCGCCCTTCGCCCGGCTGGCGGCGTCGGCGGCCTCGGTGGCCTTTTGGAGCTGGTGGTTGACGACTTGCAATTCCGCGGTGCGCCGCGCCAGTTCCTCCGTCCGCTCTCCGAGCTCTCTCGTCCGCTCGGTCACCTTCTCTTCCAGTTCCTGATTGCGCCGCGACAGGAACCGGAGGCGAAGCATATAGAACACCCATCCGCCCAGGGCCAACGCCAAGCCGCACAGAGTGTAGAACCAAGTCTTTTGATAAAAGTGCGGCTGCAACTCGAACTCCAGCGAGGCGCCCGTCCGGTTCCAGACGCCATCGCTGTTGGCCGCCTGGACCTGAAACGTATAGCGGCCGGGCGGCAGGTTCGTATAGTAAGCCGTCCGGCGCGTGCCCGCGTCCACCCATTCCCGGTCGAATCCCTCCAGACGATAACGGAACTGCATACGCGCCGGGGCCACGAAGCTCGGAGCGGTGAACTGGATCTCCATGCTGCCGGATCCCGGACCCAAACGCATGCCGTTCTCTAAAGGTGCGATCTTCCTGTCGAACGAGAGGCTCTCAATCCACGCGGGCGGCGCCAGTTCGTTCCTCAGGATGTGGTTGGGATCAATGACGGCCAATCCCGCCATCGTCGTAAACCACAGCCGACCATCCCTGCCTTTGCACACCGAGCCCGTGGCGCCGTAAGTGCATTCCTTCGACCTCAAGCCGTCGACTGTGCCGTAGGCGACACTGCGAACTGACCGAATACGCCCCTCGGCGTAATCGTTCAGCTCCTGTTTCCGCACACAGAAGATTCCGTTGTCGCAGCTCATCCATAGGTATCCCGAATCATCTTCCACGATCGAACCCACGGTATTGTCGAACAACCCCTGGTCGACTGAGTAGGAAGTGACACGGCCATCCTTGATGCGGTTCAAGCCATCTAAGGTGCCCACCCACTCGGCTCCCTGCCGATCAACGTAGAGGCACATCACATGGTCGCTCAGCAGCCCATTCCTCCGCGTGTAGACCGTCAGGAGTTTGCCCTGAAGCCGGCTCACGGTGTTCTCTTCGGCCGCAAACCACAACGCGTCGTCAGGCGCCTGGGTTATGGATCTGACCTGGCCAGAGGCGGTGTAGTGTTCGAACCGGCCGTTCTTGAATCGAGCTAGCCCGGAACCCAGCATGCCGACCCAGAGGTCGCCCTTACGATCTTCGAACATGGAGTCGACCGCAGCGTGCTTGGAGAGCGGGTCCTGGTCGACGTTGACTCGTCCATTCTTGAGCCGGCCGAGCAATCCGTTATGGAATCCAATCCAAATGCTCCCGTCACGGCCTTCCAGCAGCGAGCCCAGGGGGCGTGCCGGAAGCCCATCGCGGGCCGTATAGACCTCGACCTTGCCATCCTTGAGGTGGTTCAGACCCGCGCTGTCAGTTCCCACCCAAATGGTCCCATCGCGAGCTTCGAGTACGGCCCACACCAGGTGTGTGGAGAGGCCTTCTCGCTTGCCAAAGTTAGTAAACTTGCCGTCTCTCAATTGCACCACGCCGGCATCGAACGATCCGATCCAGAGGTTTCCTTCACGGTCCTTGAAAAGAGCGTTGGTGCAATACGCGCTAGGCAAGCCCTCCGGTGAGCTGTACCGATCGAGCGTTCGGTGGCGGAGACGCCCGATGCCGTGCCGGTCAAACCCGATCCAGAGATTGCCATCGCCGTCATCCAGCAGTGAGACGATGTCATTCTTGGGGAGTCCGGCCGACCAGTTGGAGACCTTCCCGTTATCCAAATGTGCCAGCCCGCCATGAGACGTGCCGACCCAGATTGCGCCGTCAGGCGCGGCCGCCAGCGTCGTCACGGAATTGTTTGGAAGCCCGTCTCGCGTCGTGTAAGTCGTGAATCGGCTGCCATCGAATTGCGCCAGCCCATCCCTGGTCGCGATCCACAGAACGCCCGCGCGATCCTCGAGGAGCGCCCTGATGGCGTCGCCGGGCAGTCCATCTTTGGTTGCGTAAACTCGGATATTACCGTTCCGAAGATGGTTCAAGCCCTGGTCCGTTCCGATCCACAAGCTGCCGTCCCGGCTCTCGACAAGAGCCCACACGTTGTCATTCGAAAGGCCGTCCCGCGTGGTGAGGGAGTGAAAGGAACCGTTTTGATAGTGCGTCACCCCGCTGTCCGTGCCGATCCACAGGCTCCCGTCACGGCTGGCTTGCAATCTCTGGATATAATTGGCCGCGAGCCCTTTGCTGTTGCGACGGTCGAACACGGTGAATCGCACGCCATCAGAGCGCGCCAATCCCTGCTCCGTGCCGAACCAAATGTAGCCATCCTTGGTTTGAGCGATCGAGTAGACCGAGCTTTGAGGAAGACCGGCTTCCGTGGTCCATACCGTTTGAACGTACTGCGTGATCGCCTTGCGTGGATCGAGCGCCATGCTTGGAACAGCGAGCAACACCGCTGCCACGCCCGCGCACAGCAGCGCGAAACGCAGCCCGGATGCTCGAGTCGGACAAAGTTCCACACCATGCTTATCGACAGAGACTGGGCGCGGCATTAGAGTCTTTGTGAAAGCCGCCGAAGCACCCAGCACTGAAAACTCGACTGATCCTTGTAGTCAGAGGCGGTCGGGTGTATGTTACCGGTCGGCGCGAAAACGAAAATGGAAATTGCGGCTAGGGTGAAGGTCTACCTTCTGATTTGCTGGTGGGCGGGTCCTACGGCCGGGGCCGAGCCTTGATTAAAGCTGCGAAGGGCACAGCCATTCACGTGCCGAATGTAGGCGGAAAGGCAGCAGTTCGGCATGGATGCAGGCACGCAGGATTTTTGGGGGCGCCCCTACCACAGGGCAAAGGATTTGACATCGGCGCCTGCGAAGCTCCGGGTCGTTGACCCTACCCGAGCCGCGCTACGGGTGCGATCTCGGCCAGGCACGGTAAAGGGGGCGTGGCGATGACACCGGGACGCCGGGGAAACGAAAGAGCCAGGGAGCACAAGATTTCTTGCGCAAGCATGGCGATCCTGGGTGGGTTTCTTGTCCTCGGAGCGACGCGATTCCCGGCGTCCTGGGCCGCTCGCGCCTACCGTTCCTCCTCTGCCCTCACGGTCAAGGGCGCTCGTCCAGCAGGGTATCGATCTCTTTGGAGAGTTCGCCTTGGAGCTGTTCCGAGCTATCGTAGCTGGCGTGGACCAAGCGTATCCGTCCGGACTTGTCGATGATAATCAGCGAAGGCAAGCCTCCCAGGCTGAGGGCTTCGAACGACTTCTGGCTGCCCAAAGCAACCGGCAGGGTGTAGCCCGCTTTCTGCATGAAGTCATGCGCTTTTTCCGGGGTCTCGCCGTTCCTCTGGACGTCGACCGCCCAAAAGCTGACCTTCGAGTTTCCTTGGTACCGCCTGTAGAGCTTTTCCAACTCCGGCAGCTCCCTACGACAGGGAGGACACCAGGTCGCCCAGAAATCGAGGACGACGACGCGCCCCCGGAAGTCGGAGGAACTGACTACCGTGCCATCCAGTCTGCTGATCGAAAATGTAGGAGCGGGCGCGCTCGTCTTACGAGTAGCGATTCGCGTCGTAAGCGCAGGAATCGTGGTCACCGCCGCTACGACGAGCGCTGCCAGAGAAACAAAGAGCATCATGCCTCCTCTGGCCGCGGACTGCGCCGCCCAGAGATGTCGGACGCGCACCCCGCAGATGGTGAACAGGTTCGCAATCAACAACAGTATGGCGAGGATGATAGGTTGTACTGAGAAGCCCCATCCCAAAATGAGCAGGACGAGAGAGCTTCCGGAATTCACCAGGAACCCTTTCAGCCACGCGTTTCCGGGACGACCCTGCCCGCGGACGAGCCCGGCACAGAGACAAAGAATTGCAAGAGCGACAACACCAATGCGCAGGTCAGCGCCCACATGAGAATAGTTAACCCCAAGGACGAACAGAACAAGGGCCGCCAATCCGCTCAGGATATCGGCAACGACGGCGATGACTCTGCCTCTCATACGCAGACCTCCCGTGATCTTCTCTGCCCATGATTACGCAGGAGGTTGCGCCGCGGTTCCGCCGCGGCCTACGGTCCGTCGATCTTAATGGCGGGCGACCGTCCTCACCGTGGCTCCTTGAAGGCATTGGGCAGTGGTGCTACCCTGAGGGCGTGTCGGACATTCATCGTCTGCGTCTCACGGACCGGATCTTCTTTGTCAACGTGAACCTTCGTGCGAAGATCAGACGATTCAGCGATTCTGAATACGCGCTGATCATCGACGTGGTCGGGGCTTCGCGGCGACGGCTGGGGCTTCTGCTCTGGCGATAGGTTTTGATCCCGCAGGGCGGGACTGGCACGCCCTGATCGGGCCGCAGTATCCGCTGCTGATCGGGCAAGTAGGGGCGGTTCGCGAACCGCCCCGACTTCATGCCCGGCGAGGCAGCCGGGGGCCTTGTCGTGACTACTATCTGCATTGATTTGGACGAGCCGCGCCATTTGGGTGAGGATGAATGGATCGCCCCCACCGATCCAGGAAACCGGCGTTGCGACGGCTTCGTCTGAGAGAACAGGCATGGGCTGCCCGCAGAATCTGCGCTTGCGGGAGGTTTAGCCATGCGCAAACACCTCATTTTTCTGCTTGTCGGTTTGATGCCCGCCTTCGCGCAAGCTCCGCAACAACCCGGTACGGGCGGAGTAATTCGCATCACGGTGGACTTGGTTCAAGTGGACGCGGTGGTCACCGACTCCAAGGGCCGCCAAGTCACGAATCTGAAACCGGAGGATTTCGAAATCCTCGAGGACCGCCGTCCGCAGAAGATCACAAACTTTTCCTACGTATCCGTAGCTGGTCCCGCAGGTTCAGTCGCACCACCCATTGAGCGTCCGCCCCTCAAGACAGGCGCGCCTACGGCGCCGACCCGGCCGGTCCCGCTCCCTCCCGAGCAAGTCCGAAGGACCATCGCCTTGGTGGTGGACGACCTCAGCTTGTCGTTCGAGAGCACTTATTATGTTCGCCAAACCCTGAAAAAGTTCGTGGACGTTCAAGTGCAGCCGGGCGACCTAGTGGCGATTCTCCGTACCGCCAGCGGCCTTGGCGCCATGCAGCAATTCACGAACGACAAGCGGATGCTCTACGCCGCGATTGACCGCATCCGTTGGTATCCGATGGGGCGCGGCGGGATTTCCGCGATTCCTGCCCTGGAGCCCGACGCAGGGAATCCGAGGCGCGGAGCAGGTGGGCTCCGCCAATGGGGCAGGCATCCCACCGGAGCAAACACGCTGGCAGACGTCGAAGCGGCCAGCCGGAAGCAGGCTGCCTTCTTCTCGGACCTATTCACTAACGGCACGCTCGGCGCGCTCAATTACGTGCTGAACGGACTTCGTGAACTGCCCGGCCGTAAATCGGTGATCCTGCTTTCTGACGGCATACCGCTCTCCCTCGAGAGTGTCGGCGACAGTCGCGTGCTGGAGGCTCTGCGTGCCCTGGTCGACCTGGCCAATCGGTCCGCCGTCGTCATGTACGCGATTGACGCGCGCGGACTTCAAACCCTCGGGCCTTCCGCCGCCGTCCCGACCGCTGAGCGCTCGCCCTCGGAACTTGAGCAAGCCCTCGAGGAACGGCGCCTACAGTATCTCGATTCGCAACAGGGCATGGAATATCTCGCTCAACAAAGCGGCGGCTTTCTTGTCCACGACACGAACGACCTCAACCTGGGCATCAGGCAGATTCTGGCTGACCAGAGCGGATATTACTTGATTGGTTACAAACCCTCGGAGACCACTTTCGAAGCCCAAAATGGCCGCCGGGCCTACCACAAGATTCAGGTCAAGATCAAAGTCCCGGGCCTGCGCGTTCGCTCGCGCAGCGGCTTTTATGGGATTTCAGACGAAGAAGCGAGGCCGGTGTACCGCACCAGGAACGAGCAATTGGCGGCGGCGCTGGCCTCGCCGTTTAGCTCAGGGGGAGTGCATCTTTATCTCGTCTCCCAGGTTTTGTATGACGAGCATGGCAGTGGTACGCTGCGATCCCTGCTTCACATCGAGGCACGGGATCTGCAAGTCGAAAACCAACCCGACGGGCGTAAGAAAGTGGCGTTCGACGTCGCCGCCCTCACGTTCGGCGACAACGGAAGGGTAGTGGGCGGGAAGGACGCGACCTTCACGGGTTCACTCAACGACCAGCAGTTGGGGAGAGCGCTGAAGAACGGCCTCGATCACGTGCTCGATTTTCCGGTGAAGCCCGGCCGGTATCAGCTCCGCGCCGGGGTTCGCGACTCGGTTTCTCAGCGGGTGGGCTCCGCGAGCCTGTTCATCGACGTCCCGGATACTCGCAAAGGAAGGCTGGCGCTCTCGGGCATCATCCTCAACGCAAGAGGTGAAGGGGAGAGAAGCCCGGCGGTGCGCCGGTTCCAACTCGGCGACGAAGTGACCTACGGCGTGCAGGTTTATAACGCCCGTCTCGACCGGGTCACGCGGGTTCCTGACCTTGAAGAAAGCATTCAAATCTTTCGCGACGAGCGGCAGGTGAGTGCCTTCAACAAGGCGTTTGATGGCAACAACCGAACCGACTTAAGACGATTGTCCTTGAGCGGCCATCTGAAGCTCGGCCCTGGCCTGGAGCCTGGCGATTACGTGTTTCAGGTTATCGTCACCGACAAACTCGCCAAGCCGAAATGCGCGACGGCCAGCCAGTGGATTGATTTCGAGATTGCGGGACAATCGGAGCGCTCGGCGTTGCCGGCGAATTAGCGGCTGGTAGCCACGACGAGCCCTCTTCACGTGGTGGGCTTTTTGCGGGTACCGGCTTCCGGCCCCGCGGAGCAAGTCGCGAGGCCGAAGCCGGGCCTTGTGCAGTTGTGGCGCGGATGAACCCGAATTCGAAAGTTGGCAGCCGCCGGTCTAGCGGAATCACTTGATTAGAGGCCCGTTTGACGCAGATACCGGAGGAACAAAATGGTGCGGGGCCGGGCGTAGGGGCACAGCGCGCTGTGCCCCTACAAGATGCACATCGCACCCACGCTAACTTCCGAATTCGGGATGAAGCGAAGACCCAACGGCGCTGGGGGGCGGCGATTGGCCGCCTTGATTACCAAATCACCCGATCACGCTTTGGCTAAATTACCCGATCACAGGACCACCCGATGGCCCGATGGCGAACCAAAGTAGTACGTGAACGTCAGGGAGACATACGGCTTGGTGGGAACGCCGACGATGCGCTCAAAAGGCTCGGCGTCGCTGGGCAGGGCGAGCGTCTCGAGGGTCTGTCCTGAGTAGCCGCTGGGCAGAAGGAAATTAACCTCTAGGCTCGTCCGCCCGCCGTCGAAAGGCCGCAGCAGGGCGCCGCGCACTTCGCGAACGGGGACACCAGTAAAGCCGTCACCGAGGGGTTTGCGGCCCACGTACTCGAACTCGCCGCGCGCGCGCAAGCCGAGAGGCAAGCGGTCGCAATGCGCTACGACGTCCCAAATCAGCCTGGGGGGGAGCCCACCAGAGGGCCTTCTGGACCCAGGGTTGGGCCCTGGGCTATCCCGCAGGCCCTGCCCCGGGCCTTTTCTTAGCGCACTTAATGCGCTCGGAAACACGCTCCAGACGACGCAATTACCGCAGCGTCACTTCTGTGTCGCACACGCCGCCGCAGGGGACCGGTTGACACGCCTCGGAACGCGTGATACAAGGCTGGCAGGCCCTGATTCGGTCATTGGCTCCGGCGCGGAGCGTCACCTGCATCGAAGCAGAAAGGGGTCAAAGCGGAGGCTGAGCTATGAAAACTGCGCTCGTTCTCAGTGTTGTGATCGGTGCAACTCTCCTGTCGGCTCTTGCACGAGACAAAGAAGCCAGCCAGACGGCGACAATTGTCACCATGAACTCGGTCCCTTGCGGCGGGCGTCTCACGAAGACCGGCGAACTGCCCTGCCGCGAGTACGTCCTGCGCTCAGGCTCGACCGAGTACCACATCCAACAGAAGATAGAGAAGAAAACCGACCTTCTGGCCCTCGGCCAGCAAGTCACCTTCACCATCCACGATAATCGAATGCGCCTTCACGCAACCAACAGAAGCGGGAAATCAAAGGACTTCGAGTTCGCGTTGGTTATGATCACCGCGGCCTCGGAGGTGAACCCGCCAAGCGCCCCGCAGCAGTGACTTGATGACGGCGTACCCGGCGGAAGCATGGTTGAGCGGACGTCTATGGGTTTGGGGCGACGTCTTCTCATCAGCTACCAGTTCAAACGCAAGGAGAACTGGACCTGGCGGGAATTCTCCGCAGAACTGATGTTCCCAAAGTTTGAAGTCCCGTAGATGAGGCCAGGCCGGTCGAAGTTAGGGTGGTTAGTCAGATTGAAGAAGTCGGAGCGAAACACCAGATTAAGCCGTTCACTCAAGCGCGCTTGGCGCTGAAGACTCATGTCCCAAGATGCCAGTCCAGGGCCGGTTATGACGTTGCGGCCTTCATTCCCCGGAATGCTGTAAGCTCCGAGGTTGTCATAGAAAACAGGCGGCGCAACCAATGCGTCCGTGTTGAACCACCGGGAGAGAGTGCGTTGACCGGCCGGCAAATTGGGATTGGCGATCAAATCAGGTCGGTCGGTGCCGTTTGAGTCGGTGCCACTGAGCGCGGTGGGCAGTGTGGCGGTGAGAGGTTGCCCGGATTGAAGCGCGAGGATGTTCGACAGGTCCCAATGGCCGAACACCCGGGCTGCCGCACCTCCGCGCATCCACCGGCGGCCGGGACCGAAGGGAAGTTCCCAGTTGCTCGAGAAGACGAAGCGGTGCCGGATGTCGAAATCCGAAAGGCCCCGCTCAGCCTTCAGATTATAGTTGTCCTGAGCCTGACTGGTACCGTTGAGCCCCGAAGCTGTATCGATTGACTTGCCGAAGCTGTAGCCACCTACAAAGGAGATCCCGTGGGAGAATCGCCGTTCCAGGCGCACGATCAAGGCGTTGTAGTTCGAGTTGACATCCGTGGCGCGGATGAACTGATTCGAGCCCGGTTGCGGATGGTAGCCTCGCCTTTCGTCAGGCAGATTCGGGATGCCCTGGTTCTGCAATCCCCGGCGGGGAAGTTTGTGCCCGTCGGATCCGGCATAGCTCACCGAAAGAACAGTGTTAGGCGCGATTTCATGGTCGATTGACATACTCCATTCATAGACGTAGCCGTTGCGGAGGTTAGGCGGCGAGGAGACGGCCGTTGGCTCCTGGTTGCCAAGCGCGTATGCAAGTTGGTAAGTGAGCACGAGCGGGGCATAAGTCTGGCCGCAAGCGCCTGGTCCGTAAAACCTGCACGTGTCGAGTCCGAAGAGGAATTCCGTGATCGGCGCGCTGAGCCGAGTCTCAGAAGCATAGTCGAGTTCACCAAGAGAATTGAAGACGCCAAATCCCCCGCGCAGGGAAGTGGTGTGGCGCTTTGTGAGGTCATAGGCAAAGCCGAAGCGAGGCGCCCATCCTGCCCAATCGGGACGGATCAGTGAGGGCGGCAGCCCGGCTTGCTGAGAGGTAATGAACGATAGCCCATAGTAGCCCTGGAGGGTCTGAATCAGGGGGTTTGCAATTAATGCCGATGCCTGTCCCTGGTCGTTCCGGACAATGAACTGCGTGGCGTTGCTTGGATCGAGAATAGAGGCTCGTCCGTCAGCGTTGGTTGGAGGTGAGTAGAACTCCTCGCGCAGGCCGTAAGTGAGGGTTAAGCGGCGCGTGGCGTGGAATTCATCGGAAAAGTAGGCGCCGAAATAGTCCAGACGATCGTTTCCGCCGGAGTTGCCCGCTTGGGCATAAGAAAGGAAAGGTCTGCCGAGAAGAAAATCTGAGAATGCAGTGCCGGAAACCGACCCGGCCCCATCGCTGAAGGAGAAGAGGCCCTGCCCAAAATCTTCCACCAGATAGAAGAGGCGGTAACGCCGCACATCCGCGCCGAATTTCCAGGTGTGCCGGCCACTGACCCACGCCACGTTATCGGTGAACTGGAAAGTGTGGTTCTTGCGGATTTGAGGTTGAAAAATGTCGCTATCGCCCATGTCCGCGTAGCCGGGAACGTTAATGGCGGGGATGCCATCGTTGGTGGCCCCCGGAGCGCGGGTGATTCCCAGCGACTCAAGAAAATGGCTGTGAATGTTCTGAGCTTCCTTAGTCCCGAAATAGTAAGCGTAGCCGAACCGGAAATCGTTGATGAGCGTGGGCCGAAAGACGGAAGTAAGGCCGAGTGCGAGGTTCCTTCCCGTGTCATCGTGGTTCGTGCCAAATCCCGGCGCGGCGGAGGGATTCTGCGCGAACGAGTCTGGCACGAAAGGAAATAGTTGTTGCCCATTAAACAGGAGAAATCGCCCAAAAAGTTGGTGCTTAGGCGTCAGCTCATGGTCTATTCGCGCGATAAACTGGTCCGTGGTCACGCGATGCAGCCCCACGTTGATGTCGTTGTTTTCACCGGACGGGGCATTGGGATTGTTCGGCAGAGGAATCCGATCCAGGATAGCGCGGGACAAGGGGTCGATTCGTGATGCCGGGATTGTGTTCTCCGGGAAGGGCTGGCCTGTAGTGGGGTCAATAATGGCGGGAAAAGGGTTGCCCGTCTGGGGATTAATGCCGCTGAAATTTCCCTGGCGGAGAGCGGTCGGAGGCAGCAAGGTTGTATTCGTGACGCTTTGGAGAATGCGCAAGCCCTCGTAATTGGTGAAAAAGAACGTGCGGTTACGACGGATTGGCCCACCCAGGCTGGCGCCGAACTGGTTCTGGCGATAGGGAGGGATGGGACGGGTCGGATCGTCGAAGAAATTCTTGGCGTCCAGCGCGCTATTGCGAAGAAACTCGTAGGCTGTGCCTGATAAGCGGTTGGCGCCTGAGCGAGATGCAATGTTAACCTGCGCGCCCGACGTAATGCCCTGGTCGGTCCCATAGGAGTCCTCCACAACGCGGAACTCCTGGATGGCATCGACGGAAGGGTTCACCGTGAGGCTATAGGCAAAGGGCTCCATCAGCGTGACGCCGTCGAGTGAAAAGTTGTTCCGCTCGGAGCGTTGTCCATCCACCGAGAAACCCAACCCCAGCGCCGCGGTGTTGAATTGCTGCGTGGAACTGTTGGGATAGGGAGGAACCGCACCGGCGGCAAGCAAGGCGAGTTGGGAGAACTGGCGGCCGTTCAACGGGAGAAGGCTAACGCGCCGATTCTCGATCTCATCCCCGATCGCAGGAGAAGCGGCTTCTACAAGGGGCGGTCGAGTGTCAACTTGGATTTCGACTCGTTGATGTGCGATTTCCAGCCGAATGTCGACACGCGCTGTTTCTCCAACTCGGAGCGCCAACCCGCGGACCACCTTGGAAACAAAACCCGTCTTGGCAATTTCCAATTCGTAGTTTCCTACGGGTAAAAAAGGAAAGCTGTAAAAGCCGTTCGCGTCCGTCTGAGTCTGCCGAACTTGGCCCGTGGCAGAATTGCGAAGCTCGATCGCAGCCTCTGGGACTGCCGCTCCGCTCGGGTCAAGCACAATTCCTTCCAAGTGGCTGTTCCATGTTTGTCCGTAAAGATTGTGAGCCAATGTGGCGACCAGGAATAGGAGAACCGCCATCATGGGGCTGGCGAGTATCCGGCGACTCGGTCCTCTGTGGCGCAAATCGTCGACTTCTTCGCAGGCGGCCGCAGGCGCGCTGGAGTGCGGCAGCTTGCTGCCGCTTTCCTCCTGCGAGCTTGCTCGCGCTTCACCGCTCCGAATACCACGCTCCTGTGCACGGCCAGCAAACTGGCCTGAGCAAAAGCGGCAGCAAGCTGCCGCACTCCAGAGCCCTCTCTTCTCTGCGAACTCTGTGGCCTCTGTGGTGAGTCTCCTCTTGGGTTGCGGAAGGCTCGAGAGGCACGGAGAGCACAGAGAGTCTCGGTTCGGTTGCGGTTTTGCTGCGCTGTCCAGCAAATTCAACATCCAAGTTTTCGATCGGGGCAAACGGGAGGGAACAGTTGGCAGGTCTAAAAAAGCGGGAGTTGAATGTTGTCCACCCATACCGGTGAACGCACATCCGCTCATCAGACCGGTTTCCGTCCTGACCTTCTCCCATCCGGACTGTACCGTCGGCCCCGGAGTTTCACCGGATCCTGGGGCTTGCAGGCCTTCTACGCTCTGTCCGCTGATTGCACCGGCTACCTAGGCTATCCTCTTGCTTGCCGGTTCGCTTTCCCGGACTCCCATGCGCTGGCTCGAGCGCTTCGGACCACCCCTCGCGGGCTTTACCGCCGATTGGGAATTGGAAAGGCTCGCATTCAAGTCCTTCCCTCACCCTGCCCCGAAGGTCGGGGATTTACCGAGACAATCTTAGCACCGCGGCGGCTGTTTCCTCAAGAGACCTAATGTCCACATGTAAAGACGTTTGACAGAGCGTCATATGCCCTTATAATCATCGGTCGTTTCATTTCGGATTTCCGTGCTATTCGACGAACCGAATGGTTGATACACCCCGCCGGGATTCCCGTCGCCGCGGCGAGCCGTGGGCCGCAGGCTCGGTGCTGGGCTATGCCTCGGCCAACATTTTCGACCGCCTTGGCGTCATACACGCCGACCCCCTGATCGGGCCCTTTCTCCGGGGCCTGCCCAGTTTGCTTCTGGGCATCTTTCTGGTTTGGAAGCATCATACGTTGGACCAACTGCGCCCCGCTTCATCCCGGTATATAGGCCGGCGCGCCATTCTTTCTTTCATCTGGGCCGGCATCGTCTCGACGCTAGGACTGTTTCTCTATTACTTCGCCATCCGTATTGGCGGTGTCACCGTAACGATTCCAGTGCAGGAAACCTACGTCATTTGGGGGACACTCATTGCCTGGTATTTCCTGCGCGAGCGGATTCCTCGCTATGCAGTGCTTGGTGTTTTGTTGATTTTTGTTGGGTTGGTCACCCTCTCGTGGGGTCAATTCCGGGGGCATCCCACATCGCCGCTTTGGTATTGGGCGATTCCCCTCGCTTTCTGCACAGCTCTTACCTACGGGGTTTCCGGAGTCTTATGGCGTGACGGTCAGCTTCGAGGCGCCCACCAATCGACGGCGATCTTCTTGCAGTTTGCCACGAGCGTGTTGGTTGGATTGGTGGGATTGATCGCTTTGGGCCGCGGGCCGGCGCTGCTCGGCATAAATCGGCATTCACTATTGGCCCTCCTCACCAGCGGGGTCCTTTCCGGCATTCTTGCCATCTACTGCCTGTTTACGGCTCTGCGCCTCATGGCAGTGGCCCGCGTGTACGCTTTCTCCTCGCTCACTCCCTTGGTGGCGACGCTCTTCGCTCACTTCTTCCTTAACGAGTATTTGAACGGGCTGGTGTTCGGGGGTGTCATGCTGGTTTCAATCGGCGTTATCCTCACTCAAGTCTTTCGACCAGCCGAGGAAAGACAAGCCTGAACCCGGGTATGAAGCGCTCGCGCCAGTTATTGCACACGCCACCAGCGTCTTTATAGGTCCGGCGTGCGCCGGGGCTTAATCTCCTCGAGGTGCTTTCTGAGCCTTTCGCGAACCTCATCATCCTTACCATAGGCCAGCTCTTGCTTGAGTTCGTTTAGAGCAAAGTGGACGATGTCGTGGTGGTGGAGTTCGTCAGGCGCGAGTTCATCACTGAATCGTAGCCAAAGGCCGTGCAGAAGGTCGATTTCCTGGGGCGTCAGGTGCGGTGCATGAGGACCGAGGAAGAAGATTCCTTCCTGCCCCGTCGGGGTGAAGATCTCGAGCGTCACACGAGGTTTCGGTTCGGGAAGTCTTTCCCATGCGACGCCGGCGCGCCGGGCCTCCTCCGTAATCGCCATCTTTGCAGAGAGGCCAAGGACAGCGGCAGACGATTCCAAGGACTGCGCAGCGCGCAGGATTCCATCCCATACGTCATTGACTGCAACCAAGGCAAGGTGAATGGTCTTGCCCTCGTGCTCCGCCAGGGAGAGCGCGCGCGTAAAAAGAAACTGTTCGGTCGTCCCAAAGAACTGATCAGGCGTCAAGCCGCTTTCTCCTGACCCGGCGCGCATCAGCACTCGGATGTGAAGAACCACGACATCTTGCTTCGCCAGGTTGACGCGCTTGAGAACCCGTTCCAGAGGATAAAGGGTGTTGTAATCGCGGAGAAAGACCAGGATGTTCCCCGGCCGGCAGCCCAGCCTCTTGGGCGTGATGTCCTCTCCGGATGCCAGGTGAAACTGGTCGAGTTCAGTATGCGCGATCCCCTTCCGGTGTCCGATTCGCTCAGAGGCCGTGAAGACACCAAAAAGAACCAGTGTGAAGGCGACGCCGGATATCGTCGCCACTTGTTTGGTGAAGATGTTGGTGACCGCAATGGCCAGCAGGGTCAGGGTGATGAGTCCCAAACCTACGGGGATCTCGGTCTTGCCCAACTTGAAATTCAGCGGCACATGAAATTCGCGGGGTCCTGGCTGCCTGTAACGGAGAACGAGGACCGCGAGACCCTTCATCACAAAACTCCAAACCACGCCGAAAGCATAAGCTTCACCCAGGAGGTAGACGTTACCGTGGCTTAGGATAATGGTCAGGAGTTGCAGGGCAACGACGACGTTGATGATGCGGTAGGAAGTTCCGAAGCGCGGATGGGGACGGCGAAACCAAGCCGCCAGTACGCCATCTTCTGAAACCCGGTTGAGCACGCCGTTTGAGCCCACGATGGCCGTGTTTACAGCGCCGGCAAGAATAAGTGTGCCCACCAGGACGACAAACCCATGAAATACCAGCTTGAGCGTGAGGGGTCCGGCAACATTCATCGCCAGGCCGCCAATGAGGTTCTCGAAGAAACCCTTCCGCGTCTCATCTGGGATGATCATCACGGCGAAGAAAGAAACGAGCGAGGTAAACACCATGCTGTAAACAAAGATGACCAAGCCCGCCTTCTTCAAGTTCGGCAACTTGGGGTGCTCAATTTCCCGGTAGACCTGCGCCAGGGATTCCTCGCCGCTCATCGCTAGGACGGAGTGCCCCAAACCGATCAGGATTCCGATAAGGCCAATGGTGTGAGGCAACCGGCTGTTGCGAAGCCAACCCAGGGCTTCGGGGGCGAAGTGGAAGTTCGTCAGGGACGGTAATGGCGGCAGATGCCCTCCGCGCACCCAGAGCGTATAGCCACACCAACCGATCATGAGCACCGCCATCACCGTGGTGAACTGCATGATGCGGAGAGACTTCTCACTCGATTCGGGAATACCTTTGACGTTTTCCCACCAGAAATAAAGTGTTACGAGGATCGCAAAAACCTCGGCTGTGGCGTTGGTGGAAAGGACGAGATGAATGTGGAGGTATTGTAAAGTTTCGTTAAGGAACCCCGCCAGATATTGGCCTGCTGAAACGCCGCTGATGGGGCCCGTCAGGATGTAGTCGAACATCAGGGCTGAAACGGAGATCTTGGCAAGCGTCCCGCCCATGGCCTCTTTGACTACCCGGTAGACACCGCCGCGCACAAACATGCTGCAGCTCTCCACGTAAATTGCCCGTACCGCGTAGGAGAAAAGCATGATCCCGAAGATGAACCAGGGAGCGGATTTCCCCACGGCCTCCTCGGCGATACCGCCAGCGTAGAAGGCGGATGACGCGAGATCGTTCAGGACAATGGCTGCGGCGCGCCAAAAGGAGATGAAGGTGAGCATGGCGGTTGTGGCCACCATGACTCGAGGCAGTGTTACCGTCTTACCGGGTTCTTTAGCGCCGGAATTCTCCATACCCGTTTGTGAATCTGATAGCGGCTTGTTGGGCCTCACGCGGAAGAGTTCTAGGAAGACACATTTGGAATCGTGTGTCGAAAATCAATCGTATTCTCGCACAAATAGTGAGGAGGGGAAAGAGGTTCTTCTGGAGATTTGGCATAAGTTTCTTGAATTGAAATCTGGCGCAGCAGGCGCCGGTGGGCACAAACGCAACTTCAGGATGAACACAAATCCGTTTGACCACGCACAACTGACCACTGACAACTGACCCGCCGCGGCGGGACAACTATTACAGCGCCGGCCAGAGTTGGTCCCAGATCTTGAACTCGTGGTGGAAGCCGGACTCCTCAGCGCGTGTGAGTTTGCGCCCCGAAGCCACGTCCAGGGTTTCCTGGAAGATTTTGCGACCCACGTCTTCGATGGTCTCCTTGCGCTCCAGGATGGTTCCCGCATCGATATCCAAATCCTCGTAGCTACGGGCGAGCTGGGGATTGGAACCAATCTTCATTACCGGTCCCAGAGCGCAGCCGATACCGGTTCCACGGCCGGTGGTGAAAAGTGCCACCTGCGCGCCGCTCAGGAAAAGGGCAGGGGTACAAAGGTGGTCATATCCAGGCGTATAGAGAACGTACAGGCCTTTTCGGTCACCCAACCACTCGCCGTACTCGATCAGGTCTTCAACGATGGATGTCCCGCCTTTGGCCTTCACACCGCTTGACTTCAAGAAGATATTGTAGAGTCCGCCTTTGATGTTGCCGGGAGAAGGATTGTCGCGAAAATCCTCGCCGAAATTCTTCACATAGGCCTCATAGCGTTTCAGAGCCTGCATCAACTTTTTCCCCACAGCGCGAGTGCGGGCGCGGCGCGCCAGGTCCACCATCGCAGCGCCCTGGAGTTCAGGGATTTCCGGCAGGAAGACGGCTGCCCCAGCCTTCACGAACATGTCGGAAGCGACTCCCACGGCAGGATTAGCAGTCACCCCAGACCAGCGATCCGACCCGCCGCATTCGGTCCCGACGATGAGTTTTGAGATTGGCGCCGGTTGGCGTTTGAACTGGTTTGCATAATGAAGCAGCTTCTCGACGATTTCAAGCCCGCGCTCCACCGTCTTGCGACTGCCGCCCAGATGCTGGATCGTCATATTCACGACGCGCTGGTTGTAGTCCGGGACGGCGGTTTGGAAGACCGGGGCCGAGCATTCCACGCAGGTCTTCCCGCATCCGAGGTCAATATAGACAGCCGCGCCCAGGTTGGGATGCCGCAGGGTGTTGGCGAGCCACTGGTTCAACATCTCGACCGCCCGCCCATCCGGCATGCCGCAGCCTGATTCGTGCACGATAGGGACTACGCCATCCACGTTGGGAAACTTCTCGCGCGTGTAGATTTCTCGCATCGCGCGTCTGGCGATTTCCCCCACCTCAGTGGACGAGCACATCCCGGAGGTCACCACCCCAATCAGGTTGCGGATTCCCGCACTCCCGTCGTTGCGTAAGTAGCCGTCGAACGTCAGTCGCGCCAGCTCGGGGTCAAGCAGGGTGGGCTCCGGGTTGTCGCGATACCGCACCACCAGACGTGGGAGCCGTCGCTGGATATTGGTTTCGTCGACTGGGTCGCCGGGCTTGAGTGAAACGGACGCCAAGCCGATGGGATCGCCAAGAGAGATAAAGGGCGTTCCTTCGGGAATATCTTTGATGGCGAAGCTCTGCCCGCGGAGGGCGCGCCCGGACATCGTCAGCAGTTGGTCCCCGTACTTAAGCTGGGTCCCATGTTCGATGAAATCCGCCGTCACCACGGCAACGTTATCTTTCTTGGGTCTGATGATAATGGCGAGGTCATCTAGCGTCTTCGGTTCCATAAGCAATTCTCACCTCCCACTTATTACAAGAGCGCGCTTGGTCTGATGGGTATGGACAGAGAAAGCCAGTGCCACGGTTTTGTCATTCCGAGCGAAGCGAGGAATCTCGCTCTGGAAGCAATCGACCTACGAGATTCCTCGCTTCGCTCGGAATGGCAGGCCAGACATCCTATCACACGCCAACTTCCGCCATCTCAGGCAACCGCACCTTCGAGCCGATGAAGGCGTAATACGTGATGAAGGCGTAGCAGACCAAAGGCACGAGCATGGCCACTGCCATGCTACGAGTCAGTTGAAACAGCAGCCCCATGATGGGTGTGGCAACCGCACCGCCGATAATGGCCATGATGATCATGGACCCGCCCAGCTTGGTGTTGGGACCCAACTCCTTAATACCCAATGCAAATATGGTCGGGAACATCAGCGACATGAAGAAGCTGGTCAGGAACACCGCCCAGACGCCAATCCAGCCCGGAAACAGAACCCCAACACCCACCAGCATCACGTTGATACACCCGTAAATCCCCATCAGACGGCTGGGCTGAATAAACTTCATCAGGTAGGTCGCGGTAAACCTCCCGACGCCAAACGCCACAAGACTTCCGGTTAGAAAGTAGCCTGCAACCTTTTCCGGTTGCCGCGTGTAGTCCTGCATGTACTGAATGTAGTAACTCCAGGTTCCCACCTGGGCCCCCACATAAAAGAACTGCGCGATCACTCCTTGAACAAAGTGCGGGTACCGGAACAAGTCCTTAAGCTTGCCGTGCTGACGGCTGCCCTCGGGTTCTGCTTCTTCTGCGATTCTGGGGAATCTGGTTCTGAGTATGAGCAATGCCCAGATGAAGACCACCGTGCCCAGAACAAGGTATGGCGTCACGACTCTCATTGTCTCTGTCCGCAAGTACGCGTCGTACCTACCAGCAGCCTTAAGAGCGTTGACCTGCTGAGGGCCCAGTTCGACCCCTGAAAAGATAAAAACCGTTCCCACAAACACACCGGTTACGGCCCCGAGAGGGTTGAAGGCTTGCGAGAGATTGAGTCGTCGTTCAGAGGTTCTCGGATCACCCAACAGTGCGATGAAGGAGTTCGCTCCCGTTTCGAGGAACGCTGCGCCGCTGGCGATTACAAACAAGGCCAACAGGAATAGGCCATACTGCCCGACGATGGCGGCCGGCCAAAATAGATAGGTGCCAGCGCTGTAAAGAAGAAGTCCTGTCACCAAGCCCGCTTTGTACCCGTGCTTTCGCATCAACAGCGCTGCGGGCATGGAAAGAAGGAAGTATCCCATGTAGAAGGCTGATTGGATCAATCCCGCCTTGAGACGGGTGATTTCGAACGACTTCATGAATTGCTTGATCAGGATGTCATTCAAATTGCTAGGAATGCCCCAAAGCAAAAACAACGCGGTCACCAAAATGAAGGGCAAGGTATTGCCCGGTGAAAACAGCCGGGGCGCGTGATCCGGCTTTGGGTTGTCTTTCGCTTCCAGCATAAGCGGGACTCCGATACCTGAAATAGTGGATTGCCAACCTCTCACGGTCAGTTATAGCACAAGGAGGGCTTTTCTCACCCGCCGTCGTGCCCACGCCTGTGGAAAGCGGCCAGCAGCCCCGCCAAAAGGAAGCGTTTCTGTGGTTGTGAGTTGGAGGACGATGGGTTCGTTTGTGTCATGGTCGTGCATTATAGCAGGCTGCCGGCAAATCCCCTCGCCGCTCTTCGCAGCGGCCCCCGAGCAGAAGGCAGTCGGCAGTAGGCGGGGTGAATCCAAATCCAAAATCTAAAATCCAAAATCGCCCCAGCCCCTAGCACGTAGCCCCTGTCACCTGACACCTAGACCCTGAAACCTGTTGACACTGTCTTGGTTCCTGCAATAATTCTCACCCTATGAAAAATGCCCAAGCCCCACCTGCCTCGGCAGGAGGTGCCTACACCGTTAAGTCGCTCGTAAAGGCACTGAACATTTTGGAAGCTCTGGCGGAAGGTGAGGAATCGGCCTATACGCTCACGCAACTGAGCCGCCGTCTGCCCCTTCACATCAGCACCGTCCACCGCTTGCTTGTGAACCTGGTTCGCCACGGTTTTGTCGAAGAAGCGCCTGGTTCGGGCGGATACCAACTCAGTTTCAAGGTGCTACGGATGGGCCTGCGGGTTCTGGATCGCCTCGATTTCCGCTTGGTGGCTCAACCCCTCCTGCGGGAACTGAACCAACAAACCAAGGAGACCGTCCACTTGGCGATTCTGCAGGAGACTCGGGCTATTTCGATTGATAAGTTCGGGAGTCCCCAACCGGTGGGCCTCGACGCGCGCCTCGGTGGGGAAATGCCCTTGCATTGTACCGGCGTCGGTAAGATCCTCTTGGCCTATCGAAGCGAGGACTTGTTGATCCAGATCGCCCGCACACGAGGCTTTGCGCGTTTTACTCCGCACACCATCACGAGTCTGGCGAACCTGAGGAAGGAACTGGAGCAGATTCGCGAGCAAGGCTACGCGCTGGACCAGGAAGAGGCTGTCGAAGGCCTGCGCTGCGTGGCCGGGCCGGTGTTCGATCATACCGGGCGTGTTATTGCGGCTTTCAGCGTGGCCGGACCTGCTACGCGCCTGACTCCTCCGCGCTTGCCCGGAATTGCCCGCTTGGTTCGCGCCACCAGCCAGCAGATTTCCCTTCGCCTGGGATACCGTGGCGGCCGACGCGAGACGGAGGGAAGACAGTAGGGGCTGGGTGCTAGTACTACTACGTTAAGTTATTGACCTCCCACAGGAGAGGTGCTAAGCTCCGGTCCATGACCGAGAGCGAAATCGAGAAATGTCGAAAGCGCTTGGAACAATTCTTGGCCGACCTGCTGGAGCCGCTGG
>Ga0208689_1000464_pt1 | contig 28956 bp, 17 predicted proteins | sample June2015DPH_8_15_FD_184700 | JGI IMG/M metagenome (GOLD analysis project Ga0208689, IMG submission 184700) | Peatland microbial communities from SPRUCE experiment site at the Marcell Experimental Forest, Minnesota, USA - June2015DPH_8_150... | ecosystem: Environmental > Terrestrial > Soil >... | reverse complement strand
GTTCCTTGCGGAAATTCGCCACGCAAAAGCTGAGGCCAGAGAGAACGAGCAGAAGTAGAACTTGCAGAATTGGGATTGCCGCTGTTTGTCATTCCGCCGACTCTGTATGTTTCAAGTGGCGGCACAGGCCCATCATCTATCCATTTATCCGCTTATTCCGTTCCCGCGGAGCAGTTCTGACCTGCCCCCAAAAAACTAGTCCAGCGGAAATGTGACTTCTCCGTTTACGATGGCCCGCCAGGGCCAGAGGAGGAGTCGTGAGGAAGAGTCCGAATGTGCCCCGAAGGATTAACAGCTTCCCGATGACCCGGTGATGCGAGATGGTGTGGCCGAGCGCGGGAAGGGTCTGTCGCGGGCGCGACCATATTATTAGGGGCCAAGCAGTGGCAAGTCATGCATTACGGGGGGTATTACGCACTGAGGGGATTTTGCTACACCCCCCACGGGAGCTCAGGCCGGGGCCCGCGCGCGATTGGGGCGAGCGGGGTGCGCAAATGGGATCAGAGGGGCGCATGGGCGGGGGCTTGCTGCCGAGCTTCGCTCGGTCAGTGGGGTTGGGACCTGTTTGAAGCCCCCAAAAACCGCCCGCACGGAACTTCCGTCCACGACGGCCCGTGACCAGTCGATCTGTCCGTAACGCGCCAGCCAGTCCAGCAAAACGAAGTGGAGCAGTTGCCAGATGCCCGCCTCTTGCCAGTCGTGCAGTCGTCGCCAGCAACTCATTCCAGAGCCACAGCCCATCTCTTGCGGCAGCATCTCCCAAGGAATCCGACTACGCAGGACGAACAAGATGCCGGTGAGACATGCCCTGTATCTGCTAAGCGCGGCCTTCCGTCCTGGGGCTTCGCCTTGGCGACTGGGATAAACGGTTCAACCAGTTTCCACAACCCGTCAGGCAAGAGTTCGACGGCCATTGGACAACTCCTCTCCGTAAGGATGTTTCGAGCCGTTCCACGGGTTGCTGGAGAAATGAGGTTTTGTGAGACGTTTTTAGGGCGTCATCCTCCGGAATGCAAGATTCATCACCGCGCCGCAGTTATGGACGCCCGGCCGACTACAATGGCGGCCATGAAGGTGCCCCTCTGGCTCAAGATCGGCTGGACCGTCTGGGTGATCGCCTGGGTCCCGTTCTACTGGAAGCAATACGGCCTGCAAAACTTCCTGTTCTTCTGCGATCTGGGAAACCTCTTCCTCATGCTCGCCCTGTGGTTGGAGAGCCCTCTGATTTTCTCCTGGCAGGCGACCGGACTGCTGCTGTTCCAGACCCTCTACACCATCGACTTGGCCGGGACTTTCAGCACTGGCTTGCACATCGTCGGCGGCACGGAATACATGTTCGATCCCAACGTACCTTTATTCATTCGCCTGCTCAGCTTGTTTCACGTGGCCACTCCTCCGCTGCTGCTGTGGGCCATCCGGCGCCTGGGTTACGACCGCCGAGGATGGCTCTACCAGACGCTGACCGCCGGGGTGGTGGTTCCTGTCAATTATTTCTGGCGTCCGCAGTTCGACGTGAACTGGGCCCGGGGCCCCTTCTTCCGCGAGCAACACGCTATGCCCGGCCTGCTTTACCTGCTCGGATACCTAGTCGTGGTCCCGTTGGTCGTGTACTTTCCCACCCACCTGCTGCTGCAATGGTGGGCCCGACGCGGAGGCTTCCTGCGGGCGGGAGGGGGAGGCGACGTCCATGACGTCAAACCAGTTTGGAGAGAATGACAGCACGCAGTTCAAGTCTCTGCTCGAACATGGAACGGCACAACCCGAATACACGCCTGACATAGCGGCGATAGATCTCCCCCAAGGCCTCCATGTGCTTGGCTTTGGCCTCGCGGCGCCGCACTCCCTCTGCCTTGTTCCTCTCGGCGTTCATAAAGCAGTGCGCTGCAGATCGAAGAAAGTTACACACATCTTAGGGGACGAGGAACACTCGGCTGGACGCCTGCCTACTCGGAGAATACGATCTTCCCCAAAGCCACAAGGCCCAATTCGGAAAGTCGGAAGATCGAATGGTGCTGGCCGCCCATTGAGGTCGGATGACGGGCAACTCTTCCCCAATCCGGTTATGGAAGAGTTGCCGACAATTCGCCCAGAGCCTCGTCTTTTGTTTCCCGCGACACTGCTTTTCATGAGGAGCAATCTAGATTGCCGGCGGTCAGGTGCTCTTCCTCGGAGTTCAGGGCGCGTCAGGACGAGACACCAGCGGCATGCGAGCCCTAGTGCGTCGCATCCGCATACTTCACCGAACAGCCGTGGGGACGCGTCGCCGACGTTTCCACCTGCTTTCCGGCCATAGCCTGCTGCAGCGCGAGACTGACGTAATTCGTCGCGCCAGGGACGTCGTTCAGGTCGGTTGTCGGTTTGTCGTCAATCGCTCCTTCGTTGCCGTTGTTCGTGAAAATCACACTCCCCGTGGGACAGGGAACTTCCGTCTGCTGCGGATTGGGCGCGCAGGGTGTGCCCGCTGGGTTGGTTACGTCGCTGCGCAGGAAAAATATCGTACCGTAAGGTAAGGTATGGTGCTGGTCGAGTAAAAGCTCCCGCTTGTGGGGTTGTACGCTACCAGCGCCGTCTTCGTCTGGCTGTTTTCCTTTCTCACGGTCACCTGCACCGGCGCCGAGTCGCTGGCGCCAAAGGTCGGATCGCCGGCATAAGTCACGTTGTAGGTCCCGCAGCTTTCGCTCATCACCGGGCCACATTGTTGTCCACAATGTAGAGCGCGGAAAGATCCACGCCCAGCGAGGTCTCCGTGCTGGCCGATACCACCAGGTCGATGGTGGCATTCCTGGCCACCGCGCCCGACCAGGAAGTGTCCAGCACAGCTTCGGGCTCGTCGCCCACCACTCCGGGGTCCGGACCGTTCAAAATCACCTGTGGGTCCTTCGCCGGCAATCCGAAGAGGCTGCGGAAGTTCTCGATACGAGGCGCTGATCTACGCGCGTCTAGCTTGATCGAAATGATCGGCGCGACGCCCGCTGTGACTGGTCCGACAAAGCTACGCCTTGGCGTATCGCTCGCTGTTCGGTTTCGATCCGCTCACTGCGAAGAACAAAATGTAGAGATAGCAAATCGTGGCCGCGACAAGTGCGTAGTGAATGCCTTGACCCCAACTCGTCGCGCCTTGCACCATTGCCGGGTAGTAAGCACGATTGATGAGATCCGCCGCCTTGCCGACCAGCCATGGAATGATGGCGCCGCCCACGATCGCCATGTTCAAGATGCCGGAGCCGTCTCCGGTGAGCGGTCCGAGTTCTGCGATCCCCATGGTGAAAATACAAGGGAACATAACTGAGTTGAACAAGCCCACCGCCAGGATGGACCACATGGCCACATGCCCGCTTGTCAGAACCGAAACGCTAACCAGCAGAGCGGCCATTACTGCGCACAGCGCCAGCAGTTTGCCTGCTTTGACCTTCTGCAGGATTGCCGACCCGACAAACCTCCCAATCATGGCGCCGAGCCAATACAAAGATATGTACCTGGCCGCCTCTCCCAATGCTGCGTGGTAGCGGGGAGCCGGGTCGGCGATGCTCGACGCGAATCCGCCAATGCTGGGCAAGGCCAGGTAGTTGGCGATGGAGCTCCCAATCGCAACTTCGCCGCCGACGTACACGAAGATCCCAATCGCCCCGAAGACGAGATTCGGGTGTTTCCAGAGAGAGTCGTTTACCTTTTCGCCGATGCGGTGTTCGGCGGACTCGATTTTTGGGAGTTTCGACATGCCAATGCCGATCGCCAGAATGCATAACGCCACCGCGAAGAAGTACACGTACAACTTGACAATGGCGTTTGCTTCTTGCGAGGTACTCTGGGCAATCGCAGCCGATGTTGTTCCAAGAATGACGCGCGCCCCGATCCAGGGGAACACCGCGGTGCCTAGCGAATTGAAAGCCTGAGTAAGATTCAGGCGACTGGAGGCGGTTTGCGGGTTTCCCAGTACTGCGACATAGGGGTTCGCCGCCACCTGGAGAATCGTGATTCCAGTTGCCAGCACGATGAGGGCTGTCAGGAAGAACGGAAACGAAGGGATTCTCGCTGCTGGATAGAATCCAAGGCATGCCACGACCATCGTCAACAATCCCACGACGATTGCCCGCTTGTATCCGAGCCAGTCGATGATTTTGGCCGATGGAATTGAAAAGACAAAGTAAGCGGAAAAAAAGGCTGTCTGAATCAGCATGCTCGCGGCAAGTCTGAGGTTGAAGACATGTTGAGCATATGGGATCAGCACGTCGTTCAGGGAGGTGAGCGAGCCCCACATGAAGAATAGCGTGGTTACAATGGCTAGCGGCCCTCGATGAGCTGTCGGTGGCGCCTTCGTAAACGTCTCCAATTGAGTTTCCGTACTAACGTTTGTCGGCATTGGCCTCCGTTCAATCTTGAGCCGGGAAGCAGGCCGAGAGCGACGATCAAAAGGGAAGGAACAACCGTCCGCACGATTCCAGTTTAAAGAAAGAAGGTCGGGCTTGCCAGTTCCCAGTTCTCGGTACCCGAGTACCCAGAACTCCGTACTTAATTAAAAGGAACACAGTAAAGAAGGAAAAGGCGCACCCGGAAATCCGAGTGCGCCTTGGTGAAAGTGTTAGAAGCTGAACCGTGCCCCCAGTGTGAGGACACGGGCAGCAAGCGCACTGCTTATTGTGCCGAAGTTTGAATTGCCAATGTTGTTCGAAATCTGATTGTCGTTGAGGTTCAGGTTATTGAAGACGTTGAAGGCATCAATCCGGAACTCAAGTCTCGCGCTTTCGCCGAGTACAGGCATCTTTGGCAGGCCAAAGCCTTTGCTCAGGGTCAGATCGACATCCCTGTATCCGGGGAGGTTAAGGGAATTGCGATTGACGCCGGGCGGCTGAGGAAGGGCGGTCCCGTAGCAGGTATTGCAGTTGTAGGGAGTGTAGGTTGGCGTCGAGAAGTAGGCCGCGCCGCCATTGGGGAAGTTGGAGCTTACCGAACCCTCGAATGCTTTGTTGCTGGTGCTCTGGCCCGCGCCACCCAGGTAAGCGGCAGGGAAGAGATTGTAGTAGCCGCATTGTCCGCAGAAGAGGCTTCCGCCCTTGGTACTCACAAACGGGTTCCAAGGGAATCCGGAGTGCCAGTTCCAGATTCCGCTCAGCGACCAGCCGCCGACAACTTTTTCCAGCAAACCGTTACTGTGGAAGAGGACCGGTTGCCACATGCCAAAAAGTTTGAAGGCATTGGTGACGTTGTAATCGGATCGTCCGTAATCGAGGTTGAGTGCGTACGGATAGGGCTGTTCCGAGTAGGGCGCGGAGCTGGTATCCATGCTCCTCGACCAGGTGTATTGAGCATCGGCCATAAACTGGTGCGAGAACTGATGCTTGAACTCGGCGAGCATGGCGTTGTAGTTGCCACGGCCGTTGACATTATAGGTGTTGCCGCCATTGATATTCGGATTCAAAGCGTCGCCCTGGGTCACGGGGACGGCAAGCGGGCCCTCATTGAAGAAGATGTCACGCGACAAACTTCCCTGATATCCCAGGCTCATTATGTACTGGTGACCGATATCATATTGCATATCGAACGAGTAATGATAGGTGCGCATGGTGGGGAGGTTATTGGGAAAGATGTCTATGCCGGCCGAGTTGGGTATGCCGTTCGTAGTACCTGTGGGCAGTCCGTTCGCACCAAAGGGTAAGGTAAAGTTAGGGTTTGGAGGATAGCCAAAGATGCTGTGCGGATTGGTTGAAGGGGCATACAGGATGCCCGGATTCGGCGAGGTCGGCGAGGCCATGGCTATGTACTCCCCGATATCCAATCCGGGATTTCCGCTGATATTGGCGGAAATCGCGATTTCTTCCTGGTTGTAGTTGAGGCCGAAACCGCCGCGGAAAACGAGCCTATTGTCGAATCTGGTTGGACTCCAGGCGAAACCGATTTCTGGGCCAAAGTTATCTTTCTGGGCGTTCCAGGAATCTCCCTTGCTGACAGTCAGGCCGGTTAAGTAACCCGACCCGGGGCCGGGGTGGGCCACATACATGTTGTCTTGTTTGGAAGAGAGCGGACCAAAGTAGGACCATCGCAGGCCAAGGTTGATGGTCAGATTCGAACGGACTTTCCAATCGTCCTGGGCAAAGAAGCCCAAAAGGTTTTCGCGCTCGTCCTGGCGCTGTGTTGTGGGCAGACCGGTGGCAGGGTTAGCGGTGAGATAACCTTCCCGGTTCGGAGCATCGTTGAGGAAGTCCCAAGTATTAAAGAAGCCATAGCTGGGTACTCCGCAGGGATAGCACGCATTCAGGTAAAAGAGCCGGGTAGCCTCTCCACCAAACTTGAGGGTGTGACGCCCGAAAATTTTGGTGGCAACGTCTTTGTAGCTATAAGTCCACTGGTCCAGGTCGGCACCGACGTTGCCTCCAAAGTTACCGATCGTGATGCTGCCGAGGCCAGCGATTTCGTCCAAAGGAAGTCCGACCGGTGTTTGCGGATTGGACTTGATTTCGTTATAGCGCCATCCGGCAGCATTCGCACGAAGTTCATTCAGCAAGGTTGGCGAGAAAGTATGGTTCCAGATTACGGAGAACGCATCGTTGATTTGGCTGTGATGGAAGATGTCATATTGGCGGTCGCCGTTGTAGTCGTTGGTTGACTGAGGAACCCAGTAGATAGCAAAGCCGATGCGATCTTTGCTGGTAACGTCGGCATCAAGACGGCCGTTGTATTGGACGGCGGTGTGAGTGGTGGGATTGACGGTATTGTACTGGGCAAGGTCGGCAACAGTACCCAAGGGGCTTCCGGGAGTCCCGCAGCCAGTGCCGGCGCCGCCGCAGCCGGGATTGCTTTCGCTCGTCCAGCCGAAGTCCTGCGTACCCAGGCCCGCCGTCAAAGGAGTTCCGATGTTGATACCCTGGCCGGCGATAGTGGCGCAGTTTACGCCCTCGATGAGACCTGCGGTTCCACAGTTGGCGTTGGGATTGATGGTTCCGATGACAGAGTTACCGGGAAATGAAAGATATTGCGCCGCGATGCTTCCCGCGGGCGCCAGAGCGTCGAACGCCGGGGTATCGTACCACCCGGTGCCGGTGAGAGATGCGTGGGGCTCGCGGACAGTTTCGTAGTTGAAGAAGGCGAAGATCTTATTCTTCCAGATGGGGCCGCCGACGCTGCCACCGAACTGATTGAACTTACTATTGTCTCTAAGTTCGGCACCGGGTCGGCCGAAGTACGGTTGGAAGGCGTTCAAGTTCGGTTGGTGGGTGGTGAAGAAGAGGCTGCCGTGGAAGTCGTTGGTGCCGCTCTTGGAGGTGATCTGAACCTGGGCGCCGGTGAAACGACCATCCTCAGCATCATAACTGTTGGTGACAACTTTTACGTCGCTGACGGAATCTTCAGACGGGGTGACGACCGTCGCACCGCCCCAGACGGCGCTGGTGGTACTGATGCCGTCGATAGAAACACCGGTGTTCTGAGCCTGGTTGCCATTGGCATAACCCTGGACGAGGTTTTCAGTCCTGAAGATTCCAGTCGACCCACCCGAAGACGTGGGTTGACTCTGCGTGCCGGGAAGAGTGTATTCCGAGCCACCGCCGGCTTGCGAACCATCGTTGAACATGCCGGGAGCTAGTTGCGCGAGTTTGGTGACGTCGCGGCCGAAGGATGGGATGTGCTGGATCTCGTTATCGGTGACGACCCCGTTGAGCGAAGCGCTTTCGGTTCCCAGCGCGGGCAGCGACGAGGCATCAACGTTGACGGTTGTCGATGCGGCGCCGATCTCGAGTTGCACGTTGAGAGCGTTGGCTTGGTCGGGAATCAGTTCGACGTGGTCGAGGGCTTTCCTCAGGAAGCCCGTTTTCTCCGCTTCCAATCGGAAAACTGCGGAGGCGGCCAGTGCGTTGAAGTTGAATACACCGACTTCATTGCTGACCCTGACCCACTTCTCGCCGGTTGCGGGATTCGTCAGCGTAAGGGTGGCGCCTGGAATCACTGCGCCCGTGGGATCGGTCACCACGCCCTGAATGGAGGTTCGATACTGCGCCTGGACCAACACGGCCGATGCAACGATGCTGACGATCAGGAGTACGACGCGGACTGCTAAACTAGAACGCCTCATGAGATTCTCCTCGGGTCAAAAGTTGCCTTTTGTAATCGCTGTCTTGCTACTCTTGCAAACCGTGGACCAAATCTTTACTGAATCTCTGGAAAAGAGATTTAGTAAACATTCGCCGCATGCTTATAGCACGGCTGAATTTAGGCCGTCAAGCACCAAAACGAAGAGCGATTCTTGGGCACGTGCCTATGGAAATGCGGAGATTGATATGAAAAGCGATAGGTTAGTTAAGGCTTTGGTTTTGCCCGGATCTCACGCAGCGCAGTCTCGCACAATGAAATCGCGGCGGCAAGCGAAGATCTCAACTGCTTCTACTCCTATTGACATCGGCAACAAAAACGTATTTCATACAGACCGTCGTTGCTGTACTAACGCGATTTAGTTAAGCACAGGATCGTATTTGTTCGAGGTGCTTACGGATGGGGTTCACGGTGCGAGGCGCTCCTGGTTCGCTGGTCTTTAGTTCGCTGATCCATAGTGTCCGGCCGAACCCGTGGGGCCGAAAAGCGTGCGCGCTGCTTTTCTCTGTGCTTTGTGCGTTATTAGGCAGTTCACCGCTGTCGGCTCAGGCGGTGGCGCCCACTGCGACGGAAACCCGGCGGAGCGCGAGCGAAACTGGCATTGCGGACCCGAGATTTGACACCCGGGTGGAGTCTCTTCTCCATAGCATGACCTTGGAAGAAAAAATTGGACAGCTAGTGCAATACTCCGCCGGCCAGCCGACGGGCCCCGGCACCGGGCGGACCGACTACAAGGACATGATTGCCCAGGGGCAGATCGGCTCCTTGCTGAATGTCATCGATACCTCGCTGATCAACGAGTACCAGCGGATTGCAGTCGAGAAGTCGCGATTGCACATTCCACTGCTCTTCGGGCTCGACGTGATTCACGGATTCCGGACAGAGTTCCCGATTCCGCTGGGAATGGCTTCCACTTGGGATCCTTCTTCGGTCGAGAAAGCGTCTCATGTAGCGGCCTCGGAAGCTTCCGCCATCGGCATTCGATGGACCTTTTCCCCGATGGTCGACATCGCCCGCGATGCCCGCTGGGGACGCATGGCAGAAGGCGCCGGAGAAGACCCGTATCTTGGTTCAGCGATGGCCGCAGCTTATGTGCGCGGCTATCAGGGTTCGCATCTGGATACCCCGGACACCATGGCGGCGTGTGCCAAGCACTTTGTGGGCTACGGTGCGGCGGAGGGTGGTCGGGATTACAACACAACCGAAATTTCGGAGCACACATTGCGTGAGTTTTATCTGCCTCCATTTCACGCGGCGGTCAATGCGGGTACAGCGACTCTGATGAGCGCTTTTAACTCCCTCAACGGCGTGCCGTCTTCGGCGAATCCGTTTACCTTAACTCAGATTTTGCGGAAAGAGTGGGGATTTAAGGGGATGGTCGTCAGTGATTGGTCTTCAATCGGCGAACTGGTGGCACACGGTATTGCCGCCGATGACGCAACCGCGGCGCGCAGGGCCCTTCTTGCCGGTGTCGATATGGATATGGCTAGCAGCCTGTATCACGATCACCTTGCACAACTCGTGCATTCGGGCGCGGTGCCGGAGGCCAACATCGACGAAAGCGTCCGCCGGGTCTTACGCGTGAAGCTCGCGCTCGGCCTTTTCGAGCATCCATACGTTGACGAAGGACGCGCGAAACAAGCCTTCTTTCTGCCGGAGAGCCTGCAGTTGGCGCAAACCATTGCGCAGCGTTCCTTTGTCCTCCTGAAGAACGCTCCCGTGGCTGGCGGCAAACCTCTTCTTCCGATTTCGAAGGACGTGAAGACTGTGGCTGTCATCGGCCCGCTCGCTGACAATCCTTCCGACCCGGAGGGCGTGAACGCAGCCACGACACCCAAAAGCGGAGTCCTATCTTTTCCTGCCGACTTAGCGCGGCGCTTAGGGGAAACCAACGTGTTCCGCTCCAAAGGCGTCGGGATTCTCAAAGGCAGCGACGAGGAGATGGCGGCGGCGGTCGCCACGGCCAAGCGCGCTGATCTTGTGATTCTGACACTCGGCGAATCCCCAGAGATGAGCGGAGAAGCAGCCTCTCGTTCGAATCTCGGTCTGCCTGGGCGCCAGCAGGAATTGCTCGAGGCCATCGTCAACACTGGCAAGCCGGTCGAACTCATTCTCTTCAGCGGCCGCCCTCTCACGATTCCGTGGGCCTTTGAGCATGTGCCGGCAGTGCTGGCAGCGTGGTTTCCCGGAACTGAAACCGGCCCGGCGCTGGCTCGGACGCTCTTCGGCGAATCCAATCCCAGCGGCAGGCTAGTCGTGAGCTGGCCGCGCAGTGTCGGACAAGAACCCCTTTACTACAATGCGCTGAGCACCGGAAGGCCGCCTGGCAAGATCGGCCTTGCGCGTCCACCAACCGACGTGGAGTCGAAGTATGTATCGCGCTACATCGATGAGCAAAACACCCCGCAGTTTCCCTTCGGCTACGGAGGTTCTTACACCACCTTCGCATATGGACCGACTGAGATCAGCAAGACCCAACTGAATGCCGCGGACTTGAATCAAAGCTTGAGCGGCAAGGCGGGCACGCGAGACTCGCTGACCGTCGGGGCCGCTGTCTCCAACACCGGCTCGCGTGCAGGCGAAGAACTGGTTCAACTCTATATACGACTGCAAGGCACCAGCACCGCTCAGCCGGTTCGTGCGCTGAAAGGGTTTCAGCGGATCGCGCTGGCCCCGGGAGAAACTAAGAAAGTTACGTTCCACCTGGAACCGGAGGCATTTGCAATCTGGAATGACCGTAACGAATTCGCGGTTGAGCCCGCAAAGGTCACAGTCTGGATCAGTCCGGATTCCGCCAGCGGTTCGGATGCAAAGCTGGAGATCTTACCCTAGAGAATCTGCGACAAAAGAGAAACTGTATGAGACTGTGTCGTTTCGCTCTCGGCGTTCTGCTCGGGTTGGCGTCTTGCGCTGCCTTGTGTCAATCGCAGGACTCGCCTGAAAAAGTGGTTATCGACGCCCGCGCACCGGCACGCCCGTTCCCCCACTTCTGGGAACAGATGTTCGGGTCGGGGCGCGCCATTCTCAGCTTACGTGAGAGTTACCGCAGCGATCTCCGCGAAGTAAAGAAAGTTACCGAGTTTAGTTACGTCCGCTTTCACAACATCCTGCATGACGAAGTTGGCGTCTACGACGAAGACGAACAGGGCCATCCCGTCTATAACTTCTCATACGTCGATCAGATCTACGACGGTCTGCTGCGGAACGGTGTGCGGCCCTTCGTTGAAATCAGCTTCATGCCCAAGAAACTTGCGCTGCGCCAGGATGTGCATCCCTTCTGGTACAAGCAGATCGTTTCGCCCCCGAAGGATTACGACAAATGGGACGACCTGATTCGCGCTTTTGCCCAGCATCTCGTCGATCGCTATGGTGTCAACGAAGTGGCCGACTGGTACTTCGAGGTCTGGAACGAACCCAACATCGACTTCTGGACCGGCGATCCCAAGCAAGCCACTTACTTCGAGTTATATGACCACACCGCGCGAGCTCTGAAATCGGTGAGCCCGCGTCTGCGAGTTGGCGGGCCCGCAACCTCATCCGCACACTGGGTGGACGTGTTCATTCAGCACGCCGCAGCTCAGAATGTTCCCACCGACTTCATTTCCAGCCACGGCTACGCCGACGATACCGTGCAAGATCTGTTTGGCACGAACGACGACATTCCCATGGATCGTAGGGTTTGTCTCGCGATTAAGAAGGTGCACGATCAGATCACGGCCTCGCCACGTCCCGGCCTTCCTTTGATGTGGACCGAATGGAATGTCCCATCCTTCGGCCCGCTCAATGCCCGCGACACTGAATATGTTGGCGCAGCGCTCGCCGACGACATCCGGCAATGCGATGGCCTGGTGAATATGATGTCGTTCTGGACGTTCAGCGACGTCTTCGAAGAAGGTGGACCCGGTCGCGAACCTTTTGACGGAAGCTTTGGCCTGATCGCACTCGGCGGGATCAAGAAGCCCAGCTATTCGGCTTTTGCTCTGCTGCATAAGCTTGGGCAAGAAAGGATCGAGCAGGATTCCCCCGAGGTTCTAGTTACTCGACGCCCCGACGGTTCGCTCGCAATCGCTGCGTGGAATCTGATGGATCCCGACAAGAAAGGAAGCGGGCGGAGCGTCGAATTTGAGATCCGCGGCGTGCCTCCAACCAGCCGCGTACGCTTGAGCCGCGTGGACTCCGAGCATGGGAATACGCTTGCCGCTAACAAGAGCATGGGAAGTCCGCGGTATCCCACGCAAGCACAGGTTCGCGCATTGAATGGCGTCGCAGAGGCTGACACTACTCAAAGTCTTAGACTCTCGAAAGGTTCAATCAAGCTGGAGTTGCCAGTGAACGGCGTCTTCTTGCTTGAGGTACTCAACAAGTAGCTTTTGCTCACTTGAAGGAAGCGCCAGGAAATGGGGACGAAAACCATGAGCTTCGCTGCTGGCAGGTCGCGCGGCTCGAGTAGGCAACGTATTCGAATCCTCCCGCTACTCTTTTGCCTGCTATGTTCATTTTCGCACGCAAGCTCCGACTACTACAGCCACGTCATTTTCGATAACAGTTTGACTTCGGATTATTTCTTCTACAGCGCCGGTCGGGCTTCTGGACAAAGCTTTCTTGAAGAGAAAAACCATCGCTTGCCGATCGAGACCAAGATCTTTCTCACGCCTCCGAACGCGATTCGTCTGCAGTGGCAATCCGCACCCGGTGGCTCCTGGATAGCGGAGATCAAAACAACCGAAGGTCGCAATCGCGCTCCCGGTTTCTCCGGTCACAATCTCTACTTCTGGATTTTTTCCCCGCAGCCGATATCTGCCGACGATATGCCGCAGATCGTGCTCTCCACGGCGAACGAAGGACTTCAGGTCGCCGAGTTTCCTGGTAGATTCAGCGATCCCCTTGATCTCGGAAAATATTCGGGCGACTTGCCTGCGGGCCGGTGGGTCCAGGTTCGCATCCCGCTCTCCGACTGCCGCACCGCGTCGATCTATCGATTCCCGCCCGAATACTTACAGAACGTTATCTTCCATCAGGGTCGCGCCGATGGCGCGCGTCATACGCTGATTGTCGATGAGATTCGCGTCGATAATGATCCACCTGCCGCAACCACTTTGGCCGCGCCATCGAACGTGCGGGCCGTCGGCTATGATCGCCACGTTGAGATCGAGTGGGACGACGCGGTTGAACATCAAGCCCTCGCACGGTACGTGATCTACCGCTCGCTCGACGGCAACAACTTCTCTCCCGTCGGAATCCAGTTGCCCGGAGTTCATCGCTACGAGGATTTTCTGGGGAAAGCTGACGTTCAAGCGCAATATAAAGTTGCCGCTTCGGACTGGCAGTACCGGCAATCAGAATTTTCCAATGTCGCGAGCGCGTCTACCCACGAACTGTCCGATGACGAGCTGCTCACCATGCTGCAGAAAGCCTGCTTCCATTATTACTGGGAGGGAGCAGATCCCCACTCCGGCATGGCTCGCGAAAATATTCCCGGAGATGAGCGAATGGTTGCAACCGGCGCGAGCGGCTTTGGCATCATGGCGCTCATCGTCGGCGTCGATCGCGGTTTCATCACGCGCGAGCAAGGTGTGAAGCGGTTGACCCGCATCGTGGACTTCCTTGAACACGCCCAGCGCTATCACGGCGCGTGGTCACATTTCATGGACGGCAGTACCGGTCGCACCATGCCCGTGTTTGGCATGTTAGACAACGGCGGAGACCTGGTCGAGACCTCATTTCTGGTACAAGGTTTGCTTGCAGCGCGCCAGTATTTCCACGGGCCCGGCGAAAGCGAGCAATCCCTCTATCGCAGAATCTCGCAGCTCTGGGAAACGGTCGAATGGGACTGGTATCGCGAGACGCCAGCCAGCGACTTTCTTTACTGGCACTGGTCGCCGCAGTGGGCATTCCAGATTCATCATCCCCTCATCGGATTCAACGAGGTGATGATTACGTATCTCCTCGGCGCCGCTTCGCCCACGCACTCCATGCCGGCATCCCTCTACTACTCTGGATGGTCCTCGCAGTCCGAGAGCGCAATCCAGTATCGCAAGGGATGGTCCGGCACCACGGACGGCGACCATTACTTCAACGGGCACACTTACTATGGGATCAAGCTTGATGTCGGCGTCGGATCTGGCGGCCCACTCTTCTTCGCCCACTACTCATTCATGGGTTTCGATCCGCACAGCCTTCATGATCGCTTCACGAAGTCTTACTTTGACAACAACCGAAACATCGCACTCATTAATCGCGCCTATTCGATTGCGAACCCCAAGCACTTCGCCGGCTATGGTTCCAACGCCTGGGGACTGACTGCGAGTGACGGCCCTGATGGCTATGTGCCGCACGCTCCCGACGAAGGTCACGATCGTGGAACCCTCACGCCTACAGGAGCACTCTCTTCTTTCCCCTATACACCGGAGGCCTCGATGGCGGCGTTCAAGCATTACTATCGCGATCTTGGCGATCGGCTGTGGGACATCTACGGCCCGCGTGACGCGTTTAATCTGGATGCGGACTGGATTTCACCCATCTACATGGGGCTGAATCAAGCGCCCATCGTAGTCATGATCGAGAACTACCGGACCGGTCTGGTGTGGAAGAATTTCATGTCCAACCCGGAAATCGGCGAGACACTCAAGAAACTCGACGAAGTAACAGCACAGTAGAGGACGTTCGGCCTAAGTTATTTCCAGGGGGATAGGTTGAAGCAGATATTAGCTAGATGCCGTTTCCTAGTTACTTCGTTTACTCACACTCGTGCACCTTATTACGCCCTTCTAGTTCTTACTATTCTCTGCGCGCCGACGACAGTAGTGTTCGCCGCCGATGTTTATCGCCACATTCCGCTCTCCCTCGGCCCGGATGACGTGCTGCCCACGGGCAACGAGTGGATCGCTTTGCCCGAGATCCGAGCTGTGGATGGAGCCCTTGCGAGCTTGAATGTGCTTTCAATGCGAGACCGAGGCTTGCTGCAAGTTACGGGAGAACGCGGGACCCCCGTGCTGCAGCCGTATTTCACCCTCAACGGAAAGCAACTTCAGTTTCGCCTTCCAACGTGGGAGTTGATCGAGTATTGGATACCCGTGGCCCACCTTACAGTCGATGGCCTCGACGCCACCATCACTTACTGCGCCCCTCCCGGATCGCGCGGGGCCTTCATCCACATGACACTCACCAATCGTCGACCCAAGACCGCGGCGATAACTCTTGGCATGAAGGCTTCGTGGGGATCTCTAAGTCGAGTTACTTACCTCCCGGTCGAACTGCGCGGAGAAAAGACCATCGCTGCGGCCCCCTGGGTGGACTCGGCTGAGGTCTTCAGTTTCATCACCCACGACACGCAATTTGCCTGGTCGTTGATCCATGAGGGTTCGCTGGCTAAGTCGAGCGTGCCACCACTTTCGATCTCTCCCGCACTCGACGCCCAGCGCACTGTCTCGCTCGCGCCCGGCGAGACGGCCGAGGCAAATTTTGTGGTAGGCGCAGGTATCGAGGAATTCAGCGCCGCGCATTCCGCCAAAGCCCTCCGGGAACTGATTGATCGAAACGGGGCCAGCTTCATGATTGATCAAGCGGCGGCTTGGTGCAAACGCCGCACGCGCACGACCGGCCAATCTGACCTCGACGTGCTGATGAACCGCAATTTTCTTTTCACTGCTCTGTACGCCTGGGGAAGAACGATTGACACCGAACAGCTTGTCGGGGTCACTTCGCGCAGTCCGCGCTACTACGTCTCCGCGGCGTATTGGGATCGCGATGCGATGTTGTGGAGTTTCCCTGGATTGCTGGACGGTGACCCGTCTTTGGCGCGTGAAGCGCTGGAGTATGTCCTCACGACGCAACTGCGAAACACGGGAATACACAGCCGGTTCATTGATGGCGTGGTCCTGGAGGACGGATTTGAACTGGATGAGGCGGCAGCGCCGATTGTTGCACTCGCACAATACGTAAAGCGCACGAGCGATGATACGTTCCTCGCATCGCATCGTGCGGCGCTCTTAACTCTGCGCGACCGTCTGGTTGAGCGGTTCGATCCGGGAAGCGGCTTTTACACCACGCTGCAAGACTCGCAGGATGAATACCAAAAACGACCATTTCTGACCTACGACAATGTCATGACGTGGAGAGCGCTGCTCGATCTTGCCGAGCTCTTCGAGCGCTTGAAGGACACTGCCAGCGCCCATGAGGTGACACAACTCGCCGCGGCCCTGCGCAGCACGATCATGAAAAACAGCATCTCCGACCAGGCTCCCGGCGCCACGGGCCCGATCTTCGTCTGTGCAACCGACGGCAAGAATCCACTGTTCGCGGATGTTCCTCCGGGCTCACTGATGAGACTTCCGGCTCTCGGCTTCATCTCCGAGGACGATCCCGTGTTTATCAGCACATACCAATGGCTGCATTCGAAGAACTATACGTACTCGTACTTTGACCGCCCTTACGGGTTGCCGGGCAGTTACCGGCTGCCCTTCACTACTTCCTGGAGTATCGCGGATCATCTGGCCCTGAAGCGGGGACGAGAACAGGCGCTGAAGGTGCTCCGCGCCAGCGGCTGGGACGGCGGTATCGTCTCAGAAGGCGTTGACCCCAATTCCGCGGTAATGGACTACGCAGGACGTGCGTTCGCCACCGCGGCAGGTTATGTGGCACATTCCATATGCCAGAATTTTTGCCAAGACAATCAGCACTAGCGCGACATTGCCGTGACGTGTTCAGGATGCTTTTGGATCCAGAACGGCCGAATCGCCGGATCCAAGTCAGTGTACGGAGAAGGAAGATGTCGTCAGCGGTAACAAACCTGACTCCGCGATAAACCTTCTCCGCCGGCGCCTGCACGCGAGTGCAGTGATACTCCCTGAATTGATGCAAATACTGATGGGGATTATTCGAAAGCTCGAAGCCCAGGGGTTGGTTTATGTGGTAAATCCAGCCTTTGTCCCAGGGCTGCAAATACGCGAGGGCCGCACCGCCTAGCAGCAACCAATTAAGGGCATTTGCACGATTCGGTTTTCACGGCACGGCCCCGGCCAAGTTGGCCAGCGTCTGCCAATGCCTCGGATGCGGGCGGCGTCGGCCTGCGCGTATGTCGGAGGCATAAGGTTCCGAGACTCCAAGGAACAACTCGATGCCAGTGGTTTCCGCACAGAACCGAAGGCTCAAGGAACGACCACGGTAATTTTCGCGTTATGAATGATTCCGTTCGCCGTCGCACTCACAACCACACTGTAAGTGGCTGCGTTCGCCGGTGGTGGCTGAACATTTTGGCCGCCTCCGCTGCCGCAGCCAGCAACAGCGAACAGCGCCGCGAAGAGGCCGAGGCTGAGCAGCATAGCCAGCCGGCGCTTGCGATTCCCGAATCCACCCACAAGGACAGACGCAAGCATGAAGCCGCTTCCGGCGCCCAGCCAACCAAGCCGGCTGCCCGGATAAGGATGAACACGTAGCCCGGCTGCCTGCGCCGGAGCATTGATTGTCAGCGTTGCCGTCGCAGTTCCATTCAGCGTTGGCGTGGACGGGTTCACCCCGCAAGTAACATTGCTCGAGGACGGTGCGCATGTCATAGTCACAACCCCGTTGAAATTGCTCAGCGAGGTCAGGTTCAGGCCGACGGTTCCCGAGCTTCCGGACTGCACCGTGATCTGTGGGAGTTGTGGAGTCAACGTGAAATCCCCGCCGCTTTGCGTGACCGTAAGGTTCGCCACATTACTGGTGGAGGGCTGGTAGTTGTTATCTCCATAGTAAATTGCCGTAAGCGGATTGGCTCCGTTGTTCCAAAACCACCCTGAACCAATCTGGAATGAAGCCGAACTTGTGGCTCCAGTATTCGCAGGGCTCAGTCCGTCGGAAACGATGGGAATACCGTTGGTATAGCAGACGACCAATCCCGTCGGAGCGATCCCCGAGTTCCCTGTTCCTGTGACCGTGATGATGAAGGTCGCGAGTTCTGAACCGGAAATGCTGGCTGGCGTAATGCTCAGAGCCGTCGTGGAGTCCGCTAGCGGCGGGATGGAGAAAACATCGATAATATTGTTATTAAGGTACGCTTGTGTTAGCCAGTTTGCGTCGCCATTGTAGAGGGCGGTGACGATATATTCGCCAGCGGCGAGATTCGTGAACGTCACCGTCGCTGAGGAGTCCAGAGCGTTGTTCCCGCTCGGCGAGGCGAGGGTAGCGGTCTGAGAATAGTTTGGATTGCTGCAAACCTGTCCACCACCAAGGCACACGGTGACTGTGCCTGTCGGAGCCGCCGTGCCCAAGGCAGCAGTAAAACCGGCGTAGGGGCTCACCACGATAGCCACAGTCAAACTGCCCCCCACATTTACGTTGGACGCGTCTTCGTAACCAGTGATCGAAGGATATCCCTTCGTAACGCTAAAGGTGACGGGGGTCGCCGAAGATGCATTGAAACTGGCGTCGCCGGAGTAAGTCGCGCTTGCCGTATGATTCCCGATCGCCAGCGCGGGAGGAGTCCAACTGGCGACGCCGACGCCACTAAGCGGGACGGTTGCGGTGATCGAATCCACCGTGAATGCAGCAGTGCCGGTTGCGTTGCCGTTTGTCTTTCCGGCAGGAGCGCTGACCCCGGTCGGCTGGACACTGAGCGACAACGGCATGTTGTACGCGATGGTCCCCCCGTTACTGAGCGCGGTTTGGGTTTGGTCGTTTATGACGGAAAAGTTGATATTGGAATTTTCCGGGATCACCGTAAGCGCAATCGGGGATGAAGTGCTGCTGCCAAAGACGCCGTCTCCGTGATAGCTGGCGGAAACGTCGTAGTAGCCCCCCGGAAAGAAATTAATGCTGTCGCTGGCGGTTCCGCCGCTCAAAGTAACGACCGTTTGCGATTGGGCTGTCGGCAATGTCGAGTTCGTCAGAATCGCTACACCGCCGGTGGGCGTTCCGGAGCCGGATGCTGGAGCGACAGAAGCCGTTACGGTGATCGGCGTACCATGCGTGATCTTCGTCGAGGAGAGACCAAGCGTGGTGGTCGTGGGCAGAAAGGTGATGGAGTTCCAGTTGCTCACCAGCACGTTGGCATCGACCGATCCGATGCCGCTGGCCAGATCGTAGCCTGCACCCGCAGGGTATTCCTGCAGGGTGTACAGACCGTCGCCGTTGGAATCGAGCGAGCAATCCAGACTTCCTTGCAGGCAGTTTACGTTATTGCTGCCCAGGGTTATATCGTGGAAGGCCGATGGCTTCTGCTGTGCCAGCGGGTAGAGAGTGAAGTTCGCCTGACCCTGCCGTCCGTACTTCTGATTGATCAGCGCCATGATACCGGCCATGGCGGGAGACGAAGCTGAGGTTCCGCCGACGAGCAAGATTTCCGTTTCGCTATTCGTCCCCGGTGCGCACTCTCCTTCGAAAGCGCAAATCGGAGTAGCGCTAAGGTTGGCGCCATTGGATGCAAAAAGTGAAACGTCAGGCAAATCGCGAACACCATCCGCCGGTACGCCGGGACCGGTTTGCCACGCTGGTTTCGCGTAGCCGCTGGTACAGGTTTCCGAGGGGGATGTTTGGACAACGCAAGCACTGGCCCCGCCGCCGGCGGCGATATCGCCGTTGTTTCCGGGATATAGGTTCACCGCGTTCAGTCCCAGATAATCGTTCCAAGGCTGTTCCGGTAAGGGAGCCTTCAGGGAGCCGAGGTTGGAATCGTTCGTCTGGTTCCACAGCGTGGCTGCGCTGGGAGCACCGGAAGCGTAATCGCTGTAATAGAAGTCGGTCCCTCCGACCGCAACATTCCACGGTGTGGAAGCCAAACCATTGACTGCGAGGCCTTCCATGGCAGGAAAGACCCACCCCGGATCACAACCAGCGGAACCGCTGTCTCCCGCGGAAACGAACACGGTTTGTCCTTGCGCCGCTGCCTGCTCCCACAGTCCCGACCAGAACTGGTTGCCGGCGTTCTCGAGGTAATGTTCGCACTCGCCAAAACTCACGCTCAACACCGAGGCCTGATTGTCTTCAATGGCGCGTATCGCCGACAGAGCGACTGGATCCTCGAAATCGCTGCCATTCGAAATGTACAGGTTCACCGTGGCCTTCGGCGCGACCGCACCGCTCACTTCCACGTCGAGATACGCTTCGATGTCAGCCTCGTTTGAGCCGGGATCATCGCCATCAATCACCACCTGCGTAGGGTTGCTCGAAAGGCTGAATAGCTGCTGGTAGGCATTCACCAAACTAATATCGATATTCGACTCGTTGATAATGCCGATGGTCTGCCCCATGCCATTCACTCCGGCCTGGTAAAGCGGCGTTAAATCGTACTGCGTGGCAAAATCCTCGGGAGCGACCGCGTAAAAGTTCATGTTGCCGTTGGGGATGGTCCATTGCGGAGTGGTTTTGTTCTTGGCTCGGGAGTACGCCGCTGGGCCCAGCACCTGAAGCTGAGGCTTGGCGCGGAAATTGTTGAGCGGCGAGAGCCCACGCACCAGCGGTGCCAGAGCCGCCGGGATGCTGATCTCACTGGCGTTCGCATAGTGCGTTTCACCCTCAACGTCGTATTGATGGATCTCGGTATGGAAGGCGTTGCGCAACTGGCCGGCAGTCCCGGAAAATTCGATGAATTGCTTGCTCTTCGTGACCCTCGCAACGTTGAAACCCTGCGTCCTCAGCCAGCTTTCTGCCGTTTGAATATCGGAGTCAGCAGGGCCGAACTGCCGCCCATACTCCAGCGGCGTGAGCCATTGGTGATAGCTGGCGGAGCCAAGTCGATGGACGTCACCTAGGAATTCCTGAAGCGCGGTTTCGCGGTCTGCCGGGCGACCTAATAACAGGAGCACGCGGTCGGCGGGAAAAGAATCGGGAACCGCGCCGCGGTCGTAGCGAGCCTGCGCCAGCGGATGCACGCTGCCGTGAAGCGTAACCAGCTTCGTTCCATCAATCGCCTGGGTAATAAGTGGCGTTGCCAGGTTCTGGGCAGTGGCGGGGATCGATAGCGCGCTCCCCAGAATCAGTATCAACGTTCCCCATTTCATTAGAGGGACTCCTTTGCGTCTCCAATAACTGCGTAGGATAACAGGCCCTTTAGTAATCCGCTCAATTGTGGGGCACTCTTGATGGGTCTCAATAAGATTCCTTTCGCCCGGCAGGTCTCACATTACGGCTCGCCCCATTGCTCTTGAATTTGCGCTTCATGATTGTCCTTGCCTTCGAAGTGTCCGGGCGGGGCACGAAGTTCGCGCAAATTATCCCCGCTGAGAGGGTTCAGTATATGGTACGGGGGTCACACAGGGACGTGTTGACAACCACGACAAGCTGAAGCCTTAATTCAAACGAGGCTTCTGACGGCAATCTTGGTACATTCAGCAACTCGTCAACCGTGTGCTTCCTCTGATGTACACATGTAAGCGTCAGAGGAAGTACATGGTTGACGGGCGCAGGAGTCGTGCGAGCATTTCGTCCCGCCTGAGACCCTGAGACGCTGCGAGAACCTTCCTTCCAAACGGGACGCCGCACTTATTGCACAACTACTATGACCTTGGCGTTGTGAATAATTCCATTTGCCGTCGCGCTCACGACCACGCTGTAAGTGCCCGGATTCGCCGGGGGTGGTGGCTGCTGGCCACTTTGGCTGCCGCCGCAGCCGGCCAGAGCGAACAGCGCCGCGAAGAGGCCAAGACTGAGCAGCATGGCGAGCCGGCGCTTGCGATTCGTGAATCCACCTACAACGACAGACGCGAGCACGAAGCCGCCTCCACTACCGAGCCAACCAAGTCCGCTGCGCGGATAAAGATGAGCCGGCAGCCCGGCGGTCTGTGAAAAAGCGTTGACGGTCAGCGTTGCCGTCGCGGTTCGATTCACCGTCGGCGCGGACGGGTTCACGCTGCACGTAATCTGGCTCGAAGAAGGTGTGCACGTCAGCGTCACGACCCCGTTGAACACGACCCCGTTGAAATCGCTCGACCCCAGGTTCAGGCCGACCGTCCCCGAGCTTCCGGACTGCACGGTGATTTGCGGAAGTTGCGGCGTTAACGTGAAATCCGCACCGCTTTGCGTGACCGCAAGGTTCACCACGTTGCTGGTGGAGGGCAGGTAGTTGCCATCTCCCTGGTAAATGGCCGTAATCTGGTTGGCCCCGTTGTTCCAGAACAACGACGAATCGATCTGGTCTGAACGCGAAGCTGTGATGCCTGTATTCGCAGGGTTCAGTCCGGTGCCGAGAAAGAAAATGCCGTTGTCGAAGTACTGGACATTTCCCGTAGGAGCGATCCCTACGCCTGCCGTTCCAGTGACCGTGGTGGTGAAGGTCGCGAGTTCTGTGCCGGAAATACTGCCTGGCGCGATGCTAAGAGTCGTCGTCGAGGCCGCTAGTGGTGGGACTGCGGTAACACCAATTATCTCCGGGGCGCCCAAACTTTCCCATTCCGTGAGCAGCCAGGTTGCATCGCCGCTGTAAGTGACTGAGGGGAAATAGAAGCCCGCAGCGAGATTCGTGAATGTCACCGTCGCCATGGAAAACGAGCTGTAGATCCCGCTCGGCGAAGCCAGGGTAGCGGTCTGAGAATAGCTTGGATTTACGCACACGCCATCGTTGACAAGTGCCAGGCATACCTTGACCGTACCAGTCGGAGCCACTGTGCCCAAAGGAAAATGGCTTTGAGGTGCTGGGTAGTAGCCTGGGCCTACCACGGTTGTTTCAGTCAGACTGTCCCCTGCATTCGTGTAGTAGTAAGCCGGCCCTCCCGGAGTTAGGAAGAGTTGTGGTGCGTCTATGTCGGGAGAAATGTACGGAGTTCCCCGCGTAACACTGAAGGTGACGGGGCTCCCCGAGGAAGCATTGAAAGTGGCGTCGCCGGAGTAGGTCGCGCTTGCCATGTGAGTTCCGACCGCCAGTGCTGGGGGCGTTGTCCAACTGGCGACACCGGCGGCATTCAGCGGGACAGTTGTAGTGGTCGAATCCAGCGTGAATGTGGCGCTGCCGGTTGCCTTGCCGTTTGTCGTTCCGGCGGGAGCGCTGACGCCGATCGGCTGGATATTGAGCGACAGCAGCGCGTTGTACGGGACGTTGCCCCCATTACCGATCGTTTGCGCGAAACTTAGAACCGAAAAATTTATATTCGAATTCTCCGGGGTCACCGTAAGCGACACCGGCGACGAGGTGCTGCTCCCAAAGACTCCATCTCCGTGATAGCCGGCGGACACCTGGTAGGTTCCGCCCGGAAAGAAGTCAAAGCTGCCGCTGGCCGTGCCGCCGCTCAAAGTAAGAAACGCTTGTGATTGGCTTGAAGGCAATGGCGAGGTCGTCAGAATCGCCACATCGCCCGTGGGCGTTCCGGAACCAGAAGTGGGAGCGACGGAGGTTGTTACAGTGATCGGAGTCCCATGCGTGATTTTCGTGGAGGAGAGACCAAGCGCGGTGGTGGTGGGGAGAAAGGTGATGGAGTTCCAATTGTTGACCAGCACATTGGCATCGACCGATCCGAGGCCGCTGGCCTGATCATAATTGGGGCCTGCCGGGTATACGGTCGTGGACTCGTATCCGTTCGCGTTTTGGACGCACTCGACGGGAGGACCGGGACAGTAAACCTCATTGCTGCCCAGGGTGATGTCGTGAAAAGCTGTCGGCATCTGTTGCGCTAGTGGATAGAGCGTGAAGTTAGCCTGGCCTTGCCGTGCGTACTTCTGGTTGACCAGCGCCATGATCCCGGCCATGGCCGGAGACGAGGCTGACGTGCCGCCGACGAGGAAGATTTCCGATTCGCTTGTGCTGTTTGTCCCCGGCGCGCACTCTCCCTCTATAGCGCAAATGGGAACGGCGCTAAGGTTGACGCCATTGGATGCAAAAAGGGAAACATCGGGCAGGTCGCGAACGCCGTCGGCGGGCACGCCGGGGCCAGTCTGCCAGCTTGGCTTGGCATAGCCGCTGATGCAGTCGAGGCCAGTCGAAGAGACCGTGCTGCAATTGCTCGCGCCGCCGCCTCCAGCGATAGCCTCGCCGCCTTGTTGCGCTATGACGTCCAGGCCAAAGTTATCGTTCCATACTTGTTCCGGCAAAGGAGCCTTCAAAGATCCCAAGTTGGAATCATTTGTCTGGTTCCACAGCGTGGCCGCGCTGGGAGCGCCGCTCGCATAATCGGAGTAGTAGAAGTCCGTGCCTCCCACCGCTACGTTCCACGGGGTGGAAGCGAGGCCGCTCACGGCGATGCCGAAGACCAAGCCCGAGCCCTCGGGGACATAACATATTGGCCCGCTGTCTCCCGCGGACACAAACACGGTTTGGCCTTGCGCCGCTGCTTGTTCCCAAAGTCCCGACCAGAGCTGGTTGCCGGCGGTTCCGAGAGCCGCTTCGCACTCGCCAAAGCTCAAGCTCAACACCGAAGCCTGATTGTCTTCAATGGCGCGTATCGCCGCGAAAACCAGCGGATCCTGAAGAAGAGTTCCGACGTTCGGGCCACTTGCGATGTACAGGTTCACCGTGGCCTTCGGCGCAACCGATCCGCTCACTTCCACGTCGAGGTACGCTTCAATGTCATCCCCGTTTGTGCCGGGATCGCCTCCATCAATCACCACCTGCGTGGGATTGCTGGGAAGGCCGAATAACGCCTGGTAGGCATTGACCAAACTGATATCGATATTTGAGTCGTTGATAATGCCGATGGTCTGCCCCATGCCATTCACTCCGGCCTGGTAAAGCGGCGTTAAGTCGTACTGCGTGGCAAAATCCTCGGGAGCAACCGCGTAAAAGTTCGTGTTGCCGTTGGGAATGGTCCACTGCGGAGTGGTTTTGTTTGTGGCTCGCGAATACGCGGCACGGCCGAGCGCATGCAACTGAGGTTTAGGGCGAAAATCGTTGAGCGGGGAAACACCGCGCACCAGCTGCGCCAGAGCCGCCGGGGTACTGATTTCGCTGGCGTTCGCGTAATGCGTTTCACCCTCAACGTCGTACTGGTGGATCTCCGTGTGGAAAGCGTTGCGCAACTGCCCGGCGGTCCCGGAAAACTCGATGAATTGTTTGCTCTTCGTCACCCTGGCAACGTTGAAACCGTGCGACCTCAGCCAGCCTTCCGCCGTTTGAATATCGGAGTCGGCGGGCCCGAACCGCTGTCCATACTCCAGCGGCGTCAACCATTGGTGATAGGTGGCGGAGCCGCGCCGATAAACGTCATTCATGAATTGCCGAAGCGCAGTCTCGCGCTCTGCCGGGCGATTGAGCAACAAAAGCACACGGCCGGCTGGCAGCGCATCGGGAACGGCGCCCCGGTCGTAGCGAGCCTGCGCCAGCGGATGCACGTTGCCGTGCAGCGTAACCAGGTTCGCCTCGTCTATGAGCTTAGTAACGAGCGGCGAGGCAGGTGTCTGCGGGTACATGGGAACGGCGGCCGCCGGCATAAGCAAAAGAGCGGTAAGAAGCAGAACGCAGTTCTTTGGCTTCATACAAGAAACCCCAAGGATCTTCGCTGTGAACTTGGTCCGTACCATCGAGCCGGAACGCTCACGCCTGCGCTGATATAAGCCGTTCATAATGACATATAGCGAGTCGGAAGTCAGTGCGAAAGAACAAGGTCGAGGAATACCACACGCTGGAACAATTCTGGGCGACTATGAACGCTGGGGGCCCCAGGCAGAAGGAGTGAGTTCTGGAACACGGCATATGGGGAGATCAGCCAGCCCAGGAAGGACCGCGGCCAGATAGTCACGCACGGGGAGCTTCAACCGCCGACAAGTTTCTACAACGGAAAGAATCGCTGCGACCTTCGGCCCCGCTTGTGGGCTGCCGACCCGGATCCAGTTCCTGCGTCCGATTGCCACCGGCCGCATCGAGTTCCCCGCCAGGTTATTGCTCAACTCCAGTTCGGGATATTCCAGGAAGCGCGTGAGCTTGTCCCAAAGGGTCAGCGTGTAGTTACAGGCCTTGGCCAGCGTGCCCTCAGGGAGTGCCGCGGAACGGGCGGTTTCGATCTGCTTTAGGATCTCATCCAGCAGCGGTCGTGATTGTTCCTGACGCACAGCATGGCGTGCTTCCAGGCTCAGTCTTTGGCGACGAGCCTCGGCGTCGATGGCAAACATACAACCAGAAGGGCGAAGAAGTTACTGATGTTATTTTCCGCGTTACGGAAAGCGTAAAGTTCTATAAGGATTAGAGTAAAGCGCCGAAGAACCCTAGCTTTAGCGATACAACCGCGACGAATGTGGCGACAGGAACGGAAATCCGCATCCGTGGGTCTAACTCTCTATCTTCTTGATGTACAGCCGAAGCCCAGCCAACACTATCCCGATCGCGATGAGGGATATTCCGAACCCGAGACGGCGATAGTTGCGCTCAACCATGGCTTCCTTCCCAGCTTGCAGGTTCTTGGCGGCGATTTTCAGGCCGTCTTGAATATCCTGATCCACCAAGTCCGTCCGGAAGCTATGGATCGTGACTCGAGCCTTGGTCAGCGAATCCCGTGCCTGATCCTGTCCCAGCCGAGCCTCGCTCACCTCCATGCCAGAAGACTCGGCGACACGGAGAACTTGGTCTGCGCTTTTGATGGCCTTGTCCAATCGACTCAAGCTACTCAGTAATCCTGCCCTGGCTTGATCACATGCGTCCCCTGGGGTATGACACCGCATGCAGACCGCGTCAGGACCAGTGCCAAGCTTCGCGTCCGTTGCATGGGTGATGCCATGATTGCTGTGACACACGACGCATCCTGGAAGAGAAGCCGCTTCAAAGGCCTTTTTGTGCGAACTTTTTTCGTACATCTGGGCTTGGAAAGCGTGACAGTTCGAGCACACATTCTGAACCTTGTCTACTCCTGGCGGCGCCGCGCCATGGTTTCCATGACACGTTGAACAGGTTGGCGCACTCAGATCGCCTCGCACCGCTAGCGCTTCGTGGTGCACACTCCTGCTGTACTTTGCGAACTGATCCGTGGGAATGGAGTATCCCTTCATGTAATCCGCGTCAGAATGGCAGCGAGCGCACGTGTTCGCCACGTTAACCGGGTTAACCGTGGAACGGGGATCGCTGGGCGCCCTTAGATCGTGGACACTATGACAATCCGTGCACACTGCAACCTTCGTGTCTCCAGCCGCGAGGCGCTTGCCATGCACACTGGTGTGGTACTGGCCCAACTGGTCCGTGCGCAAGCTCGGGTTGAACTGCCGAATATAGGCTGGATCCGAATGGCAACTTCCGCACAACTGCGGGACCTGCTTGCGATCGATCTTGCCTTTCCAGCCCGCCTTTCGGCTCATGGCCTTGTCTGGATCGTCGCTGGTTGGGTCGCCCCCGTGGCAACTGGCGCAAGTCAAATCCTTTTGTGCGTGTATGTCCTGGCTGAACTTCTCCTGGCTCACTCCCAGGGGATCAGGCAAGGCGGAGTGACAATCCAGGCAGGAGTTCGTGGTTTGCCCATAACCCAGGCACGCTGCGAGCACGACGAAGCCGGCCAGCCCGACATGGGCTGCGCTGAACGGTCGGAGCTTATTTCGCAAGAAGGCCATAAACACTCATACCTGCCATGTACGCAAGAGCAAAGACTGCAAGCCCAGTGATCCACCCTTTGGTGCGTGAGGGTTGGTCACTCTCAAAAAAGGGCAGCAGAAGCCACAACAATCCGACTAGGCCGAAAGCAAGTACACCCAGAACCTCCCCGTCGATGAACCACACTTTGGACGGGATGAGCTTGAGCGTCTGGAACATGAAGAGGAAGTACCACTCGGGCTTGATTCCCGCTGGCGCAGACACAAAAGGATCCGCCTTGACACCGAGGTTCCACGGGAAGACTGCTGCCAACGCGCCCAGCACTCCCAGGGCCACGTACCAAGCTATCAATTCCCGCAGCAAGAAGTTGGGAAAGAATTTCATTTCCCGTTTCGCAGACGGATTCGCGGTCCACTGCACTTCCAGTTTCGGGGGAATGCTCATGCCAAGGCGTTGCACCAGCAGCAGGTGCAGCAGGATCAGCACGGTTGCCAATCCGGGTAGAACGGCGACATGGAATCCAAAGAACCTGGTCAGCGTGGCTCCAGTCACCTCTTCACCACCGCGGAGAAAGATCATCAGGGGCTTACCGACGATCGGAACCTGCCCAGTAATCGCGGTGCCGACCTTGGTGGCGAAGAAGGCCAGCGTGTTCCAGGGCAGCAGATACCCGCTGAACCCAAATCCCATGACAAGAAATAGAAGAAACACACCGCTGACCCATGTCAGCTCCCTGGGTTTGCGGTAGGCCTTGAGAAACAGCACGCTGAACATGTGCGCAAAGGCAGTAAAAATCATGAGATTGGCTGACCAGGAGTGGATGGAACGAATCAGCCAGCCAAACCGCACCCGGGTCATGATGTACTGGACACTTTCGAACGCCTCGTTGGCACCCGGACGGTAATACAGGAGCAGCAAGATCCCGGTCAGCACCTGGATCATGAAGAGAAAAAGGGTGATGCCTCCGAGGAAATACCAGTAGGACAGGCGATGAGTGGGGACGGTCTTGTGGCGGAGCGGAGCTGTGAGGTCGTCCCAATCAAATCGTTCATCAAGCCAGCGGCCGAGGGCGGCGAACAAGGTCACGCCTCCCGCTTCCGGCTGACGACAATCTCATCGCCGCGTAAGTGGACATCAAACACATCGAGCGGCCTTGGCGGAGGACCGGAAACGTTGCGGCCATTGAGATCGTAGAGTCCGTTGTGGCAGGCGCACCAGATCTCGCGCAGATCGCTGCGATACTGCACCGTGCAGCCGAGGTGGGTACAAGTGGCGGAGAGCGCGCGATAAGTGCCGTCGCTGTTCATGATCAACAGGCCGGGACGGCTGCCGAAACGGAAAATCTTTCCGCTGTTCGGCTTCAGCTCCGTGAGCTTGGCGGCGACGATCTCGTCCCCGCCGAGATCTGCCACCGCCGGAGGGACAAGATAGCGCAGCACGGGATAGATGAAAGAAGCAAAAGAGGCGAG
>Ga0208689_1000461_pt1 | contig 29355 bp, 23 predicted proteins | sample June2015DPH_8_15_FD_184700 | JGI IMG/M metagenome (GOLD analysis project Ga0208689, IMG submission 184700) | Peatland microbial communities from SPRUCE experiment site at the Marcell Experimental Forest, Minnesota, USA - June2015DPH_8_150... | ecosystem: Environmental > Terrestrial > Soil >... | reverse complement strand
AGACCAGCAACGAAGTTGAGACGCTCTGGTTTGAAGGGCATTGGGGCTTTCAGTACTACATGGAGCAACTGGCGGCCCTGCCGGTGGATGCCCAGGACTTCCAGATTCGCCCCGGCGACCGCGTGGTTTTGCCCGAAAACAACATTGACCTCGCTGGTCTTCCGCAGAATATATCTTTCCAAAAGGAAAAAGTCCTGGAGTTTGCCAATCCCTCTTTGGCAGCAACGATGAGCTGGCAGCTGGGTGCCGGTTTCTACTCGTCCTACTGGGGCCCGTTGCCATTCACATTTGGCCCGGCCCCCCGCGAGCACTACGTCCTGCTGAGGGCGAATGGGGTCCGTTAGCCGTGCAAAGCCCAATCGGCTGCCGGGCAAATACCGCGGCAATCTGATCCTGGTAAGTAAACTGAAATCGCAGGTCGGTGACAAAACAGCGAGGTCAAAATGGAAGCACCGTCTAGGCACCGATTAGATTACGGAGCCCCCATGCCCAAACCGCTCATCTTGGACGACAAAGGCGATCCCGAAGCCTCGAACGACCCTAAGGTCGCGAAGCCCCGGCTACCGGCCACCCTGCCCCCTGCAGGGGATATCCCCCTCGTCGGACGGTGGTCATCTTCTTATTCATACGCTTCGCTGGGAGTACTGACGATCGCCTGCCTTCTGCCCTTTTCAGGCCGCGCGTTTCACATAGATGACCCGCTATTTGTTTTGGCTGCACGTCAGATTACCCGGCATCCTCTCGACCCTTACGGCTTCAACCTCATCTGGTACGAAAGCCTGGAACGGATGGCGGACATCACCAAGAATCCCCCCCTGGCTTGTTACTACGGAGCGGCCGTCGGCCAAGTTGCCGGGTGGTCAGAGCGCGCATTTCATCTCGCATTCCTTGTGCCTGCGCTGGCCCTGGTTCTCGGAACCTACCGCCTGGCAAAGCATTTCACGCGTTTTCCACTCCTGGCTGCGTTGGCCACTGTTCTGACACCCGGGATCCTCGTGTCGGCGTGTAGCGTCATGTGCGACACGATGATGGTGGCGCTATGGGTGTGGGCGGTGATTCTGTGGATCGAAGGCCTGCAGCCGCGAAAAGCCTGGTATCTGGCGGGGTCCGGGGTTTTGATTGCGGCGAGCGCTCTGACAAAATATTTCGGGGCGTCGCTGATTCTCCTGCTGGCGGCCTACTCCTTTGCGCGCCTGCGTCGTTTGGGAAACTGGATATGGTATCTGCTGATTCCCGTCGGCGCGCTCGTGGGCTATGAGCTCTGGACACACGCGCTCTACGGACAGGGTCTGCTTGCGAGCGCCGTTGATTATGCGAGTACGGAGCGAGCCTCCAAACATGCTTCTCGGTTGTCGGTGGCATTGGTCGGCCTCAGTTTCACCGGAGGCTGCACACTTTCCGTGCTTACCTTCTGTCCGCTTACGTGGTCTCGAAGGGCGGCAGGCATCGTTGCCGCCGGCAGTGCCCTGGCTGCCTCCGCGCTTATCTTTGGATGGGTAGATTTAGGGAAACAGTTCGGTGAAGAGCTGGCCGCTAATGCGCTCCGTGCCCAGTGGGGGTTGGTAGGCAGCCAGTTGGCTCTCTTTATAGCAGGCGGCCTTTTCACCCTGGCCTTGGCGATTACCGACTATTGGAACAGACGAAGCCCGGACTCGCTGCTGCTGGGGCTCTGGGTCCTGGGGACATTCGTCTTCGTCAGCCTCCTAAACTGGACGGTCAACGCCCGGTCGGTGCTTCCGCTGATTCCCGCCGCGGGGATACTGACCGTGCGGCGGCTGGAAACAACGCACCACGCGTGGAACCGAAGTCTGATACTGCAAGTCGCTGGCGCACTGATGGTATCTGGCGTTCTGTCGATCTGGCTTGCCAGCGCCGACACGCGTCTGGCCAACCTGGCGCGCGAGGCTGCCCATAACGTCCAGTGGCAGACCAGCAACGAAGTTGAGACGCTCTGGTTTGAAGGGCATTGGGGCTTTCAGTACTACATGGAGCAACTGGCGGCCCTGCCGGTGGATGCCCAGGACTTCCAGATTCGCCCCGGCGACCGCGTGGTCGTGCCGGAAAACAACGCTAGATACGCTGGTTTTCCGCAGGATATGTCTTTCCAAATGGTAAAAGTCCTGGAGTACGCCAACCCCTCCTTGGCAACAATAATAAGCTGGCAGAGGGGTGTCGGTTTCTACTCGTCTTACTGGGGCCCGTTGCCATTCACATTTGGCCCGGCCCCCCCCGAGCGCTACTCCCTGCTGAGGGTGAATGGGGACCGTTAGCCGTGCAAAGCCCAATCGGCTGCCGGGCAAACACCGCGGCAATCTGATCCTGGTAAGTAAACTGAAATCGCAGGTCGGAGACAAAACAGCGAGGTCAAAATGGAAGCACCGTCTAGGCACCGATTAGACTACGAGCAGCTTAGCTTTATTATCTATGCTTTGGCCGTGCTTGTGGCCCTATCGGTCTGGTTTCTGGCGGTTCGAGCACCGCTGTGGCTGGATGAAACCGGCTCGTATTGGAGCATTTCTGGTGGCTTCAGTCAGATCTGGGCGAGATCCGTAGAAATTAACTCCTTCCCCGCATATTTCTACATACTGTGGCTCACGAACGCAGTCTTCGGCGGCAAGGAAATTGTGCTGAGGATTCCTTCTATCCTCGCCATGCTGGCTGCTACATACGTTTTCTACCGGTGCGCGAGGGAGTTGTTTGCCCGGGAAGTAGCTTTGGTCGCGACCGTGTTGTTCATCCTCGACGGCCGAGTTGTGTTTGCCGCCATCGACGTCCGCCCTTACGCCTTCGCCATGCTGATCACCAACGTAGCGATCTTCAGTTTCATACGCTGGTCGAAGACAAAGAAGGTCTCATATGCTGCGCTGCTTGGCATCACGTCCGCCGGCATCTTCTATTTTCATTATTTGTTCGGCTGCATTGTTGCTGCCTTTGTGATTGCTTACTTCATTGATCGGTGGCCTTCACCCTTTGCGGAACTGAGACAGCTGGGGGTCGCAGTGGGCTGCCTCGCGCTGCTCATGGTTCCCGTGTTGTCGAGGCTCTGGTATCTGCACCAGACGAGAAACACGCACATTTTCGCTGTCGCGCCTACATTCACACTCTTCCGGCAAGCACTTGGCTTCGCCCTCATGCCACGCTCGTCTCCCGTGGCATCCGGCGTTGTCCCATCTGTTTTTCTAGGAGTAGTCTTTGTCGCGGCGTTAACGCGCAAGCTCTCAATACCGGACGGCCAGAGTGTCCGGCAATTCATCATGTGTGCGACATTGGCGCTCGTTCCGTCTGTGATCCTGTACGGGGTCTCGGTCACCACGCCGCTACATGTTTTTCTCGACCGCTATGAGGCCGTCGCTGTTCCCGGCATCGCCTTGTGTTGGGCGTGGATTTTCAGCCTGATCGATTCTCGGCTGCTTCGCGTTTTGGGTTGCGCTGTACTCGTGACCTGGAGCGCATACCTGAACTACACCTCGCCGATGGCCAGCACTCATGGCTATTCATGGAAGTATGCTCTGGAGTTTGCTGATGCTAACGCCGCTCAGGATGGCTCTCCCCTCGTGATCTGTAGCGACCTGCCCGAAGCAGACTTTCAGAGTATGCCCACTGGACCGGCTAGCGAGAGCGTCCTGTTCTCACCGTTGAGCTACTACAAGGTCCGGGCCGCCGTCGTTCCAATGCCTCGGGCCTTGAATGAACAGGCCCAGGTTATCGGCAGGCGTTTTTTCTTACGAGCCGGACTCAACCACGAGCGATTCATTGCACTCGGTTTCGTGCCGTCATATCCCACTCTGTACTGGCTTGCAAGCCTGACTTCAATGACCCACGAACCTCACGTGCTGGGTAACTTTGATGGCATTGCCGTGGTCGAATTTGTTCCACGAAACGCGCCTGGCGGCCGAGAACCAATCCCGTTTCCAACGTGATCCCGCGAAAGACTCGGTTCGGGCGGGGGTCCTCGGGGCAGCGGGAATCACAGCCATCCACAATCGAAAGAGCTCAGGATGCATTTTGCGAAACATTCCTATCCTCCACGCTGCGACACCCGTTGTATCTCAACGAGGAGCGTTGAAAACCTGTAACTCGGCGGCACGTTGCCGGGCCTCGGCAGCGAGCTGCATCTGCCCAGTCGCTTCGTAAAGGTCAGCAAGCTTGTTCCAACGGCTCACGACCAAGGGAGTTCTCCGGGTCGCTTCCTGTTGGAAAGCGATAGCTTCAGTCCAGTGTCCGAGAAGCCTATGTGCTTCGGAACTGCCTTCAGCAATCTCGGCGTAGAGTTCAGGGGCAAGCGATTCGCCGCCGTTGCGAAACGGACTGCTTTTCTCGGCCTTGGCAAACGCGGCCAGCGACTGCTCGGGATGATTCAGCGCAATTTGGAGTTTTCCGAGAGTCATGTACATATCGAGCGGCTCCGTGGATTCTTTCGCCGCGCGCTCGATGGCTTCGACCGCCTCGACGTTGCGGCCTTCGTTGGCATAAAGACATCCGAGAGAGTACAAGGCCCCACTGTTTTCATTGAGTGCAATCGAAGCGCGATATTCCTGCTCAGCTTCGCGGTAACGTTGCTGCCGCTGAAACAACGAAGCGAGCAGTAAATGGACATTCGGATCTTCGGGATAGAGCGCAGAAGCACGGCGCAGCGACTGCTCCGACTCCCGGTCGCGTTGCAATTCGAAGAACAGCGCTCCGGAATTCACATAGAAATCGTAAGACACCGGACGCGAAGCTGCGGCAGGCGGAGTGAGCTGCTGTGTCCGGCAGTCAATCTGCAAGCGGTCGATCCATCGACGATTCTGCGGTGTGTTGCGCAGAAATACCAGCGAGACATCATCCATGTAGACCGGACGCCACGTTGCACTCTGACAGAACGCGAACGGATCCATCTTCTGTAACCCGCGGAATCCGGATGTCGCGACCAGTAGAACGTTCAGATTCCAGCGGTCGGCTTCAGACTGCCACAACTGCGAGTCGGGGCTCTCACTGTAGAGTTTGCGTTGCTCGACGACCAGATCGGGGCTGAGGCGATCTCCGCGCCCATCGATGAAGTCGGGATACTGCGGGCCGAGGGTCCAGGCCGCATAGCCACCCAGCGCATACTCCTCGAAAATGTTTCCCGGCAACTGTTCGCGCTGGATGAAAGCCGCTGCGCGGGCTGGAAACCAGGACGATTCTCCTGCGCCAAACCTCCAATCCGCGTTGAAAACCACGTACGTGCGGCTCGAAACAAAGTCGGCAATATGCAGCAGCGCGACGCCGCAGAAGACAACGGTCACAAAGGTGGCCATTGCCTCGGACACGCGGACGAGCGGCCGCGTGGCTTTCACGGTCTCCGCGGTTGAACTGCTACTGCTGTTGATAACGAAAAGCTCACTCAACAAAGGGCCGCCAAGAGCAGTGACAGTAATGGCAAACATCCCCATGTAGCGCGCATGAGCCAGTCCGGAATAGAGCGCAACGAAGGCAATGACCGCGGCCCCGAGCTGTCGTTTCCAGAGGAAAAGCCCGACCAGAATAGCCGCCACCAATAGCAACCAGGTAAAGCCATTCTCCATGTGCCGGACGTCGATGAGCTGGTATAGCAAATGGGGTGAAATCGGTACACCCTGGAACTCTCCGATAAAACTGTTGCTATTGAGTCTTCCCTGGGTTGGAGCTGCGAGTCCCGACAAGGTTAGTGAAGCAACATAAATTCTCGGGCCCCAGGGATTCACCAGCGTGGCAGCCCCGCACGCCGCGAGCCAGGGCCATATCCTCCGCAGCCGCAGAAGTACGGCCTGACGGCGCTCTGCAAACAGGAAATCCGCGACCTCAATCAGCAGGTACGCGCCGATGGCTCCGAGTCCCGCGATGAAACCCGGATGCAGATTAACCCAGAACAACATCAGCACAGGCAGCAACCAAGGCCGGGAACGCGTCCCGCGATGGTAGGCCCAGAGTTCGCCGAGAAAGAACGCGAAGAAGACAGTACTGAAGAGATCAGCCCGCGGAGCTGTGCGGGCGGCAATGGACTGAACCGCAAGCATCGCCAGGACCGCGCTGCCGATGTCTCCCCGGCGAACCAGGTAAGCCACAACCGCCAGACATGCCAGCGCACAAAACCAACTTAGGCCGGCGTAGCCAAACGCGCAGTAAGTCAGGTAAAGCACCACACCCGCAAACGGCGGATATACCCACGGTTTTCCCGCTGAAGTAAACGACAGAACATCGGTACTGGTAACCTGGTGGTGCTGAACTACGTAGCGTCCAGTCGCAAGCTGCCAGCCCATGTCGTAGTCGGCAACTGTGTGCAAGCCGGCGCACAAAGCGCTGAGCAGCACCAGCAAAATGAAAATCGACCTGACAACCGGATACGCCTTCTCAGGGGAAAATCCCATAAAAGATAGATTCCTATGAATGAAACCCTAGCAGACGATTGTCGAACTTTTCTCCCCGATGCGGTTTGGATCACACCACATTGGCGGGGCGTAGGCACGCGCTTAACGGTTTTCGCTGCTCTTTCGATTGAATGCCCGTTGGCGTAGCAGCAACGCAGTGTTGTTATTGGGATCGATCTGCAACGCTGCCGCGAATTCCATCTCCGCAGTCTCGTAATCACCGGAGTCCAACAGTATTTCGCCAGAATTGATCAAGCATGTCAGTACCATGTCCTTCCTGTCGGTAAGCCTCCCCGCGAGCTGATACTGTTCTAGGGCGTCTCGGAGTTGACGTCGATTAAACAGGATTTCTGCCATATGGTAATGACAGAATGCGAAATTCGGACGTAATACGCACGCTTCTCGGTAGTGCGGAAAGGCCTCATCAAACCGGCCGGCGGAAACCATGGCATCCGCAAGACCCTCTTCGAGTGAAGGGTCCGGTCGGCCTGCAACGATGCGCGCCTGCGTAAACAACTTCACGCCGCTCTGCCAGTACTGCAGGTAGCGGGTAGTGGCAGCCGCAAGTGCCAAGATCAGGCACAGTGCAGCCATCGCTGGTACCACCCGAGGGATGGCGGCCGCAGTGACAACGTCGCTTAAGCCCCATGCGATGATGACAAAAAGGCCGATGCAAGGAATGTAAGCGTAACGGTCGGCCATGGCTTGGTGGCCGACCTGAACAATTCCGATTACTGGAATCAGCGTTATGACAAAGAGAAACCAACCCATCGCCAGGTAGCGAGCGCGGTGAAAGTACAACACCGCCATAGTGATCGCTATCAAGATAACTGCCGCTGCGATAACGTCGGACCAGAGCAAGGAGTGCTCCGGGTGGGGGTAAAAGACGGCCAGCTTGGCGGGCCAAACTGTCTTCCCAATGTAGGCAACGTAGGACACGATGGCATTTTCCAGACGCACGGAGAGCGGCAGTATAGATTCCACTGCCACAGCACCGCGAGAACGCTGCGCGACCATGGTTACAGCAGAACTCGTTGCGCTCATCAATAACAGTGGCAGCTTCTCCACCGACAACCGCACCCACTTACGTCGAAATGGGAGATCCTCGTACCTCTCCAAGGGCCAGTAGTCGAGAAGCAGCAAGACAAGCGGGAGGCTCACTGCCATGGGCTTGGACATCAGCGCCAGCGCAAAGGCGGCGACGACGACCAGGTACTTCTTCCAGCCAGGGCGCCGAACGTACCAGCCATAGGCGGCAATCGTGAGTAAGGAAAAAAGGGTGCAGAGCAGACTTTTTCTTTGCGCCACCCAGGCGACAGTTTCCACGTTCAGCGGGTGCACGGCGAAGAGTGCGGCCACGAGAAAACTGCGCCACACTGCGCCGGTGGCCCTTTGCAGCAGCCAGAACAATAGCAGAACGTTGGCTGCATGCAGTACGACATTGACGAAGTGAGGAGGTCCGGAACTTAGGCCAAACAGTTGACAATCCGCCATGTGGGAGAGCCACGTGAGCGGATGCCAGTTCGCCTCCTGGAAACTGGTAAAAGCCCAAACTACATTGCCGGAATTCAAACCTGTGCTTACATGAATGTTCTGGGTGACGTATGGGCTGTCATCAAAATCGAGGAACTCATGATGCGTGACCCGAGCATACAACAGCAGAGTGGCGAGTACGAGTAGTGCGCCCAGCAGTATCGGTCTCTGGCGCAAATCGCCAATCAATCGCTCAAAGGGAGGGGCACTCACTGGGTGACCTGCATCATGCAGAAGTTGCTATCCAACTCTGAAGGCTGGCGCAATTATGCCGCCCTTGGTGTGAACGTGCAACACCAACAATGATAGACCGCGAGGGGCGAAGCAAGGCCGCGTGCCGGCGACGCTCTGAAAAGAACCCTCTGAAAATTCACCGTCGAACCGGCGCAGCTGGCGTTTCTGCTTGCGCTGACGCCGTCACGCTTGTTTCAGTTGTAATTCCGGCAACAGCCTCAGATGGTAAAGTTGTGGGGTCGGCAGAAGCCACCGCGAGCGTTTCTCCAGCCAGGACGCTAGCTCTTGCCCTGCATCTGGGCGTCGGTCATCAGTTTCTGCACCGTGGCTTTGCGGTCTGCGCTCAATTGCGGATTCGACTTCAGCAACTCCTGCCAAGCCGCCAACGCTCCCTTGCCGTCCTGTTTTCCCTGCCACTTGATCATGCCGAGGTTGAACAGCGCGTTGGCATCCTTGGGGTCATAGTGCAGCGCCTGCTGAAGCTGGCTGATCGCCCCGTCCACATCGCCGTCGTAGTACAGGCACGAAGCCATCTCAGTGCGAATGGCAACGTTCTTTGGATCTGCCTGCAATACTTTGTCGTAGTACGCGGCCGCGTCCTTGAACTGGTGGGAAGCTTGGTAGATCTTTCCGGCCTGAACGAGCAGACCGCTGTTGTTCGGATCGCCCTTCAGCTTTTCGAGCAGCGGCGCTGCTTGCTTGTCGGCCATCTGTTTATAGTAGCTGGGGGCGTTGCCAGACACTTGGCCGTTTTCGCTGCTCTTTTGATTCAACGCCTGTTGGCGCAGGCGCAACGCAGTGTTGTTATTGGGATCCATCCGCAACGCCGCCGCTAATCTGATCTCCGCGGTTTTGTAATCACCGAGGTCCAACAGTATTTCACCAGAATTGATCAAGCATGCGAGTACCACGTCCTTGCTGTTGGCATACCTCGCCGCGAGCTGATACTGTTCCAGGGCTTCTGGAAGTTGACGTCGATCAAAGAGGATTTCTGCCATATTGTAATGACAGTATGCGTTATCCGGACGCAATACGCACGCTTCTCGGGAGTGCTGAAAGGCCTCATCAAACCGGCCGGCGGTAAACATGGCCTCCGCAAGACCCTCTTCGAGCATAGAGTCCGGTCGCCATGCAACCATGCGCGCCTGTGTAAACAACTTCACGCCGCTCTGCCAGTACTGCAGGTAGCGGGAAGCGGCAGCCGCAAATGCCAAGATCAAGCACAATGCAGCCACCGCTGGTACCACTCGAGGGATGGCGGTCGCATAGACTACGCCGCTTAGGCCCCATGCGATGATGACAAAAAGGCCGATGCAAGGAATGTAAGCGTAACGGTCGGCCATGGCTTGGCGGCCGACCTGAACAATTCCGATTACTGGAATCAGCGTTATGACAAAGAGAAACCAGCCCATCGCCAGGTAGCGAGCGCGGTGAAAGTACAACACCGCCATAGGGATCGCTACCAAGATAACTGCCGCTGCGATAACGTCGGACCAGAGCAAGGAGTGCTCCGGGTGGGGGTAAAAGACGGCCAGCTTGGCGGGCCAAACTGTCTTCCCAATGTAGGCAACGTAGGACACGATGGCATTTTCCAGACGCACGGAGAGCGGCAGTATAGATTCCACTGCCACAGCACCGCGAGAACGCTGCGCGACCATGGTTACAGCAGAACTCGTTGCGCTCATCAATAACAGTGGCAGCTTCTCCACCGACAACCGCACCCACTTACGTCGAAATGGGAGATCCTCGTACCTCTCCAAGGGCCAGTAGTCGAGAAGCAGCAAGACAAGCGGGAGGCTCACTGCCATGGGCTTGGACATCAGCGCCAGCGCAAAGGCGGCGACGACGACCAGGTACTTCTTCCAGCCAGGGCGCCGAACGTACCAGCCATAGGCGGCAATCGTGAGTAAGGAAAAAAGGGTGCAGAGCAGACTTTTTCTTTGCGCCACCCAGGCGACAGTTTCCACGTTCAGCGGGTGCACGGCGAAGAGTGCGGCCACGAGAAAACTGCGCCACACTGCGCCGGTGGCCCTTTGCAGCAGCCAGAACAATAGCAGAACGTTGGCTGCATGCAGTACGACATTGACGAAGTGAGGAGGTCCGGAACTTAGGCCAAACAGTTGACAATCCGCCATGTGGGAGAGCCACGTGAGCGGATGCCAGTTCGCCTCCTGGAAACTGGTAAAAGCCCAAACTACATTGCCGGAATTCAAACCTGTGCTTACATGAATGTTCTGGGTGACGTATGGGCTGTCATCAAAATCGAGGAACTCATGATGCGTGACCCGAGCATACAACAGCAGAGTGGCGAGTACGAGTAGTGCGCCCAGCAGTATCGGTCTCTGGCGCAAATCGCCAATCCATCGCTCAAAGAGAGAGGCACTTACGTGTGTGACCTGTATCATGCAGAAGTTGCTATCCAGGCTCTGAAGGCTGGCGCAATTATCCCGCTCTTGGTGGGAACGTGCAACAGCAACACGACAGACCGCGAGGGACGAAGCAAGAAACAGAAGAGCTATTCGTGAACCGATCTGTGACAGCCAGAACACAGAGTAACCAAGTTATCTTTCAGGTCCGGTCCCAATCGGCTTCGATATGTGAGGTGATGTACCTTAGGGTTTTTCAATGATCCGCAGTTTTGGCATCGCTAGCTATCTCGCCCGGTCCGGCGTCCGCTCGTCTAGCCCGAGCAGCAGAAACCGCCGCAGCGCCAGCGAGTCCGCCACCCCGCCAGGCGATCCCACGCTCGCCATCGATGCCCTCGAAGTGGCCGATCAGCATTAGCTGGTCTCCCGCCAAGACACTGAAGGACACTCGAGGCGCAAATTTGTCATTGAATGAGCCGGAAAATGTCGCTGTAGTCATCCGTCCAAAGACGCGGAGGTATCTGCATTCCGGCAGGAGGCGGAGTCTGCGCCAGTCCTTGGATATTGAGCGCGCCGGGATGCCGCGCGAGCAATACCCAATAGCTAGTCATAAAGGGATCTTCGGCGGTGTTGACATCGATCACAGAATCAGCGTGGAAGTACGCGCTCAATCCCTGCAGCACGGGAAACAGGTTAATGTGCCGGCTGCTGATGTGGACTGCGATGATCCCATCATCCGGATCCAGGTGCTGCCAGTAAGTTTCAAAAGCCTCCCGGGTGAGTAGATGGACGGGAATTGCGTCCCCGGAGAAAGCATCAAGGACAAGGACATCGAACTTCTGCTTGTCTCCCATGGCCAATTCTCGTTCCAGCAGTAGGCGTCCATCGCCAACTTCCACGTCCACGCGGGCGGCCGAGTCAGGAAGGTAGGTGAACACTGGCTGTGGACCCGAGGAGAGCTTCACGACATCAGGATTGATTTCGTAGTACCGGAAATAATCGCCGGGCCGCCCGTACGCCGCCAGAGTTCCGGCGCCGAGCCCCACCAATCCTACGCGGAGACTCTCCCCGGGGATACTCCGTTTGGGATGGTTCTGCAGCACGATGCCGATTCCGCTCTTCTTGCCGTAATAAGTAATGGGCTCTCTGTCCCACGGCGGATCAAGCTGCGCACCATGCAAGGTCCGGCCGTGCAACAGCAGCCTGCTTCGACGTGTACGGTAGACGCGAAATGCTCCATAGAAGTTACGCGAGCTCAGGTAAGGCTCGGGTGAAGGCAGGGTGCTGAGATAGAGCGCGGCCCAGGCCAGCACCGCGATGCATACAACGTATACCTGCAGGAAACGAAAGCCTCGTTCATGAGAGCTTTGGCCTCTGCCCAGGACGTAGGCGCTTAGGACGACAATGGCGCTGATCAACAGTGCGAATGGGTAAAAACGCAATCTTTCGAGCAACTCCGGGACACCGGGTATCCAGAGGCCGCCGAGGTAGGCAGCGAGCATGGCGCCACCGGTGAGCACCGCCGGCAGCCGGAAGTCACGCTCGAAGATCCACGAAGCAGGATCGAGAAATAAGCAGACCAACAGCAAGATGATAGTGGCGCCCAAAGTCAACTGAAACTCGGTAAAGAACGTGAATAGATGGGGCGCGACAATGCCTACGAAAATGCCTCCCGCAGCGCCGCCGGCGGAAATGGTTAAGTAGAACGAAGTGAGGCGCTTCACGCTGGGCTTCAAGCGCACAAGTTCGCCATGGCAAATCATGCAGCCAAGGAAGAGCAACACCGGAAGGAGGATAGCCGGAGTCTGCAGGTTGCCGACGATCAACGCCGCGCAAGTCAGAAACAGGCTGACTCCAAAAAGCGGGTGGAAAATCGATCGCCGATACCAACGCGGGTTATCAAAGCACAGAATGAAGCTGAGAAGATAGAGAGAAAGCGGCAATACCCAAAGCAGCGGAACTGACGTCACCTCCTGGCAAAGCAGGTTGGTAGTGGCCAACAGCAGCGACGATGGGCATGCAGCCAGCAGGAACCATACCGCATAGGTGAGTACGCTGGGTTGAGTTTCGGCAGTGGCGCCGGCTATGTTTTCAGTGGTCTGCGTTTCTTCCGTTGCGTTTCTGGCTTTCCATGCGCACATTCCACATCCGGCAACGAATCCCCAGAACAGGAGTGACCAGAACGTGCCCTGGGTCCTCATTCGAAGCGTGGGCTCAAGAAGAAAAGGGAAAGTCAGAAGTCCCAACAACGAGCCCAGGTTTGAGATGGAGTACAGCTTATAGGTGCCCGAGCCCCCGCCTAGACGAGCGAACCAGCGCTGCAACAGTGGTCCGGTGGTGGAGAGAACGAAGAAAGGAAGGCCAGCCGAAACCAGGATGATGACCACAACATCGCGCGTCGGATCCCCGCCGCCCTCCGGTTTCCATGAGGCGCCCGGGGTGATTGCCGATGGCCACAGGAAGGAGAGCGTGAGGACCAACAGGAATGCGATAAACAGCAGTGCGAGATGAATCCTCGTCTGTGCAATCGCCGAAAGCCGAGCCGAAATCACATGGGAGTAAATGTATCCTCCCAGCAACAAAACCTGGAACACCAACATGCTCGTCGTCCAGACCGCAGCGGAACCACCGAACCAGGGCAGAATGGATTTGCTGACGATCAATTGCATCTGGAACAGCAAGAATGCGCTCAGGAACGAGGTAGCTGCGAAGAGCAGCGCAATAACCCGAGTGAGCTTTGGTTCCAAATTGCATTGTGCGATTTGGGATGAAATGGCTGTACTTGAACTCAAGCTGCCTCTGATGAGAATTACATGATAAGTGCGAAAGTCACGGTCGAGCCGCTGGAGCAGATCGATCCCTACGAATAGCCTATCCCGCAATGCGCTCTCGAACCTCGACGATAACATGTCAATACGAGCACACTTGCGTACACGTGACACAATAATTTGTGACCAGAATCACAGGCTGGCCTTTCTCAGCGTTTCGGTTTTCACACTTTGAAGGCAGCAGTCAGTTCGCGGAAAGTGGCAGCATCGATGCTCCCTTTGCTGGCGTACTTCTCGATAAACGCATACATACAGTCGCCAGGCGTTGAGTCGAGGCAGTCCCACCGACCTTGCGCGAATTCAAGATCCCACAGATGACTCTTGACCTTCTCGGTTCCGTAAGCCTGAAGAAATCTCCGTGTTACGTTTCGTATCCATTTTGCTAGACTCATCAGCCGAAAATTCCTTCTTGGACTCGAAAACCGCCGCCATTGTACCCCCACTTCGCCTGCTCGCAACGTTGTGAAACGATTTCATCTGGAGCGGCCCTCGGAGCAATTCCGTCTCGGCGGATGCTAAGACCTCCTTGCTTCCTGTATTCTCAAGGAAATGCCGCAGAACTTTATTGAACGTCTGAAGCAATCGCCCGTGCTCTGCGACGGAGCTATGGGAACGCTTCTCTATGCCAAGGGTATCTTCATCAACCGCTGCTATGACGAGCTGAACTTGTCTCAGCCGGAGCTGATCCGCGACATCCACCACGACTATCTGCAGGCTGGCGCCGAGATTATCGAAACCAATACTTTCGGCGCCAACAGCTTTCGCCTGGCGAGGCACAGCCTGGTGGATCGCGTGCGCGACATCAATGTGGCGGGCGCTCACGTGGCTCGGGAAGCGGCTAAGAGTTTCGATGTTTGGGTGGCCGGATCGATTGGCCCGCTGGGCGTTCGCATTGAACCGCTGGGCAAGACTTCGTTTGAAGAGGCTCGCGCGGCGTTTCGCCAACAAGTCGCCGCCCTGATCGAGGGCGGCGTGGACTTGCTGATGCTCGAGACCTTCGGCTACGTCGAAGAGTTGCACCAAGCCGTGCTGGCCTGCCGGGACGTGAATGTGAAGATTCCCATCGTCGCCCAGGTCACGATTGACGAAGACGGAAATTGCCTCGATGGCTCCAACCCCGAGACCTTCGCCGCCCGGCTGACGGAATGGAATGTCGACGTGCTCGGCATCAACTGCAGCGTGGGACCGGTCGCGATGCTGGAAGCGATCGAGCGGGTGCGAGCGGTGACTTCCCTGCCCCTGGCCGCACAACCGAACGCCGGCATGCCGCGCTCGGTCGAAGGACGGAATATCTATCTCTGCTCGCCGGAATACATGGCGAACTACACGCCCAATTTCGTGGCGGCCGGCGTACGGCTGATCGGCGGATGCTGCGGCACCACGCCGGATCATATTCGCGCCATGAAATCGGTTTTACGTGTGGACCAAGCGCGCGGCAAGACTGCGATTTCAGCGGCGATTCACTCCAGCGCCGCGCCTTCGGCTCCGGCGACCATTCCCATGGCGGAGCGCTCCCGGCTGGGCGCGAAGATTGCGGCCGGGGAATTTATAACCATGGTCGAGATCGTGCCGCCCAAGGGCATCGACATCCGCAAAGAGATCGAGGGCGCGAAGTTCGTCAAATCGGTTGGCGTGGACGCGATCAACATCCCGGACAGTCCGCGGGCCTCGGCGCGCATGAGCAACCAGGCGTTGTCGCTGCTGATGCAGCAGGCGGTGGAGATCGAAGCCATTCTGCACTACACCTGCCGCGACCGGAACGTGCTGGGCATTCAGTCCGACCTGCTGGGAGCAGCGGCAACCGGAATCCGCAACCTGATCTGCATCACCGGGGACCCCCCGAAGATGGGGAACTATCCCGATGCCACGGCGGTATTTGACGTGGATTCGATCGGGCTGGTGAATATCGTCCACAACCTGAACCGGGGATTGGACTTAGGCGGGAACCCGATCGGCGCCGGGACCAGCTTCGTCATTGGGGTGGGCGCAAATCCGGGGTTGCCCAACCTGGACGAAGAGATCAAGCGCTTCGAATACAAGGTGCAAGCGGGCGCGGAATACGTGGTAACACAGCCGGTGTTCGACCTCAGTCTGCTGGAAGCTTTCCTGAAACGGATCGAACACTGTCGAATTCCAGTGGTAGCCGGAATCTGGCCGCTGGTAAGTGTCCGCAACGCTGAGTTCATGAAGAACGAGCTGCGGGTTTCCGTGCCTGACGAAATCCTGAAGCGGATGACCAGGGCCACAAGCCCGGAAGCGGCTCGCGCCGAAGGCGTGGCGATCGCTCGCGAAATGCTGGCGGCGGTCCGCGACCGGGTGCAGGGTGCTCAGATCAGCGCTCCCCAGGGCCGGTATGCCTCCGCGGTGGATGTTCTGGAGGCTCTCGGCTCAAAGCGGCCGGCTTCAGTTTAATTTTGGGAACACCCCTGACCAAAAAATTACACGAATTAAAAAGATTTCACTGGACATTTCGCGTCGAAAACTGCATTAGAATGGAGTGTAGGAGCAACTGGATTGGTGAAGTTTGAAGAATGCCTCGAGCGTCTCGAGAAGATCGTCCAGGAACTGGAAAAAGGGGAGGTTCCTCTGGAGAAGTCTCTGACGCTGTTTGAAGAAGGCATGCAACTTTCCGCAACCTGCCGGAAACAACTGGAGGAAGCGGAAGGAAAAGTAGAGATTCTGTTAAAACAGAACGGAAAGCTGCAAACGGAACCATTCGAGCCCCCGGCCGAGAAAGCGTTGCGCAAGTAACGCTGTCGCGCTCGGAAATGATAACGCCTGTGCTGGCAGTTTGCTGTCGCAGCCAAGGCCACCGCGAATCGCGGTGAGGTCAGGGGGGTGTGTATGGAACCACTCAGTGTAGTCCTTTATCAGAATGACCCCAGAACTGCACAAACTCTGGCGGTCAGTCTTTCCCAACACTTTGATTCTGTTTATTTGGCCGGCACTTACCAAGAGGTCCGTCCCGCGGTTGCACGGCATCGCGCCGAAGCGGTGGTGCTGGATCTGGAAACTTCGGGGCCGGACGAAGTCAAGCATTTGCATCATGAGTTCCCCGGCCTTTGCATCGTCGGCACCCACAGGCTGGCGGACGACAAACTATGGGCCGAGGCACTGAGTCTGGGCGCGTCCGACATATGTGAGCCGCGCAAAGATGACGTGGTGCGCTCGTTGTTGCACGGGCTCACGCGCCGCGCGGCCGCTTGATCGTTTGTTTTTTCGGTGAGAATTTTCTTTGAAAAACTTGTTTGAGAAGGGACGCTCGTGGGCGTCCCTTTTCATTTCCGCCAGGCCCGCTTGTTATACTGCCATGCCATGCTGAAACAAGTTTTGGAGCAAGGACGAGAAGCCGCCGACGCCGCACTCGAGCAACTCTTGCCGCCGGCCACCCAGCATCCAACCTCCATCCATCAGGCCATGCGGCACAGCGTGTTTGCCGGCGGAAAGCGCCTGCGGCCGATCCTTTGCATGGAAGCGGGGCGCATGATCGGAGCGGCATCGGTCGCTAGTTCGCGAACTGGACCGCCTGCCGGACCGCTCGCCGGCTCGCTGCCCGCCGGCATCGAGCAGGTGGGCGCGGCGCTCGAAATGCTCCACACGTATTCCCTGATCCACGACGATCTGCCCGCGCTCGATAACGACGACCTGCGGCGCGGGCGTCCTACCTGCCACAAGGCCTTCGGCGAGGCCATCGCCATCCTGGCCGGAGACGCCCTGCAGACGCAGGCCTATGAGGTGTTGGCGCAGATCGCGTGCCCAGCCGAGGCGCGCGTCGCGATCATCCGGGAAATCGCCCACGCCACCGGCAGCATCGACGGCATGATCGGCGGCCAAGTGGTCGACCTCGAAGCCGAACACAAGAAGCCCGACCTCGCCACCCTCGAATATATCCACCGTTCGAAAACCGCGGCGCTCATCACCGCCAGCGTGGTCAGCGGAGGAATCTACGCCGGGGCAACAATCACGGACATCGCCCGTCTCCGGACCTATGGGCAGTCGATCGGTCTGGCGTTCCAGATCGTGGACGATGTGCTCGACCTGACCCAGACCTCCGAGCAACTGGGGAAAACCGCGGGCAAGGACATGGCAGCGGAGAAGGCAACGTATCCGGCGTTATTCGGAATCGAGGAATCGATCCGCAAGGCCGACGCCCTCGTCGATCAGGCCTGCGCCGAACTGGAAGAATATGGCGACGCCGCGTCGACTCTAAAGGACCTCGCTCGCTTCCTCGCCGAGCGCAAGAAATAGTCGTGGAGCCCTCGGTTCTTTCCCCTTGTAGAGACGCGGCTTGCCGCGTCTCCGTTCACGCCGAAACCAACCAAACGCGCGGTGATGATGCTCACTGCCCGAGATTTTCTGCGTGACTTATGCTCCATCCGATGACCATGTTTCAAAATCGATATCGAGTCGAATCAATCCGTCTGGCGTATTGGGATTATTCCTCACGCGGCTGGTACTTTGTCACTCTCTGCACCAAAGACAAGAAATGCTCTCTCGGCCATGCGGCCAACGGAGAAATAGCGCTTTCGGAGGCGGGAGTCATTGCTGAAACCGAAATGAAGGCCGTTTCGAGCCACTACGTGAACGTGATCATGACCGATATGTGGTGATGCCCAATCACGTCCACGCCATCGTTGTGATTGGGGGAGAGCACGTGTACTCTCCCGCCCCGCCTGAGAATGGAGGGCCTTCGGCGCTGCTTTCGTTTCTGTGTAATGAAAGACACGACAATCGCCAGGAAGTCGCGCGGGCGGGAGACGCGGCAAGCCGCGTCTCTACGGGAGGAATCCATTTGCGATCTCTATCGCACATTGTGGGCGGCTACAAGGCGGGAGTCAGCCGGATTTGCCATGCAAAAGGGCTCTCAGGTTTCGCATGGCAATCGCGGTTCCATGACCACATCCTGCGATCAAACGCCTCCGTGAATGCGGTCCGAGACTACAGCGATCGCAATCCCGAACACTGGTTGGAAGATCCGGACAATCCTGGCAGTGTTGCCGCTGCCTGAGACGCAGCACGCCGCAGTAACGCCTGGCGCCCGGGCACAACCAGCCCTTGAATCTCCTTCCGGCGAAGGGTAGAGTGTCTATGCTCTCGCGGTCTCCCGCCTTCTTGTTTCCACCGGCAACTTGCGCGTAATATCTGCAGTGTGTGTGCAACTAAAGGCGATGCTTGGACGTGTACCACAATATGTGGTGTTTTATTGCTTGACCCGTCCATGTCTTCGCCGTTAGAGTTGGTCAAAAGCGTGGTGACGTCCTCGGTTCCTGGGGACGGCATCGCACGATGCGACCAGCGAGGAACCTGGGGAGTTAACACAGGAAGTTAACCTCCGGATCCCCGCAATTTGCAGCGCACACCAGCCAGCGCAAACCGAGTCTGCGGACCGCAGTGTCCGTCTACGAAGGAGTCACTTTGCTCAAACTTAAGAAGCTGCAAATCCTGGGATTCAAGTCGTTCTGCGATCGCACCGAACTGAAATTCCATGGCGAAGGCATCGCCGCCATCGTCGGGCCCAATGGCTGCGGAAAGTCGAATATCGCAGACGCGATTTCCTGGGTGCTCGGTGAGCAGTCGGCAAAGTCGCTGCGCGGCTCGCGCATGGAAGACGTGATCTTTTCCGGCACGCGCGACCGCAACCCCACCGGGATGGCGGAAGTGTGCCTGACTTTGATTGACCCCGAAATTTATGGTGGGCCGGATACGAACGCGCCCACCGAGATCGAGATTCAAGACGACCTTCCTTCGGCGGGAATAAACTGCGAAGAAAACTGGGATGAAGCGGAGATCCGCGCCCAGGCCGCTGCGGAAACGGAACGGGCCGTCGAGGAAGCTCAACCCGGAAAGGCCGAAGAGGTTGAAGGCGAGGCCGCAGCCGAAGCGCCGGCTGCCGGAGCATCCCCTGACGACGGCGCAGCGGCAGTGCTTGGGCCGCAGGTGGTTCTGAAAATCCGGCGGCGGAAATTCAATCAGCACCAACGCCACGCCGGAGAGATTTCAGTGACGCGCCGGTTGTTCCGCAGCGGCGACAGCGAATACCTGTTGAATGGAAAACTGTGCCGCTTGCGCGACATCCAGGAACTGTTCATGGGGACGGGCCTTGGGCCGGAGTCGTACGCGCTCATCGAGCAGGGACGCATCGGCCAGATTCTGAGCAGCCGTCCAACGGATCGCCGCGCCATCATTGAAGAGGCGGCTGGGATCACAAAATTCAAGACGAAGAAGCGTCTCGCTGAGGCGCGTCTCGAAGACGCCAAACAAAATCTGAACCGTGTGAACGACATTTTCGAAGAAGTCACGCGGCAGATGAACTCGCTCAAGCGCCAGGCCAGCAAAGCCGAGCGCTATGCCAAGCTGCGCGACGAGATGCGCGCCAAACTGCGGGTTGTGCTCGCCAGCAAGTTCACCCAGATGGACCAGGAAAGCGTGACTCTCGATACCCAGATCCATCAGCTGGGCGAGGAAATTCGCCAGCAAAGCGACAGCGTGCAGCAGTCGGAAGCTGAGCATTCCGAGCGCACGCAGCGCGGATACGGGATCGAGACCGAGACGCGGCAAAATCGCGAGCGCCTCAACCAGATCGCGATCGAAGGCGATCGCGGGAAGGCGCGCATTCGAACCAACGAAGAGCGCTGCGCGGAACTGATCGTGCGCACGGCATCCGCGGAAGCGGAGCGGGCGCAGGCTCAAAGTCGGCTGGCGGCGCTAGAAGAAGAACGGGACGGTCACCAGCAGTTGCTCGACTCAGCGGCGGCGGATCTCGCGGCGGCCCAGCAGGAGCTTGCGCTCAGCCAGCAGGAAACAGCTTGCGCAGCCGCCAACCTGGCGATGCTGGAACAGGAGCAGGAATCGAATCGCACGGCCATTCTCGAGGCAGTCGGCGGAGCTTCCAACCTACGCAATCAGCTCACGCAGTCCGAGGAGCGGCTGGCGGGCATCGGCCGCGAGGAGCAGCGTCTGCGGGCCGAGATCGCAACTGCTTCGTCCCAATCGGAAACCTTCGGCGGACAACGCGGTCAGCTTGCTCTGGAGTTCGAGAGCGTTTCGCAGCGAGCCAGTGGCCTGACCGCTGAAATCGCGAGCCTGCGTGAGACCCTCGAGACGAAGCGCTCTGCCGAGAACGAAACCAAGAAGCACCTCGACTCCATCCGCTCCGAATACGCCACGGCGCTCGGCAAGAAGGGATCGCTCGAAGCGGTCATCGCCGAGCACGGCTATTCCACCGAATCGGTGCGGCGACTCTTTCAATCGGGCGCAATGCAGGGAGGGAACACTCCCGCCGGTGTGCTCGCCGATTTCCTCGAAGTCGAGCCCCGCTATGAGCGCGTCGTCGAAGACTTTCTGCGCGACGAACTGAACTTCGTCGTAGTCAAGTCGTGGGACGCCGCCGACGAAGGCTTGCGCCTGCTGCGCTCCGACGTCAACGGGCGCGCGACATTCCTTGTGCACCCGGAGGACTCGCAGGCAAAGTTCTCGTTTGTCGCGGATGAAAGCCATCACTACTCTCCTCTCAACGACACCGTCCTCCCGCTGAAGAACTCGATTCGCGTGCTGAACGGTTTCGGCAAGTCACTCGAAGTGATCCTGCCGAAGCTGGGAAATGGCTACATCGTGCCCGATCCCGCGGTGGCGCGCGAGCTAGCGCTCTCCAGCCCGGATGCTTTCTTCCTCTCCCAGACCGGCGAATGCTTCCACAACGTGACCGTCACCGGGGGCAAGCAACGCAGCGAGGGACCGCTTTCGATGAAGCGCGAGTTGCGCGACGTGCTGCGTCTGCTCGAAGAACTGGAGCGGGCCCTGCGCGAGAAGGAAATGCTCGCGCTCACCTTGGGGCGCGAAATCAAGGAGACCGCTTCCCTGCTCGATCGTCTGGAAGACGAAAAGCGCGAAGCCGAGAAGCAGGCGATGACCTCCGGACATTTGCTGCGGCAATTGGACGGCGAGATGTCGCGGGTGCGCGAACGGATTGCGATCAGCGAACGCGAACTGCAACGGCTTGCGGAAGAACGGCAGGAGCAGGAAAGCTTGATCGGATCGCGGCAAGCGGAGCTGGCGACTATTGAGGAAGCGCGTGCCCAATTCGAAAGGCAGCTTGCCGCCGGGCAAGACCGCCTCGCCGCTCTACGCAGCCAGCGCGACGCTGCCGCTGAAACCACCTCGCAGCGGGCCGCGCGCGTGGCCACGCTCGAAGAGCGCCACCGTTCGGCCACGACCCTGCTTCAGCGAATCGAGGCACTTGTCGCCGAGATGCGGGAGCGGGCGGGCGCTCTGCAAATCCAAATGGAGTCGGCGAGCGCCGAAATCGCGCAACGGCAAAACGAGAACGTGCAACTGGCCGGGCAGTTCGTGGAGTTCGAAGCTGAGCGCAATGCTGGAGAAGCGCGCGAAAGCTTGCTGCAGCTCGAGTCTGAGCAAGTGCGGGCGCGGTTAACCGAAATTGACGAACTGCTTCGCAACACGCGTCAGCAGCTCGATCTCGCGCGGGACCGCCGAGGTGAGCTATCGGCCGCAGCAGCCAAGCTGCAATCCGACCTGCAGCACCTGGCCGACACTTGCCTGAACGAACTGGGCATGGAACGTTCGGTCCTGATGGCCGACACGACGATTCCGCTGGTGACTTCGGCTGAACTTGCGGCCGAAGATCAGGCCCACCGTGAAATGCGCGCCCGCCTCGACGCCATGGGCCCGGTCAACATGATGGCTCTCGAAGAGTACAAGGAAACGGCCGAGCGCCACCAATTCCTCGAAACGCAGAGGAAAGACCTGCTCGATGCGATCGAAAACACCGCCGCCACCATTCGCGAGATCGATCAAGTCTCGCGGCAGAAATTTGAAGAAGCGTTCAACAAGATTAACGAGAACTTCCAGGCCACGTTCCGCAAGCTGTTCGGCGGCGGACACGGCTTTATGCGGCTGACCGACCTCGAAAACAGCGCGGAGAGCGGCATTGACGTGGTGGCATCGCCTCCGGGAAAGAAGCTGCAGAACGTACTTCTGCTTTCCGGCGGCGAAAAGGCGCTCACCGCGCTCGCACTGCTGGTCGGAATCTTCCAGTACACACCCAGTCCGTTCTGCATTCTCGACGAAGTCGATGCTCCGCTGGACGAAGCCAACATCGCCCGCTTCACCGAACTGGTGCGCGAACTGAGCGTGCAGACCCAGTTCATCCTGATTACGCACAGTAAGAGAACCATGAGCATTGCCCCTGTGCTCTACGGCGTGACCATGCAAGAGCCCGGCGTGTCGAAGCTCGTGTCGGTGCGCTTCGGGGCGGCGTAGCGGGATGCCTCTCCCAAGAAATGGAGTTCGGCGAATTCGTGGCCCTGGACCAATGGCAAATTGAGGAAATCGCGAAGGGCATAGACAAGGCGGATCGGGATGAGTTTGCCAGCGATAAGGAAGTCGAGCAGTCGCTGAAACGCTGGACGCGCGGGCGCCCCACAGGCAATTGCCGATTGAGGACGCACGGGAAGAAAGACGTGCGTTGACAGATCGGCAGCTTCTTGCTTTCTCGACCCCAGAAATCACTGCCCTTTTTTCCAGAGCCTTCCTCAGTTTTTCCACATCCCGATCCCTCGAAACCCAGCGCTGGACAAGGCTTCTGGCTTACACTTGAACTGTCAACACTTTTCGACGCAACGCCGGACGGCGCAACCGACTGCATGTGATGGAAGTCGTTGACAAATTTTCCACGGCAGTTAGAATACGCAAAGTTTTTCCCCGGTGAATTTAGACATGAGCCCCGAAATTTTAGATACTGTTCTGCTGCGGACGGACTATCCCGAATTGGAGGTGCACGCCAGCGGCAAGGTCCGCGACGTCTACTGCCTCGACGGCGACCACCTGCTGTTCGTGGCCACCGACCGCATCTCAGCCTTCGACTACGTTCTGGCAACCGGCATTCCGAACAAGGGCCGGGTCCTGACGCAAATCTCGCTGTTCTGGTTCGACTTCCTCAAGGACATCGTTCCCAACCATTTCGTCACTGCCGACGTGAACCGCTACCCGGCGGCGATTCGCAAGTACGCCGACGAACTCCGCGGCCGCTCCATGATGGTGATGCGCGCCGAGATGTTTCCGGTCGAGTGCGTCGCGCGCGGCTACCTTTCCGGTTCGGGATGGAAGGAGTACAAAGCGACGGGCACGGTCTCCGGCGTCAAGCTTCCGCCGGGATTGAAGGAATCCGACCAACTGCCGGAGCCCCTGTTCACGCCGGCGACCAAGGCCGCCACCGGACACGACATCAACATTTCATTCGAAGAAATGTGCAAGCTGGTCGATCCCGAATTGAGCCGCCAACTCCGGGACATCACGTTGCGTATCTACAAGAAAGCGGCGGATTATGCGCGGCAGCGCGGCATCATCATCGCCGACACCAAGTTTGAATTTGGGCAAACCGCCCAGGGCATCACCCTGGCGGATGAAGTACTCACACCGGATTCCTCGCGCTTCTGGCCGGCCGACACCTATCAACCGGGCAAGGCGCAGGATTCCTACGATAAGCAGTATGTACGGGATTACCTCGAAGAAATTCGCTGGAACAAACAACCGCCCGCGCCAGCCCTCCCCCAAGAAGTGGCGCTGCGGACAAGCGAAAAGTACCTCGAGGCATACCGTCAGTTGACGGGACGCGAGTTGGAGATTTAGCCCGCGTGCGCTGGGGTCATTGAATTCGATCATTGAACTTCGGATCCTTGAACCATGAGCATTGCGGACTGGATCATTCTCGGCTTTCTGGTGTTTTCCGTGATTGGGGCAGCCCTCGAAGGCTTTTTTTATGAAGCCTTCAAGCTGGCTGGCTTGGTCGTGGGATACTTATTGGCCGCCTGGCAGTATCATCGCGTGGCGGACTGGTTCGCGCCCCATTTGAAATCGCCGTGGCTAGGCGAGATCGCCGGCTTCCTTATCATTTTTTTCGCGGTCCTGATCGTTGCCGGCATTGCCGGACAGATCGCGCGTTGGGCAATGAGGAAAGCCGGTTTGAGCACGATTGACCGGATTTTGGGAGCTGTCCTGGGTTTGTTGCGGGGCGCCTTGGTTGTGGCTGTCGTGCTTAGCGCCATGGCCGCTTTTGCGCCCGCTGCGAAGTGGCTGGTGGGATCTGAGTTGGCTCCGTATTTCCTGGTAGGCGGAAGGGCTGCGATCTGGGTCGCACCGTCGGAATTGCGCCACCGCTTCTACCAGGGCTTGGACTACATGCGGCAGGTGCATTCGGCAACGGACAGAGTTCAGCCGCAATCAGCCGGGCCGTCGAAGTAGTGCTTGTCAGTCATTCGTCAGTAAAAGAGTTTTAGCAGTCCATGGTGCAAGTGAGGTTCGTATCAGGGCATGCCTTCAGGCATGCCGCAAGTGCATCGGCAACGACGCGCCTTCAGGCGCTGGATTCGAAATTTGAGTTTCACCACAGGCTGTTGGGCTGTGAAGGTGCGGAAACGAGGCAGCAAGTGAAAGATCAACTGGAAGCACTCATCCTTCAGATGTACAAAAGCAATATCCTCTATTCGGAAGCGGTCCGTGAGTTTAAGAAACGCTTCATCATGACCGTGCTCGAAGAAAACCGCGGCAATCAGTGCAAGGCAGCGCGGCAATTAAGCATGCACCGGAACACGCTCAGCCGGACCATGCAGGAGCTCAAGATTGATGCTCGTCCCTTGCGCGCCGGCGCCAAGCGTCCGCCCCGCAGCGCGCATCCCGTCACGCTGGAGAGGAAACAGGCCCGATAAACGCCGTGCGTGGCTTGCGACAAACAGTAAAAACAGCGGTCCCCGATCGGGACCGCTCTCGTTTTTCCTCTAAGATTTTTTCTCAGCCAGGGTTTTCCTGAGACCTGACACCTGAGACCTGAACTCTAGTGTGCGGCTGGCTTCTTGTGGACGGGCTTCGGCGCCGCTTTCACCAGCAACGCCCCTTCGTTCATCGTCATCACAAACGGCTTCGCCACGTAGGAGACCGGCGTTCCTTCGAACTGGAAGTCCGTATCCTCCTTCGGCATCTGCTTCGCCGGGATCGCTGCCGTCATGGTCAGATCGATGTCTGCACGCTTGGCGTCGATATCGTCCGAACTACCAGCGAGTTTCAGTTTGCTTGAGGACTCGATACTGATGATATGGGCCGCCATCTGCAACGGCTTTCCTTTGAGCGCACTCCACACCTTGTCGGCGTCTTCGGGCGTGCCGTCGGAAAGAACCATCTGCCACTCCGCGAAGCTCATCTCCTGAACTTTCTTGCTCTTGACCAGGACCGCTGCCTGCTCGGCGGGAGTTGGCGGCACATACTGCTTGATCGTGAAATTGGCCGGGGGCAGGGTTGTGGTGGCTGTCAGCGCCAGCACATCGCTCCATCCCTGTTCGCTTCCGTGGTACTTGTTGTATTTGCTCTTGCCGAACTTCGCGATCTGATCCTTGCCCGCGCCCTGCGCCAGATTGGAAGCGCGAGCGATGAAGAAAAGTCCATCCACGTCTTTTTCAGTCGGTCCCACCGCCAGATACGCGAGCGCCAGGTCATAGACGTCGACCAGGTTGGTCGGATCCGCTTCCACCGCGGCCCGCAGAAACTGCTCGGCCTTCGCGTAGTCCTTCGCCTGGTAGGCGCTCAGTCCAGCCGCGCCGTTAAAGATCGCCGCCGTCTGCGATTTCAGCTTCTCCCAGTCCGGAGCCGGCGTGCCATCCGGCTTGGTCGCTGTCTGCAGACACTGCAAGCCTTTTTCACCGTTCTGGCCGGCGTCGGCAAGATTCTGTTGCGCGTTCTGGCCTGCGGTCGCCATCGCCTGCTTGGTGTAGGCCAGCAGCGCCAACGCCCGGATGTTGCACAGGTTCGCCTGCAAGACCTTCTGCGCCGTTTCCAGCGTCTTGGCCTGATTGCCCGTCTGCTGATAGGCGCCCATCAAAAGTTCCAGCGCGTCTTCCTTCATCACGCTGTTGGGATACTGGGTCAGAAACGCTTCCAATCCGCTGACCTTGGCCGCGGCGTCCTGCTGCTGCACGGCGCCCACATAGGCGTTATACTCGGCCGGATCTTTGATCTCTTTTTTCTGGGGCGCTGCTGGAGACGGTGTGGGGTTCTGCTGCGGCGCGGGTTGAGCTGGCGCGGGAGCGGTTTGAGCGAGGGCGGTAACCGCGGCTACCAGCAACATCGCGAGAACAATCTTTTTCATTCCTGTGGCTCCTTAACTCTTCGGGGAAGCTGGAGTTGACATTTTGCCCGATTCCACCCAAACCTGGTGTCGGGCTTGCACCACGAACCAATCTTTCACCTGACACTGACTGCACTCACACTGACTGGTCCCGAAACTCATGGGCCGCCTGTCGAAATGCCGCAGCTTAACATTATTCCGGTGAGCGGATTATAAGGATGTAGTCCCGCTAAGGCAAGCGGCTTGCTCGCTCAATCCCTCCTGCCAGCGTCGATGCGGGAAAGCGCAGCCCAGTATGGATTCCCCTCAGCCCATCCCGCCGATGCAAAATACCGCCGATGCACAATAGAATAATAATGTTCTCTCGGAGGAGCCCGTTTTGACGAAAACTGCAATATCGACGAACCCGCCTTTGGCCGGACAAGTCGCCGTCATCACTGGCGCCGGGCGCGGCATTGGCAGCGCCATCGCCTTGACCCTCGCCGAACTCGGCGCGCACGCGGTCTTATGCGGACGCTCGCGCGAAGCACTCGAACAAACCGCCGCCGCCATCCAGACGAGCGGCGGCCAGAATTCCGTGGAGAGTGCCGGGAAAAGTGCCGGAAAAAGCTCCGTGATCGAATGCGATGTCACCGATCTGCATTCGGTCGAAGCGCTCGCCGAGCGCATCGAGCGCACCTTCCACCGCATAGACATTCTCGTCAACAATGCCGGAATCAGAGGCGCCGGAGGCCCACTCCATCAGCTCCCGCCCGACAATTGGGACCGCGTGCTGAACACGAACCTGCGCGGCGTGTACTACTGCATCCGCGGCCTCGCCCCGCTCATGATCAAGGCCGGCAGCGGGCACATCATCAACATCTCGTCCCTGGCAGGCAAGAACCCCTTGCCCAACGCAGCCGCCTACGCCGCCTCGAAGTGGGGCTTGAATGGCTTGACCTACTCGGTAGCCGAGGAATTGCGAGCCCACAACATTCGCGTCTCGGTCATTTGCCCGGGTTCCGTTCACACCGAGTTCAGCCCGCATGAGGGAAAGAATGCCGAGAAGATGCTGCAAGCCTCAGACGTAGCCCACGTCGTAGCCATGATCGTGACCCAGGCTCCGCAATCCTTCGCCAGCGAAATCCTGCTGCGGCCAACGCAGAAGCCGTAGCGTGGTCTTCCTGTAGAGACGCGGCTCGCCGCGTCTCCGGCGCGCGCCTCATCGGATTAGTTCTCGACGAATTCCCTTTTACTGCTCGCCTCCGAGGTCGCCAGCCCGCCGGTCCAGAAATCCCGGATCACGCGCCACCCCCTCCGACAGGCGCTTCAACTCGGCCATAAAGGCTCGGCCCCTTTCCGCCTCTTCCTGATCCACCTCGTCTTTCTCCAATTCATCCTTCTCCACGTCGGCGTTCTCCACCTCGTCATACTCGCGCCCTTCCACCATCGACCAAGCCGTAGCCCCAATCGGACGCCGCTCCACGCACTCGCGATCAATCACGACACGCGTCGGCTGTTCCGGCTCAAATGACGTATGTTTCAAATTGATCGAAGCCGTCCGCAGCGCATGCAGCAACAGCGCCGCCGTCCGGTGATCGATCTGGTTCGTCACCAGCAGCCGCATCACCTCGGCCAGTCCCACCTGGATAGAGTTCGCATCCTCGAGCGTGGGCAGCGTTATTGTGCCCCGCTCATGGAAATTCATGTTAATGTCCCTATTCTTCTCGTGGCATTGCAGGTGATAGTAACAATATTTCTCATCGCGCAGCGCTGGCGATCCGCACTGCGTCCCGTTGACTTTAATGTGCTGACAGCGACGAATACTCACCGGATATGAAGGCATTTTCTGGCTCCTGTTTCGGGTATGAGGGATATGAATTCCAGCCCATTACTATTAGTGTATTAACCAAGTAGTACAAGAAAAAACTTCTTCCCCGGTCTTTTGGAATCAGAGAGTTAGGTACTTTTGACGGTCCAGGTCTTTGACTCTTAAGGACTTATATGTAAAGTATTCCGGAATAAGGACTTAGCTCATCAATTTTCAAAGAACGGTGTAAATGGGAACGGGCAGCGGGGAACGTCCGCTGCTTTTGAGCGGCTCATTCCGTCGATGCCCCAATTCAGGTGCATATTTTCGCATTGGGCGGGATGGGAGTCTGTGATGGCGCTCACTGGGTGGATGTGATGAAAAAAGTGGGCCCAACGGGAGTGCCGCTCGCTCGAACCCTTGATAGAATGCCGGGATGCCGACGGTGCTGCGATCCGGCCCGTATCGCTTCTGCTTCTACAGCCACGAACCCAACGAGCCGCCGCACATTCATGTTGACCGCGCATGTTGACCGCGACGATCTGTCGGCCAAATTCTGGCTTAGTCCCGTCCAACTGGCAGGCAACTTTGGATTTCGCGCCCACGAACTGCGCGAGATACAATCGATGGTGGCGGATTCGCGTCAGCGGTTTCTGGAGGCATGGAATGAGTTTTTCGGCATCGTCGGCGGATGAGCGCGTGCTGGACGTCCAATTCACCGACGACACAATCAGCGTGAATCTGCGCGATGGCCGTGTCATAACCGTGCCGCTCGTCTGGTATCCCCGGCTGCTCGACGCCACAGCTTCGCAGCGCAAGAACTGGAAAATTGCCGGCGGTGGCTACGGAATTCATTGGCCCGACATCGACGAGGATCTGAGTACCGAAGGGTTATTGCGAGGCGCGCCCGCGCCCAGAACGTCGGTTCCCGCGAAGTAGATGCACCGGATGGAAGAAGGGCTGTTCCGGCGATTGAGAGAGATTGCCCGGAACTCCGTTGAAAGTTAGCGACTCTCGACCGTCATAGGTTACGCAACTTTCATGTCCTCGGCAACCGCCTTCTTCGAAAGCGTGTTCGCAAGCGAAGTCAAAAGCGACGGAATCT
>Ga0208689_1000458_pt1 | contig 29557 bp, 56 predicted proteins | sample June2015DPH_8_15_FD_184700 | JGI IMG/M metagenome (GOLD analysis project Ga0208689, IMG submission 184700) | Peatland microbial communities from SPRUCE experiment site at the Marcell Experimental Forest, Minnesota, USA - June2015DPH_8_150... | ecosystem: Environmental > Terrestrial > Soil >... | reverse complement strand
TTAATGATGCATCTTTCCCTTCCAATAATCTTGTGCCTGATAGGATTGGTACTATCGGCTTGGGGTTATTGCGTGGTCAACAACGTTATCAGACTTCCAACCAAGTTTCCTGTTTGGTTATTTGTCATACTTTTTCTTGGTGGTTTATTTTTGTTTGCTTGGGATTTCACCATCCTCATACATCCTTATCCATAAAAACATGAACGGTTATTATATCATAAGAAATTTGTTTTACGTATTGAATCATAAACGGTATGCTAGAAAGGGCGGATGGCAACCCACAAGAGACGACATGAATTTCCTGTTTGACAACGTATTCAAACGCTCATCGTTTTATGAAAGAGTTTGTGACGCAAGAGCGTTCAGTAGAGAAATGAAGAAACACGTATGAGTTTATACACTTTAATAAAGGAACGTGGTAAGGAAGAAGAAAGAGAACGGTTCCTGATTGCGCTGAAGAGAGTGGAAAGATGCTGGCAAGGAAGACCATTGAAGAAATATCGTGACAAGGATAATTGGCCTTTTGTGGATGGTCTTAATCATCTTTGCTTTCTTTACCGAGAAGCAGCACGTAAGTAAATTTGTTAAAACAATCAATCTGATACGTATATCAATTTATGAAAACAACCGAGGAAGTCCCTGAACAGATTTGTCCTGAATGTGAAGGTAAAGGCGAGTTAAGAATATTCAGAATGTATGTTGGATGCTTGACTGTCGGCTGTTGGAAGTGTAGAGGAAAAGGAACCATCCCTATACGTGTAGAGGGTGGTACCACCCCCACTTGCGTAAATGTTGACGTATGCCAAGCCCATACGGCGGGGGCTGGTACCCCCAGCGGTAATTAGTGCAGGAGCGGCCTCCAACAGGCTTTAACGATAACTACGGTGGCGACAACCCAAATTTGTATAAAGAAGCTAGGTTTGATAGATGGACAGTATGCGCATTTTTCTTAAAACATTGTAAAAATCCGGCTCTTTACTTTAAGTATTAGCATGGATGAATGTTGTTGGTCGTCTGCGCTTAGGAGCCGGGTCAATCGCCCATGATGGTTATAACATGCTTGTACTTTATAACTAAGCTTACTTAGGTACTTTTAATTAATGTACTTTAATTATTAAATGTACTTTAAAAGTTTACTGAGTGTACAGTGCTTATAAGTACTAACCATGATCACGAAAAATTATTTTTATTTTCTCTGCAGCGCTTTAAAAAATCTTCGCGCAAAGCGCAATATTTTGAAAAAATTAAGGATTAGTTCTTAAAAATATTTTTCAGAGAAAGCGCGCTTTCCGGGTTTCTTTAACTAATAAAAGTGATAAGAATGAAAGTTATCGTTAAAGCTGGTTAATGCCGAAAAACGCTGCGTAAATCGCTGCCTGTGAGTCAGTTAGCAATAACAATCAAAAATGATATTTCAAATGATTGTATAAATGCCATGGCGCATATTGTTATGCGGTATGAAGGCCAATATGGGTAAGATTTTTTGCGATCTGCCGGTCCCCTACGCTCGCCGGTGTTCCGGCGCTTCGGCCTTTATTTGTGTCGGCCCGTAACTTGTTTCAATTATGATGTAAGTCTATCATTGTTTTTATATTTGTCAAGCGTTGCACGGTGCTACTAACTTGCTACTAAGAAATGCACAATTAGTAGCAACACGGTATGCGCCATAAAAGGTAATAGGATTCAGGAATTAGGGGATCTTCGGTGTGATTTTATTATAACACACTTTTATAAAATGGCAAGCCTCAACCCTTGACTGTGTTTTCGTGTTAATGGGAACTGTGTTATTGTGTTCGGATTATGGCGCTTTGGTGATGTTTTCTTGAAATTCCATGCTTTCCCACATGGGAAAATGCAACGCTTGACTTTCTATAAAATTTTGGTAAAGTTCAAACATGATAACAAAAGAACGCAAACAGTTTTTGAAAACATTGGACAAGGAACTTGACTATCATTTGAAAGCTTCTCCGGATGAAGTCAAGGTCGTTTTGAACAATGGAATTTACAACAGCATACCGCGGGACATTGCCAAGATCGTGGATGACATCATGGCCAAGTTTCCGAGCGCCGATTTGACCGTGGGCAACGAAGGCAGTCGGGTGTTGTATGTCACTTTATATTCAGGCGATGCGGATTTGAAGGCTTACGTTTCCTTCATGGAAACCTTGGCGGCCAAATATGAGGCGGACGAGTTCAATATGCAATCCAGCCTTTCCCTCAAATATCGGTTTTGGTGGGACTGATTTTATGAAAAAATTCGCATTTGTTTTTACCGTAGGTGGCCGCATTGTTTGGTCCGGTGAAGATGAAGCCAATATTTGCCGAAGGGTGAAAAATGAATCACTTCAAATTCAGGCGGATGTTGACCAATTTATCCACATGGCTGAACCCGGTGATTTTTACGTGCTGGAGCCTTATGGTGAAATGATTATCCGGATGCGAGACTGATTTATGAAAAAAATTGCTGGTGATGGCAAACCGTTTACCGAATGGGAACAAGTTGCATACAATGCCGGTTTCCAAATCGGTGCTAACCGAAAGCGCATTGGTGAATTGATGGGTTCAGCTCATAAATGTGGCTTTCGTGGTAGAAACAGGCTTATTTTCAATGAAGGCTTGGAAGACGGTTACAGTTCCATAAAGTGAAACTAATTTATGAAAAAAATATTTGGTTTCATTACCGCGGGTGGAATATTTGAATTTGTCGCTTGGCTTGCAACCAAGTTCTGTCTTAGCGTTCATCCTTGGTTGACCATACCCGCAGTTCAAAACAGTTGGCAATGGTATAATTACCTTACCAGTCACGATTCATTGGCCATGATGTCTGTTTTGCATCCTGTTGCGTATTGGATTGCTCTTACTCTTATTTCAAGTCTTGTTGGCTTGGTGTTTTCTCAAATGGCTTCCAACGACTGAAGCACGCTTGACAATATAAAAACTTTTGATAAATTCCAATTATGAATAAAAATCAACCGCAAATATTTTTCAAAACCGTTCGTGAAAATTACCGTTCGCTTTACGCACACGGTATGCTCGCGAGAACTTACAAAGTCGGAAGCCGTTACAAATTCCCAAAGAATCTACCGGCCCACGTTTTTACCACGGAATCGAGAACCTTTTCGGGGTTCCTTGACTCTGACGCCGTTTACAAAAACCGCGCCGAAGCCGGGGGTGGTAACAGGGTCATGATTTGTTACGGTGTCGTCGAGGAAAAGAGGGTTCCTTGTTTCTCCATCGGTAATGAAACATGGAATTTCGGCGATTACATTCCGATGGAAACCCGACTCACTTCTTCAAATTTCGTTGTGATCGGAGAAATCAAATTGCCAGCCAGTTATAACGGTGTTCGTCCGCCTGAAAACAAACTGACTTACGGCAAGGGAGTGACGGGTATTGCCGGTCTGTCAAAGTTTGTCAAAAAGGCTTAAGGTTTAACAAAGTTTTTGATCGGTCACGCTTGACAATATAAAAACTTCTGTTAGATTAAAATCGTTATGAACAAAACAAACTTAATTCTTCACTGTGGCGCTCGACATATTACACGCGAGCAATTAGCAATCATCCCTTGCCCAGCGGCAACGGACACATGGCATCCAATCCCGCACATTCGATTGGTTGAGGAAGTGGAACGGTCATTGAAAGCATCCAGCATGATGATTGTCAATGAATCTTACGGGGTGACTGAGGACAATGCCCGGATGTTCGGGCTGCTTCAGGTTGCCAATTGTCAGGAAACCGTGGATTACGCTTACGTGATTGGCGTTCGGGGTTCTTTGAACAAATCATTGTCACGGGGTTTGGCTGTGGGCAGCTCGGTGTTTGTGTGTGACAATTTGGCGTTCAGCTCTGAAATCGTGTTTCACCGCAAGCAGACTTGCTTCATTGAACGGGATTTGCCGAAAATGGTTGCCACCGCAATCGGTTTGCTGGGGCAGCGTTGGAATGACCAAAACCGGCGCATTGAGGCTTACAAGCATACGGCTATCAGCTTGGCGCACGCTGACCACCTGTTGGCGGAAATTGCCGGCGACGTGTTTCCGTGGCAACGGTTTGAAGACATCCGCAATGAGTTCAAGGCTCCCCGTCATCCTGAATTCCAAAAGGAAACGTTGTGGTCCCTGTTCAACGCGGTGACGGAAATGCTCAAGCCGAAAGCCGATTCCAAGGCGAGTGGTTTGTGGACACTGCCGGCTCGCACGGGTCGCCTTCACAAGGTTTGTGATGATTACGCCGGGTTGGTGATTGACACCACCGCAGTTGTGACTTCGGAACCTGTTGCTGCTGAACCTGTGGAAGCAGTCATTCCGGGTCCCGAAGCGGCGCAGTCCGGTTCAGTGACGGAATAATTTTCCCGTGCCACCACGGTCAAGCTCTTGGATGAAAGTTCAAGGGCTTGACTTTTTTTAACTATTTGATAGCATACCAACATGGAAAAGATACCGGCAACGGTTGTTAAAGTGGTTCCGTCAAAGATTGAAGTGGAAGCTTTCAGCGGTAAGCGTTTTGAAGTAGGCAACTATGTTGTTGTTCAGGAGAACGATTCCAAACGCCTTCATACGTTTATCAATGGCTCAATGAACCAAATACCGATTGGCTTGCGAACAGTGGGGACAGAAGGATTTATCACATGGCACAAGTCAGTCAGTTACAACCTACCGTTTTTCAGCGCTTGACTTTCCATGACGGTTTGATAACATAATCACACTATGATTGTTAAATTCAAAGAATCAGTTACAATGGCCGATGGCGTAATTTATCCGGCGGGTTACAAGGTGTCCTGTGATGCGATGGTAAACCTGTCGAATGGAATGACGGAGTTGGCTAACCTTAAATTCGTTGACCCGGTGCTACCGTTGCTGGCACAGCCGATTTTGTTGGTGGGTACAGACGACATTGCCAAATTGGAAATCCAATTGGAAGTCCCAAAGCCGGTTTAATGGGGATGGGAGTTGCGAGAGTTCCGGCGGTTGCAGGCAGTCATCTTCAAAAGACGGTTGCCTTCAGCCGCCGGAACTTTTTGTTTTAACATTTAACGATAAAGGAATTATTGCAGGCTCCAGTCCCCTACTCTTGGCGCCCTTCGTTCGGGTCGGGACGGCCTCATCAACAAGAATAGTTTAACAAAGTTTTTATAGATGTCAAGCGTCACCAAGGGTAAACTGCAATGGTCATCTTGAAATCATTGATGGGGTCAAAGCCCTTTTCCTTTATCTTCGCCAATGCCTCAGGCAACGTGATTTCGTAAAAGTAATGACCGTGTAAGCTGTCATCACCTTTTACGAATGTCACCGCTTTGAATTTAATATCATTCACATGAAAATGGTGGACGGTACGGGAATCGAACCCGTCAACGCAATGGCTCTACCAATGAGCTAACCGCCCACAAGTTAGGAACACATGCAAGTACCATAAGGAACACAACAGGTTTTCGTCCAGCAGTTGCAAATGGAACACCAGCTTTTTTGTCCGCCGCAATCCTCACACCGTTCTCGTTTGCGTTGAACGTTATTGCGTTCCTTTTTACGCTGTCTCCTTCGTTCTTGCCGTGTTGTCATTCAACATCATTGAATCCAATTTGAAAAGCTACAGGCTTGTCGCTGTCAGTAGTCATGACCGGCACAAAGTCTATGCCATCATGGGTTTCCTGATTACTGTAGTCACGAAGCTGAACGGGTTTCATCCGGTCTTCCGGTGACATTTCGTAAAGCTTTTCCAAAAGGTCTTGGTATGTAATTGGCATACGGGTAATTTATCAAACATTTTACAAACGTCAAGCGTTGAAAATGAAACAGGCGCCAACTTTCATTGGCGCCCATTCCATTGAGTTTTGAATCGAATTATTACGCTGCTGGAGCCGGCACGCCGGTCTTGCGAGTCCATTTGTCAATCAGAATTTCGTAGGCTTTTCTGTCAGTGTCACCGTGACCAAAGGGAGCTTCATTCAGGCAACAGACTTCCGGACCTTGAGCGCACCAAACGGTTACGCCGGTGGCGTCATTGACGGCATACAGAGGATTGCCACAAATGGGGCACTTTTCGGTGAGTTGACGCGCATCCTTGACGATGTTTTTGGGTGCAACCACGGGCAGGGGTTTGACTTCCGATGCCGGTTCAACATGAATCACTTCCACGGTGGCAGTGACGGGGGCCGGAGTCACTTCGGGCAATTTTGCCGGTTCGACGGCTTTTGGTGTTTCAACCACGGGTTCCGGTTTGACTTCCGCTGGCTGAACCGCGGGAACGACAACGGCTTCGGTAGGAGCGACAATCGCCGGTGCGGTGACTTCGGGAGCCGGGGTGGTAACTACGGCCACGGGAACCGGTTGAGTCGGATTAGGATTCAGTTTCCACAGTTTTGAGGGTTTACCCTTGCCGGCGGATGGCCGCGTTCCGGCAGAGACAATAGTGCCATCCTTGATGGCCGCTTGATACCGTGTCCAAACTTGCTGATTGGTTTTACCGTTCAATTGGGCGAGTTCAGTATGGGTGAATTCGCCGGTTGGGAATTTCAATGTTTCATTCATATATGATAAGTTTACCACAGCTTTTTATATTGTCAAGCGTTAATGGGCACAAGGATATTTGTCAATTATCACAAATGTCGGTTTTTCCAATATTATTGATTTTTCAATGAGGCTTGACTTCTTATAGAAATGGAGTAAAATGTTTTTACAATCGAAACACAAACAAACATAAACATAACAAAAAACAAGTAAAAGTATATGGCAAAGAAAAACAAATCCAATCGCAAAAGTCTCAAAGGTGAATGGGGTCATATCGGCGCGCCCCCGAAGAAAACCCGTTGGCCTTCCCGTCCGTTCACGATGGCCACGTTGTTTGCCCGCAACGACAATCAATGCCAGTTGAGTCTTCGCACCAAGGTCACAAAGGGTGTCAAGGCCGGGGAAATCGTGGAACTCAAGGCCAAGAAACAGCCGCACGGTGCGGTTGGTCGCCCCAGCTCGGTTTTCGTCTTGAAGGCGAATTATGACTCCAAAACGATGACGTTGGCGGACAAGCCGGCCAAAACTCCGAAAGCCCGCAAGGCCAAGGTCACGGCGGCGCCTGTCGCAGTCGTTTCCCCGGCGGCTCCCGTAGCGGCTCCCGCGCCCGCTCCGGCCCCCGAAACGGCGGCGCCTGTCGCGTCGGCTGACATTCCGGCCCCTGCTCCCGCGCCCGTTGAATCGGCTCCTGTTTCCACCGCGCCTGCTGTCGCTGCTCCGGCAACCCCTGAGCCGGCCACCGCCAGCTAAGTGGTTGAAATACATAAGGATGGGGCTCGTGTAAAACGAGCCCTGTCTTTTTGCGAAGGCTTGACATTGTTTAAATGTTTGGTAAATTTCCTTATGACATTTACAACAAAACGCGGTCGGGTCATTGGTAAGACTTTGGAAGATGCTTCCGTTGAAATGTTGAAGGCAAACATGAACTTTCACGGTAGGTCATCACGGTGGGATGGAATAATTTTCTGTGACGGAATTCCGGTTCGGAATATTTCTTACAATGGTAGAATATGGAACTTAATATCCATCACTCCACAAGAAGCGGAGAATCGTCATACAGATACCATTGCGGTAAGGGTCAATGGAAAATGCCATTCATTCATGGAAATTGAGGCTTGACAAAATCAATTTTTTTGATAAATTAGCATTATGAGATTGACTTTGGTGGAGCATTCTAGCGACCAATTTACGTTTGATGCATCGGATGAAACGTTTACGGCTTGCGCATCGGACTTAAATAATCGTCATCTCGAGCGGATTTACGATGATGCGTGTGACGTGGGCTTGGCCATTAAGTCTGCCAAAACAGGCGTCGTTATCACTTACTACATGGACAAAACCCATTACGATAGAGAACACGACATAACGCATTGGACTTACAAACCGTGTTCCGAAGATGTCCGCAAACACCCCGAAGCAATTTGGACCGAAGTCATCATTTTTAACGACTGATTATGTATTTCATTACCGCAATTGTCAGTAGGGAAATAAAGGAAAGAAAATACCTGCCTCGGACGTTTGGTTTTTCAGGGAGTTTGAAAACGGCCCGCCGATGGGTTAACGATAACGTTTGTGATATGCATGAATGCTTGTATGACCATATCGTTATCGAAAACATTGGCCCCGGAATTCATCCGGAGACCAAACAGGAATGGTGGTATAAATGGAATGGTGGTCGCTGGATGATTTGTAAAAAACCTGATTGGTCCGTTGGCAGGGTTAATTGGGCGTTGGGTTGAACGCTTGACTTTTCACCGTCATTTGATATTCTTTTTCCATGAGTTTTGACACCACCGGTTTGCTTGAACCGCAAAAACCACACGCAGAATTTCTCGCCAATGCTTTAATTGAACACGGTATCGCCGCAGATTTAAGTGGCACGGGAACAGGCAAGACGTTTGTTGGTTCTGCTATTTTGCGTCACCTGAAACGCAAGTTCATCGTTGTTTGCCCCAAGTTGAATATTCCAAAATGGAAAGCGGTTCTCAATCAGTTTGGCTTATCCGCTGAATTGATTGTTAATTATGAAAAATTGGCTCGTGGTAACCTGACAAAAATTTACCGATACAAAACCAAGGGTCAAAAGGGCATTCCCTATTTTCTCCGTGGTGAATTCCGTATCCCGAAAGATTGGATTGTGGTATTGGATGAAAGCCACAGGACCAAAGGCGTTGAATCATTACAAGCGGGAATGCTGTTTGCCTTGAAATCACAGGGCTACTCCGTTCTTTGTCTGTCGGCGACACAGGCGATGACGCCTTTGGATATGAGGGCGTTTGGCTTTGCCACCAATCTTCACAAGGGAATGCATTTCATTGGTGGCCGGGGACAAAACAACGGAATGAATTTGTTCAAGCAATTTTGTGAAAGTGCTGGTGCGCAGTATGTCGGCCATTGGGGCGCAATGTATTTCAATTCGGAAGATGCGGAGTCTGTCAGTAAACTGCAAGCAGTTCGCAACAATCTGTTCAACGTTCAAAAGATTGCTTCACGCATGAAACGGGAAGACTTCGGTGACATCTTTCCAAAAAACCAGCTTGAAGCTACAGCTTACGACATGGGTGAAAACGGAAAGAAAATCGGCTACATTTACAATGAAATGGAAGCTGAATTGGCACGTCTTGAAGACCGTTGTGAAAATTATGCTCTGCACGTTTTGGCCATCATTACAAAGGCTCGGCGACGTGCGGAGTTGTTAAAGGTTCCATCCCTTTGTGAGTTGGTAGAAGATTTGTATGATGAAGACAAATCGGTTCTTGTCTTTGTCAACTACGCTGACACAATTGAATCTTTGGTGAGCCGATTGTCGAAAAAGTTTGGTGCAGACAAGATTGCACAGATTCACGGTGGCGTAACGACACGCCAACGGTTGGATGACATAGCGGCTTTTCAGAATGACCAAAAAAGGATAACGGTGGCCAATCTTGCCGCAGGCGGTGAATCAATTGACCTGCATGATGTGACGGGCAAACATCCACGAGCTTCACTGATTAACCCGTCTTATCGCGCCATTGCGGTGTTACAGTCAATCGGCCGGCATGACCGGGCTTATGCAAAATCGGATTGTTTGACCAATTTGGTTTTGGCGGATGGCACAATCGAAACTAATGTGGCTCATAATTTTAACAGCAAACGGGGACATTTAGACATTCTAAATGATGGTGACTTGGTTCCTAATGGACCGGCTTTTCGACTTGTATCAGGAATGAATATCTGATATAGTATTTATCTTATACGCATGGCTAAATACTATTTTAAGAGTTGTTGGGTGTGTCACCGAGCAGCGAATGAGGCAGACCAACCAAACATTTGCAACCGATGCACGGCAGATGGATGGGTGCAATCACCTGACCCTGACCCTGAAAGACAATTTGGCTTTTGGAAAACATTATGGTATCTTATGACCTATAAACACGTGCAACGCTTGCCCAAAAAGTAATTGAGTATAGTATTTATTTATGAAACGTCTTGGTAAAATTCTGTTGGCATGGGTGATAATCAGTTGGTATTTTTCTTGCCGACGCGGATTGGCTCGTGCCAAGGTCGGTTTCAGACTGTAACGCAGGAGTAGCTCAATTGGATAGAGCAGCGGTTTTCTAAACCGCTGGTTGCGGGTTCGAGTCCCGCCTCTTGTACCATTTAACATGGGCCGGAGTTAGTGATGCACTCGTCAGGAGCTCGAAAGAGTGACCGGAGATTATTATCATACGGTTAGCCCGTTCCGAAATGTGGCATTGGTTAGTGCTTACAATTGTCACGTCGCTCATGTTTCGCTGCGGTAGCTCAATTTGGTAGAGCAGCAGACTTTTAATCTGTTGGTTCCGGGTTCAAATCCCGGTCGCAGCACCATTTTTGTCGTAAGCACGGAGCGGACTGTGCACGAGTCTTTAATCCGTTCAACTCGGATATTACGGCATTGGGCCCGTAGTGGTTAGTAGCAGGGGCCTCATAAGCCCTTGGTCGCAGGTTCGAATCCTGCCGGGCCCACCATCACGCTTGACATTTTTCGGAAGTTTGGTAATATGTATTTGTCGGTGGTAAGAGTTGCCGTAATCCGGGTGACGTTCCCACCGTGGGTATGGGTAGGGAAAAATAAGGAATGGGGCAATGGTTGTGACGAGACTGCAAATCGGCACTAGCTTAAAACAGAGCGGCGCTCGCGAAAGCGCAGACAACCATCCCGAAAAGGAATGAGTAGTGTATCGGAAAACGTGTGGTAGTGGTAGCGCACCACCCACGAAAAGCGTGCTAGCACGCCACTCCTACAGGTTTCTTTAAACGTCCTGTGGGGCGCTTTTTTGTTCTTTGATTTGTTGGTGAAAGCGGTAAGCTGCCGTGGGAGAAATGCAAGACGATATTGTTTCCTCTAAAACTCCTCATCAACATAGAATTGCGGGGTGGAGCAGCCCGGTAGCTCGTTACGCTCATAACGTAAAGGTCCTTGGTTCAAATCCAAGCCCCGCAACCAATTTAAGCCGGTAATGGTTAGAAGCTGCAGGTTAGTGTTGGTTTTGCGCTCACTGTTGCCGGCGTCACTTTTGATCAGGTGTTACCACATTAAAATTTCTTGCTGTTTTACTTTTTGCTGGTACTATTTATCAGAGTCGGCGGACTTAGTGTTTCGGAGCACGTGCTCTTTCCGGAGTAAAGGTTCGGTTCAATTCCGAGAGTTCGCTCCACAATGGCCTGCTCGAATATCGGCTAGTTCGTCACCCTTTCACGGTGAAGAGCGGGGTTCAATTCCCCGGCAGGCTACCACCCCATAGGGCGGGGTAGTACCCCCGCGTAAAGCTTAGGCCGGTGGGCCGAAGGATTCAAGATAAATTTGACCAAGACTGATTCTGTCCCGGCGGTATTTCTTGAATTGATATTTGCGTTTACCGTAGTGTTTTGACCAAGACGGCTCATTGGTTATTTCCAATCCAACAAGATAAGTGTCATCCAAAGAAATCACTTGAACAGTTCTCCCTTTCAAAGTATGACTGTGACTGCCGGGGTAGTTGAATGACACAATTGCCACGGCTTTCTTCGGTGCATCGGTTTTGGTCGGCTGAGTGATTGTGGCTTTTACATGGCGTCTGCGCCAAAAAGTGTAATAGGGGTAATTGCCAACGAGATGACCAATTGAATATTTGACAGGACTCACAATGGAATGATTGTTCACATGCTGATACAGGTCACCTTTGCGGACAATTTCACCCGGTTTGAGTTTACGATAGTTGCTTGGAATGTTCATAAATTTAAGTTAGGTTATCACTTTATTCTAAAATGTCAAGCCTTTATACGGCGGGTGGGGTACTCCCCGCGCTTGTTAATGAAAGTACCCCGTCCGCCCATCCCGTTGAACCCCGTAGCCGCCCATCCCCTGTTTGATAAGTTTCCGCCATGTTTTAGCGGCTTCCGTTCCCTTGGGCTGTTGACCGTGGATTAGAAGAGCAAATGATTTTTTGCTTCCATAAAGTAAACTGTCGTCATGGTCCAAGGCCAACCGAAGCGCCTTCGCTTCCTCCGGGGAATAAACCACCGTAACCGAACGAAGCTTGTATTTTTCAATCAAATAGTCGTGCGTGCCGCCACGGGATGCGGCTAGTTTGAAATTTGACGGTATTTCATTCAACCGTTTCACCCAAAACGGCAGAGCTTTCGTGTAGCCGTAGAAAATCCGCTCGGGGTGACGTTTGGCAATTTCCAGCCATGCGTCGAAATAAATTTGATTAAAGAAGTCACCGGCAACGTGAATGCGTGTCGGCTTGCCCCACGGTGCCGGAGGCAAGGATTTTTCAAGCAAGGCAACCACCGCCGACTTGCCTTGCTGACACGCTTCCATTAACAAAAGAAAATTGTGCCACCGTGATTGTCTGACATGCGGCCGTAACACTTCATCAATTGCGGTAAAACAACGAAATTTCACGTCCGGCCCGTCCTGAATCCCAAAACCACAAGGTTTGCTCCGCAGTGACTTTTTATTGTTTGTCGTGCGCGTGTCTTTCAAGACTGCGCAACTTCTGCAATCCTTGGCAAAGGGGCAACTGTGGCCGGCCGGAAGTGAGAAAGTGATAACATCATTCAATTTTGCATTTCCCACCTGAAATTTCAACAAAGTTGTTTCCGCATTGAAACCATTGCGTTCTAGCAATGATTTCATAAACTTTAGCATTCCTTTGTCAATCATAACGACAATCTAACAGAATTTTTATACCTGTCAAGCGCTGACCTCCCGAAAGATATTAACGATAAAGGCATCTGCGCAGGCTCCGGTCCCCTACTCTTGGCGCGTCCCACGTCGGCCTCATCAACAAAGACATTCTAACATTGTTTTAATAAATGTCAAGCCTTCATTCTTTCCGTCAAGGCATCCAAACGATTCCACCAAAACCCCATGTCATCGAATGCAGAAATCGAATCAGCATTACCAAATTTTTCATTTTTTACCACCTTGATTCCAAACCGAGTCAAAATAAGTGTAACGGCCTTTGAATCAGACCTTTCCAATCGTTTCCACGCATTGAATTGACGAGTAATTTTGGAAAGATCGCTGTTCGGGTCTGCCAAATGATGACGAACTACGTCACCAAATCGTTTACCTTTTGGAGTTAAATTCATAAGGTTAATTTACCAATAAACTACGTGCAAAGTGCATGGGTTTGTTAGTGTCTATCCACTCAACAGCTTTTGTTTTTGCAGCCATAAGTAGAACAGCGAACAATTGTGAAGGGTATGCCGTTTCATCTTCATCCCATCGGCCTTGCATTGGCACCGATGATTTGTCGGCTTCGAGTTCCTTCATCACAGCTTCAGCTTCCTTGGGCCACAAACCACGATTTACAAGTTCAGTTTCAATTTTCTTTCGGAGAATCATGACCGTAGTTTATCAAAAGAATTATATCTGTCAAGCTTTCAACTGTTTCAACACTTCGCGCACGGTGGGCAGAGGATGGATGATTTTCGGATTGCCACGCGGGGACAATGAGAAGCCCTGACTGCGTTTCAGGATTTCCGCACGGGAAAGACAAAGGGTTTCCTGAATGTTTCGTCGTTGGTTGCATTCGTAACACGCCAAAACTTTTCTGCGCTGACCTGCTTTCTTTTTGACCCACCGATGAACATTAAGTCTTGAAACAAGATGGTCAATGGTGGCTGCGTTCAACGGCAAACCTTTGTGATGGTCGGATTCATCCGTAAGGATGGTCAGTCTCTTGCACCAATGACAATGAGGATCCTTTTGATGCAGTTCAATTTTTAATTTTCGATTGCCAGCACTCATGCATCAATCGTCATCATCGTCAGGTGGCGGCGTGCCGCGAATTGCATAAGCGATGTATTTTACCGTTTGAACTACGGCGCATGCAAGGATGAAAACCAAGACAAGTGCAAAGATTGCATTGTCGCCATCTGACAGAAATTTGAGTAGTACTTCCATAAGATTTACTTATGGCTGTGAATTTTTACAGATGACATGAACCATATAAACAACAGGACGCCCAAATGAATCCAAAACCAAGGGCAAATTCCCATGATGGTTGCAATGTAAATAAGAATCAGAATTCGTGGAATCAATGCGGCCATGAAAAACTTGACAACGCAGTGACCGGGTAGCCAAACGGGCAATTGACTAACCATCCATGCAATGAAGATGGCAATTCGTGGGAAGAAGAGACTTAAAACTAGGAACCATGTTTGTATCATAATAGGTTACGGTTGATTTTGAAAATCGGTCAATTCTTTTATCAGGGTTGACGGGTCAAGTTTTTCGATGACCAATGACCTTTTGCCTTTGTAGGCGACAATCATGAAATTGTTGGGTCGGCCGGTTCGCTGAAGAAAGGCTATCACACTTGGAATATCAATGTAAGGAACATATACTTCCGCCGACTTGTTCAGAACCAAAATATTCAGCCTGTTCATGATGAGAGTATTATACCAATTCTTTCAGGTCTGTCAAGCGTTTATCGGGAACTTCTTCAAAACATGACCGGAGAACACCAAAGGCAACACCACCACCGCCACCAAATTGAAGGTCAACGTAACCTTGAACAGGGTCTTTGATTTCTTCTTCACTCACAATGTCGGCGTCAACGAGTTGACCAGCCTTGAACGTTTCTATGGATTCCTCGGTGATGTTGTCCGCTGCTTCATCATAGCCTTCTACGATGGTCAGCGTGGTTTCTGTAAGAAATTTAATCATGACTGTCAAGCTCCGCTGCGATGGATGCCTTCGCTTTTTGAAGAATATACCGAGCATCATTGATTCGGTTTCTTTGTTTTGGTTTGTAAATCAGAATGTAGTAAATGGCCGGGTCAGACATTGCGTAACCAAGAAAAAAGGCTACAGCAGTATGAAGAGGAGCAAAAGAGAGAATAATCAATGCGAGGAAGAGACCAAGTCCAAACTTGATTGTCAGATAACCGTAGTCAGACAGATATGTTTTAATGAATTGTTTCATGGTGGTAATTTATCAAAACATTTCACTTTGTCAAGCGTTGTCAAATTTGAAACCAAATTCAGACATCATTCCCATTATCATGTAAATCTTCACGTCGCGGGGAAGTCGGCTGTCTTTCAAGGCCTGTGTGGCGTATTTCTCCCCTTCATGCAATTGTGTAGCTCGGTCAACCACTTGCCAAGGATGCAGGTCACGACGCAGTTTGTTGAGGATACGGGCAACCTTGTGCCACAAATAGGGATTGTCCTTGACGCGAAGGATTAAATACTGATAATGGCGGTTCGACCCGAAGGATTCCAAATTGTTCATGGGTGACGTTATACCAAGAATTTTATCTTTGTCAAGCCTCAATCAATTCGGCCGCAACTGCCTCATCTTTAATAAGTTTCACTTCAACACGATAATAGGCGCCTGCGTGGCTCATGTTTGAACTGTCCATTTCCATGAATTCACCACGGATTATTTTAACTTTGGTAAGATTGTTCTGTTCTTTGAAGTAGGCTAACTCTTCAGCAAGGTCTTTCCGAGAAAAGGCCACATCAAAAGGAATATCCCAAACATCCGATGCTTCTGCTTCTCCCAAAGGAGGACAATATTTATATCCTTTTCGACGTGCCGTAAGAACCACATTCTCTGCTGATTTACTAAATTCACACCACACTTTGACTTTTTTTCTCATGCAGTCAATTTAACAAACATTTAATAAATGTCAAGCGTCACTGTAAAAAGTCAACACGGTCACAATTGTCAACAATTGGCTCGTCTTTTTCTTTTTCTTCCGTGTTGAATGGACGAAATTTTTTTGAATGTTTCTGTTGTTTGGCCTTGCGCCAACGGTCATTCTTAGAATCTCTTCTAAACGTTTTACCCATAAGATTTTAACTTGGATTTATACCGTCATGATGCGGAATAGGTTCTGCCGCCTTGGCTACAACGGTATGTGGAGCTTTTGAATGAATTACGGTGTTGTTGGTGGAAGACTGTTTACGAGTGATTATTACAGTTGTGTCCGTCAATTGGTCAACGGTTTTTTCAACATCTTCAGCAAACTGTTGGAGAATGTGACTGTCACGGCCCAACCGCCGATCTTCCTCAATGGCTGTCACTCTCCATTTTTGAGAATGACCGTCTTTGTCATTTTCTAAGGAATACCTTTGGAGAACGATTTGTTCAGCCAATCGGTATTTGTCACCTAATTCACTCATTTTTTATAGTTTACCGAAAATTTTTGTTTTGTCAAGCGTTAAAATTGGTGCCAACCCAAGGACATCGAACCTTGACAAGCAGGCTATGGTGCCACTCTTGTAAGTTTCGACCCGACCATAACGAGTCAAATCAAACAATCTGTCTTGTGCCAACAGTTGGCATTGAAATTGGCGCCCAAATATGGATTCAATCCACACCAACGTTGCCAAGTATGTCGGAGTTGTCTTGGCCTGAACCCCGATTTTGTCAGCCCGGCCTTTCACCGGAAATTGGGCATCTTAAAATTGGTGGTAAGCGTAATTCTTAGTTTCCATTTGTGCGCTTACTTGCAACCTATCACACAAACTACCCGAATTGTGCGGGAGCCACCTACCATTAAAATTCTACATCTTTTTGTAGAAATGTCAAGCGTCTGTAATCTCCACGGACCCGCTTGGTATTCCGATGGCCACATCACCATTAGGAAATTCCATATCCAAAAATCCTTTAACTATTTCCTCAATGTTGTTTACAAAAATGATTTCCCGGTAATGAAAAGTGCGTTCAAGAGGAAAGAGTTCAGGTTCAGCCGGGGGATCATTCAGAACGATTTCCACGGTTGTTACCTTCAAAAATTTTACTCTTTTCATATCACCTTATAACTATAAGTGATACGCATAAAAAGTCAAGCGCCTTGCGGCGCTTGGTGTATGATAACGGTGGTCTTTTACTTCGACGACTTGAACAGAAGCGAAGTCAGAACGAACAAGCCCAAGGCCTGCCAAAAGGAGTGGATGGGTGCGATGCCTGCCACGAGGCCGACAAGACAACCATTCCAAAGCCACATGACAGGGAAGGCAATGAGTGCGCCGATAATGACCGCTACGAGAACAAGGCCAATGAAGGCAACCAGTCCGGTGATAACGGCTCCGATTAATTTACCCATAGGTTTTGGTTTGTTTTGTTGTTTGTTTGTTAAAACGGATGAAGTGAATTGAATGGCATACCCTTGGCTTCTTCCTCAAAATAAGCTGGGTTGTCCGTGATATTCACGAAAAGGTCCGGGTCGATGTTTGAAGCTGTGGCTTGTCGTTCACCGGTTTCCGGGTCAACAAGAATCAGCACCTTTGGATGTACAGGCATTGGTGTCATAATTTTATAATAGTTGGAGATTAGAAAAAGTCAAGCCTTACCACTTACGGTGACTACGAATGTATTGAATCACAATAATTAAAACAACAATGAGAATACCAAAAGCAATGTAATGAGGTTCAGGCACGCCTATAACAGTAATAGTTCCCACATTACTTGTAATGGAAACATCTTGTGATAGAACACTTCCATTGTAAAAGGCAAAATAATAAGGAACATCAGGCTTGACACCACTGGGGAATGTAACGGAATTGCCCGGCCCTATTGGACCATTGTTAGTCAATCCGGTCATGGCATCATACATTGTCTGAGTGGGTAATGCTAAATACCGAATATACAAATCAATGGGTGGAGTAAGACTTGGCGGACTTGTATAGTTGGTAGCATAAAGTGTCAGTGTCGGTGTAAGAGACGAAACTTCCACATATCCGTAATCCCATCCCAAAGGACCAACAGTAAGAGTTTGGGAATTACAAGTGGAAATGAGGGCGAAAAGTCCAACGATGAACGCAACAAGAATTGATTTCATAATCAAAGTATAAAACGATTTTATAGAATGTCAAGCTTTACCTGTCACCGAAAGTCAGGGACCCTTCATTGCGTTCACGAACGAATTCCCGATAAGCAGGCAATTCCTTGAATTCATTCATTACTTCCACTGAATCAGGCAATTGAGAATTGTCATCGTCTTCTTCCAAGAATTTAAGTTGGTCAATCTCACAATCAAAACAATCACCCTCTTGGTCTTCAACGGTGATTAAGTTGCCATTATCACGAAAGCCTTTGACGTGCCCCTGAAACTCATGCCAATCATCTTCGGCCTTGGGCGTGGCAATAACTTGGTCGCCAATTTCAAATTTGTTGGAACTCATATTGTGACCTTATCAGGGTTTTATAAAACGTCAAGCCTTAACATCGCTTGACATTTAGAAAAAGTGTAGTATTCTGTCACAGTGAATGTGGAACACATAGAAGCTGAATTGGCTTCATTGAATGGTAAAATGGTTGCCGTTGTCCGTCCCGGTTACGGGACACAAAGCGATTCTTGGAATGGTCAGCTTCAAACCATTAAAAGTCTTAATCCTCTTCATTTTCATTTCATATCCGTGGGTCAGACCATGCTTTTCACTGCGGATGACGTTTCCAAACTTGACCCGTCTATTGACGAACGAATGGAGAAAATCATTCGTTTGAAAGGCCCACACGACTACGCCGAAACATATCGCGTCACCGCTTGACACGCGTAATTTCTTTGATAAATTAGTGGCGTGAAAGACAAACTACCTTTGGTTGCCCGTTGTTGTGATGGTTCATGCACGGTTGACGAATTGGAAGATTTATATTCACACGACAGGCAGATAACTTACAAAACCTTTGCCAAGTATGTTGACATTAAATGGCTGGCGGATTATCTTGGTTATGTTGTGGGCCGTTGGGCCAAAGGGGTCCGTTTAAGCAGGGATTGGCATCTTCGTTTTTACCGCAGCAAGTTTCGTGGCCAAGTCTGTTATCATTTGGTATGGTCGGAAATTGACCATATTTTCCAACGCTTGACAAAATGAAATTCTTTTGTATCTTATTTTCATCAATGGGTAGCTCAATGGCAGAGCGCGAGGTATTTAACCTTCCCAGCTAGATTGTGGTTGAACGCAAAACTTGAAAAGCTGTGCTAGGTCACTTGTGAAATTGACAAGCAGAAAGCAGCCAAGTAAATGAGTGTGAGGCTACGACGAAGTTGGGGTATATCACGTATACGAGGTTGGGGGTTCGAGTCCTTCCCCATTGACCATTTTTTCAAATGAATGAATACACACCATTCAAACCTTTTCAAATAAGGTGGCGGGAGGTGTTGTGTCAGGGAAAAACGCCTTATTTGTATAGGTGGAGTTTCATTTTTTTCAATTATTCCATTCGTGTTCATCATTGGATTGGTTCGGATGTCGGACCACATTTTCACGATCATCCAAACGATTTTGTATCGTTTTTGTTTTGGGGCAGTTATACCAACGTTACGCCAATAGGCCGCCGATACATCAAGGCTCCCTCTATTTGGTATGCCACCGGCGACAAACGGCATCGTTTGGAAATACCCGAAGGTGGTGCGTGGACAATCTTATTCTGCAGCCGGCCTTATCGGAAATGGGGATTTTGGGTCAACAATCACCTGTGGCGGCCCCTTCGGTACTTTCATAAATTTGGCGTAAAGGCTTGACATTTATTAAAAGTTTTGTATATTTAAGCCATTATGAATAACATGGCATTAGACAGAGCTGAAAAATGGTTCAATGAACTTGAAATCCGAACTATTGCTCGCCCGACGTGCCTCATGGTCAATCGTGATGATATTGACAAACTTTTTGGTATTGGTGTCATTTATGAAACGGTTTTAACGGAACTCAAAAATGGTTTGGGTTATACCCGTTACTATTGGACAAACAAAGACAGTGAATGGCTTTACCTTGAAACCATTTAATTATATGAATGACGCAATCATACAAGAAATTAAACGAAGGGCAAGAGTTTACGCTGAGGATAATTTAAGGTTTCCCGATTCAAGGGATTACTTGATGATTGAGAATGCCATGTTAATTGGTGCATCGGTTGTGCTTGAAAATGGTGGACCTGACCCCGTGCCCGGCGAAGAGAGTCATAGTCAACATTCATTACTTGAAAGTTGGCCCTCATAGTGGGCGGGTAGTACCCCCAGCGCTTTTATTTTTAGTACCCCCCCGCGCAAATTTCCCTGTTACCCGCGCTTCAAAGTTGGCGCGGTAGGCGCTTGACAAATGTAAAAGATTTGATAAATTGGCGACATGAGAAAAAGATTGTTCATTCGATTTTTTCGAGACAAGGAAGACCAAATTCCGATGGATTCCAATCCCATCAGCGATGCACATTTGACTGCAACCGAGACATCGAGACTTATTGCAGAACAATCGGACGTGGTGTTCACCCATTTGTATCACTATATGAATGGTAAGGTTGACTTCGTATGGCTTTGATACGCACTATCCACAATTGGCTAAACCGTCACATTTCAGCTCTTAATTGCGCAGTAAACGGCCACGGAGATATTAAAATCATCGAAGAGTATGAACACGGACGATCCGCGCAAAAAATTACAGAGGGAGCCGCTTGGATAATTTGACGCTCACCCGTCCATATAATGAAATTTCTGTCAAGGGTAAATTAAAGTGCAGGACATGTGGGCAAACGTTCATCGGTATCGTTAAAGTCAACGAAACCCAATGGACGCCATGACGCATGCCATTAGACTTCACTTGCGCACACTTTTTGACGCATACTGCACTTTAACATTCTTTTGCCGCACTGTCAAGCGCTGACTTTAGCGTTAAAGACATTTGCGCAGGATCCGGTCCCCTACTCACGGCGCCCTCTTCGGGTCGGGCCTTTTTGGCTTTCGGTGTCGCCACCATCCTGTCCCTTAGTCTGAAAACATTCTAACATTGTTTTAACAAATGTCAAGCGCTGACGGTGACGCTTGACAATTCTTAAAAGAAATATAAAATGTGTCACACAATATGAAAATTGACAGTTCTTATTTACACGAAACATTTGACGCAAAGAAAGTGCAAATACTCATTCGTGCAATGGTAAAAATGGTCAAAGAATCCGGGGTGGACTTTGACACCATTGTATTTCATGGAATGTCGGGCGCACTGATTGCACCCATTCTTGCCTACCGGCTCAAAAAGTGTGTCACTGTTTGCCGAAAATCGGATGGCACGCACAGTGGCCACGGTGGCACGCTTGAAGGAAATGCTGATATAAAGAACTTCATCATTGTTGACGATTTCATTGACTGTGGCACCACCGTTGAAACCATTCTCAAAACGGTAAAAGATTGCCAACCGTCGGCAAAATGTGTCGGAATTTTCCTTTATCGTTCTTCTTCCGGCCAATCAATATTTGATTGTCGGGGTGAAAAGATTCCCGTTTTCCGTCACCGTCTTAACAGTGATGGAACGTCCTGTATTCAAATGGCCATAAACCGTGGCGCTTGACAATAGTTAAATGTTTGGTAAACTCCAATCGCAATATGAAAACAAACTTCAAACTTCCGACCACGAAAATGTGCATCGTGGTTTGGTATCGCAACGGTGAAAAGCACGAACAACTGATTAACACTCCTGCCAACAATGACCGTCTTGTTGAAGTCATGTTGAGTCACAAGGTTGGTTATTCCGAAATCCGCGCAGTGTTATCGGTTGACCCGGACAAACTGATTGGCGACTTCGGGCGGGGCTTGACACACTGAAAACTTTTGATAAATTAACACCATAACAACAAACAAACAATATGAAAAAAACCTACAATCGTCAATTCGCACGGCGCCAATGGCGTCAATCCTTTGGTGACAGTCTTGCCTTCGCAGTGACCCGGCAGGCCGGTCGAGACAACAGTTTCCGCAAGTTCACCGGTCGTTGCAAGAACTGATTTGGGGAGCCGATTGGGAATTTTTTGGGATGTGTAGAGTGTGATGCTCAATTACCACCCGAGTCGTATAAAACCCAATCGGCTCTTTTTGTCTCACGCTTGACAATTCTAAAAACAAGTGTAAACTGTAATCACGATATGGCAAACACAAAAAACAAAATCACCACACAGGTCCATCTGTTCACGGTTGACAACGATGAACAGGGGAGAAACTACATTTCCAATTTCCGAAACCTTTTGAAGTTGCAAAAATCTCCGCACCGTCTCATTTTGTATGGTCGCGGCCATCGGTTTGGAAAGGGAAGAAGTCACGCGATTCCCGACGTAGGCGCTTGGGGTGGAATCCGTTACACAAGTAACGAATTTCAGAGTCACATTCCCTTGGAAGGTGAGGAAAAGGCGCAACGGATTGCGGTCTATATCATCAGTCGTTAAACGGTTTTGGTGGTTTGTAGCGCTTGACATTTCTTAAAAGAAGTGTATTCTACAACCATGTTAAACACAATTGAACTTGACAGAAACTTCTTCTTCGGTGGTAACGCAACGTTTACCGTCGAATCGGACGTGACTCACGCATGGCGGACTTACAAAATCCGCCAATTCAAAAAAACCGAACGGTTCCCTAATCCCACCTTCGGCGTGTTTCTGTTGGCCGGCCCCGACAATACCAGCAGTTACGCATACATTGGAATGATTGACAAGGCCACCGGTTTCTTTCGGTTGACCAAAAACAGCAAACGGAATGAAAATTCACCGGATGTTGTTATCTTCAAGTGGGTTATGCAGGGTGTTTTCAACGGAATGATTTTGAAAAATGGAACGATTCACCACGAGGGAAAATGTGGTTGCTGTGGTCGCACCCTGACCGTTCCGGAGTCAATCAAAAGGGGAATTGGTCCCGAATGTTGGGCGCGGATTTGTGGCGCTTGACAAAAACAATTTGTTTGATAAATTACGATTATGATTTTCAAACCGAATGAAATTCCGAAGTGCCCACATTGCAAGGGTGAAATGGAAGGTGAGGCGAAGGATTACGTCATTCCCGGTCGTGAAGGTGAAGCCAGCCGTGCTTATGATGACCATTATGAGTGCGAAGGCAGATTCTCTGCGGTTCTGTTACCGGATGGAAACATCGGATTTGCAAGAGCATGACAAAATTATGGGTAAAATCATCGCAACTAATCCGTTCAGTCAAATTGACGAAATGTTCAAGGATTACGTTCGTCCTGCAGGTTACAATCAGCCGTTTGATTATTTGGTGGCCGTTTGTGGTCGCGTTGATTCACCCGGCCCACGGGATAAACGATGGGACTACATTCGTGACGCAGGGATGGTTTTGATTGAAAAGGTGTTGAAACGTCAACCGATTGGTGCGGGACCACATTATTTTGTCTTTCCTGACCGTTGGTTGGTGCCCGGTGAAGCGATGGAATTTGAATCTGCGTTGCAAGAAAACCCCGACGCTAAAAAGTTCAAACGCATTTACATTGTGACGCATCAACCTTATCTTGTCAGTGGATGTTTGCGGGAACAGTGTCGAATCGTTCGCAACGCTTGACAATTCTTAAAACAAATATAAACTATCACCAATATGACAAAGACACACACTCATGAAAATGTAACTTACGGAGCCGCGGGGCGCCGTTGGTCGTTTGTAACCGATGGTTATTCTTACGTTACGCCGGTTATGCCCGGCGGCCGTGAGACGGCAGACAAGGTGGCACGCATCATTGCAGGTGCCGCGAAACGGTTGGGTCCGGCCATTCGCAACGGTCTCGACGGTCTTGCCAAGGCCAACATGCACACGGTCTTTCACAAGGCGGCCAAGGCGCAGTCACGCATCGTTCATCATCTTGACCCGTTGTAATAATATTTAACATCGGGCCGTTCGGCGGGCGCTGAACCGCATCCTGAAAAGGATTGAAAACTATAATCGAACGGCCCGAAGTTTTTGCGCTTGCCATTTCTTAAAACAAGTGTAAACTGACTTCACAATATGAAACTGATTACAAAAGCAATCGAACAAGCCTTGGCCAAGCCGGGGCTGACAGGCCAAAACGCGCAGGTTCCCATTTGCAAGTTTTTCAATCCCTGTGGGGCGGCCACTTGGTTAATCTTTGCCCGTGAAGCCGGCGAGCCGGACGTTCTGTGGGGATTGGCCGACTTGGGAATGCAATGTATTGAATACGGAACAATCAGTCTTTCCGAGCTTCAATCCATTCGGTTGCCTTTTGGTCTCACCATTGAACGGGATTTGCACTTTCACCCCAAGAGGCACGAAAACGGTGAATTGTGGAAGCTGGCCGACTATCTGACACTCAACACGCTGGTAGGAATTTGACCGTGGCAACGGGGTGAGTGAGGCTTGACAATGCTTAAAACAATGGTAAGCTTTCCCTACAATAAACGGAGAGGGTGAGGCCGACCGCAAGGCGCCGAGAGTGGGGGACCGAAGGGTGCGTTAATCACTTTATCGTTATCTTTGCAACGCTTGACAATTCTAAAAACAAGTGTAAACTGTTTTTACTATGACACGAACACCACATTTCAGGTATTTTTGGGATAAATGCAATAACAACTCGGCTATCGTCGCGGACGTTCGCACGTTCAAATGTCGCCGTCATTATCTTGGTTTAGTCATCGCATCCGCATTGCGATATTCATTTTGGAAACATGCAAAACGTGCCGCGTTTCCAATCACTCGCGCACAGTTTCGTTTGTTCAAATCCACCGGCGAGAAACCCACCTTTTCCGGGTTCAACCGTCACGCTTGACATTTGTTAAAACAAGTGTAAACTGTCTTTGTTGGTTGAAACAAACATAAACAAAAAACACAATATGAAAAATAAATTGATTGCAGAAATCACGAAGGCGGTGACGGGAATCAAAGCCTGTCAGTTCGCTTCGTTGACGTATCTCTCCAAAAAACACGGGGAGTTGGCTCGTTACACTGTCAACCTTGGTTTTTCTTATCACAACTTGGTTGAAAAGTCGGTTACGGAGTTGGAAATCCTCATTGCGGAAAATTCCGCAAAGTGGAGCGCACTCCAAAACGAAGCGGCTCAAAACGTCATGGCGAGTCTCAAAAAGACGTTGGCCGCACACGCAGTCGGGGAACAGAATGAAGATTACACCAAAAAGGGCCAATACATTCCTATCGGAAACGGTGTCAATCTCAATACGACTGACAACACAATTCAACTTTTCGGATTGGTTCAATCCAAAGTCACTTTGGTCGAGGGTGTTTATCCCATAGTGAACAGTCGCCCCTTGACGATTGAACAAAACAAAATCCGCAAACAGTTGTCAATCAGCAAGTTCCGCGAGTTCGCACTTGACTTGACTCAAATCGCGCAGGTCAAGGTCAACGGTAACACGTTGGAAATGGAACCGGTTTCGGTGTAAGTCAGTCATATTGTGGGGCTTGGGCGGGCTGAAAGGCCCGCTCAATCCTTGCGTGCGTGTCATTTTAACGATAAAGGCATCAACGCAGGCTCCGGTCCCCTACTCTCCGGCATCTTTCAGCCACACCGTCTCTTAACTGAAAGCATTCTAACATTGTTTTAACAAATGTCAAGCGTGAGGGTTGCGCTTGACAAAGTGAAATAATCCTATAAACTCTTCTTACAATATGAATGCATACAATCGAAGTGGTTATCTTTGCACAATTAAAAACGATGAAGCCGGTCAAAACTTCATCCAAACTCTCCGCGAACAGTTGGCGGATATTGGTAAACATCTGAAACTCCGTGGTCGTGGTCATCGTCACGGAATCAAACGTTACCGTCAAGACTTACCGATTTCCCTCGCGTCTCACGTCGCGTTGTATCTCTATTGACCGGCGCTTGACAATAGTTAAAAGAAGTGTAATCTGTTGTCACAATATGAATATCACAGAACTGATTCAGGAATACAAGGCGGAGTATGTTCGCACCACCGGCAAGGAACTGTTTTGTTGCTCCTACTCACACGGTTGGTTTCGTGTGGGTGACACGGCCAAAGTGCGGCGTGCTGGTCTTGAACGGATGTTGGCCGCATTGAAATCCCGCCCCACCGTTACACGCCGTCAGGAACTTGTCAACGGTGTTCTAACTTGGGTGGAAGCCCACCAACACGTTGTCAAACATCTGTTAAATGGTAGTGATGTTATCGAGGACAGGGACACGCCACTTTGTTGTTCCGTGTCAAGTGAAACTTATTGGAGTATGTGACGCTTGACAATAGTTAAAGGTTTGGTAACATACAGACGTTCTTTGAAAAAACAAAAACGGTGAGTGAGTTCATGCTACAGCATTGAATAGCGCAACTGAAGCTGAAATTTAATATGGTCGCTCCATCCCTTATCTCGACGCCCACTGCTTCCTTCCTGACCGCCTCTGACAATACCAATATCCGTTTGGTTTGATGATTATCCTGTGGATTGTAGTTCAAACGATTCACGTAAAAATATCCTTGTTTTTTACCACAAAAATCATCCATGATTTTTCCGACGCTTGACAATGGTTAAAATAAATGTAAACTGTCATCACAATATGAAACGACGATTTTTTATCACAACCGATTACAAACATCCGAAATACACCCGCGAACAGCTTCGTAACGTGGCCCGCATTTTGGGCATCCCCCGTGGCCAAAACACCAAAGACACGGTGGATAACCTCAAAGCGCACGGCGTCATCGTATGAAACGTAAATACAAATATCACCAATTTGCCATCGTTCATTTTGACAACGCGGCTCCATTCGTCTATGAACTTGTGAGCAACAAACCAATCACCATTGACCGAGCTGCAGCCCACTTTGAAGAAACCGAAGGATTCAATGACAGCCGTGACTCCATCACTTTCATTGACAAACCTACACAAATGCCCATCAAATGAAAATCAAAATCTATCGTGAACGCAACACCGGCCTTCTCCGCATGAGAATCACCGTCAGGCGCAAAATATGAACCCATTTTTAATATTCGCATTCTGTGCCGATTGGTTTCTGTTTCTCTTCTTTCTAATACTCGGTTACTTGGACACACGAACAGGACCAAATTACGGCAGTGATTACAACGCAGCGGCGTTCATTTTGTTCATCCTTGGCATATTTCTGACCATCGCCTGTGGCGCAAGTTGGCATACAGTTCACCCGTGACGCTTGACAATTTTTGACGGTGGGATAGAATAAAAGTCACGATGACTGACTTTACCACCATCGTCAGGGAGTTAGACCAATTTCTTGACCAAAATCCAACGCTCGCACAACAACGTCGTGCGTTCGGAAAGAATGGACGCTGGTTTCAAACCAAAGACCCTGAACTCATTAAAATAAGAAACTCGCTCGGAATCAGGTGCAGTCTTGCCGACGAGGAAACGGTGGAAAGGTGTATTGGTGAAAAACTCTTTACCGCCGGTTCAAAATTTCTTGATGACATTCATAAGGAAATCTTTTCCGCACTCCCACAAAAGGAACAGGACGCAATCACGGCTGACCTTGAATCCCTTGCAAGGGGTGACAAGGAACTGCCGCCAATCAAGGTGGATGAAACGGGAAAGCCTGAGTTGACCGCAGACTATCTTCGTGCCATCGGCAAACCGGAATACATTGAATGGGGAACGGACAGGCAATGACGCTTGACTTTTTATACATCCTTGGTAAACTCCATTTATGAAAATTCAACTTAACGCAGAACAATATGCCTCCGCGTATAGCGGTATGTTTCGCGGACAACAGGTTCGATTTTGTGCCCGTGAATTGTGCCAGCTTGGGGCCAGCGGTTCAAATTGTCTTATGACCGTTCGGTTCAAGAATCCGAAGCACCGCGAATTTCACAAGGTTCATCTCGCCCGTGAAAACTTCAGCAAGTGTTGGCGTTGGGATTCCAAATCCATTCTTCCCACCTGTCTCAACCTTTTCCTCCATGATACTGACTTGATTCTTCGGAATGAATTTCCGGTATTGGACCTTACCGTGTGGGTGAAATTCTAAACGGCTTGACTTTCTATAAACCACTGATACAATCAATTCCATGATTATCCCTTTGACAAAATCCCTTAGTGGTCGGTGGAAAAACCCCGAAGGAACCTTGGAACTTTGTTGGGGCCGCCTTGTTCAGTTTGGCGCTCCCAAATTTAGTCCCCGTTGTAACCTGACCGTCCGCCTCAAGAATCCCAAGAAAGCGGGCTTCGTCAAGGTCAACATTTACAAGACCAGCGACGGTTGGAATTGGAAAGACTCCCTGAATATTTGGAAAGAGTCGGCCAACTGCTTTTTCGATATTACCGACAAATACATCAATCGGCTGTTCCCCAAACGTTCACGGCTAACGGTGTGGGTTAGCATTGAGAAGGCTTGACGTTACCTTAACATTCAGTATCATCCATTTATGATAATCAACCTTGCTTCTGTCAGTGACCAATTATATCAAGGAATGTTCAGGGACTTTCCTGTGACTTTCTGCCGACGTGTTCTCGCCAAGATTGGGGCCGTTGGTAACAGTTGCCGAATGACCGTTCGCCTCAAAAACCCCAAAAAGGCGGGATTTGTCAAGGCGTGTCTCACCAAAAACGGCCACATGCTGACCGATGCCTCCACCGATTATTGGACGTGGGAAATTCCTTCACACAAAAAAGCGTTGGAAAACCACTTCCGCGCCTTTTGGGACCAAAGCACCCTCAAAGCTGTCTCCGCCCTTTTACCGGATACGTTGCAAGCCGTGGTGTGGGTAAAATTTGGGAACGCCTGATTGTGGAAGATATTATCACCATCGGTTTCATCCTTGCCGTCGCCTATTTGGTGTATCATTATCTTGACAAATACGTTTTCCACTGACGCTTGACAATTCTTAAACTTTTGGTAAACTATCACCAATGAAAGTCGTTGCCTTATATTACGTTGTTCGCAACCAAGAGGAAGCGGATACTTTACTTGGTGAACTAAATGATAATCTTGGTATTTATTGTTTAGGACATACTGTTCGCAATCTCACCAAAAAGGAACAAAGAGAAGTCGAAGAAAACGTTCCCGAAGATATTATCAAAGGTTGAACCAAGGCTTGACTTTGGTAAAACTTTCAGTATCTTACCGTCATGAACAGCAAATACAACGGATTTACGGACGAACAACTCCATACTGCTTTTGAGACGGTTCAAGCCAAAACCCATTGGAAAGACCCGATTCGTTCCAAGTGCAAGGTTGAAGACATCAAACTCATCACCAGCGCCATCATCTACTTCACCGGCACCGTTCCTTCCTTCGGTCAACCCGACAAGAATGGAATGGTCAAGGTTCGGGCAGACGGTTATCAAATGGGCCCGTGTGGCGACCACTGACCCAGCCCACGCGGGTAGGGCTTATTAGGTCATCTTAACCACCCCATCACCCCACCCCAGCAAGGGTGGGGTGCCCTTCTGATCATGGGGATCAAAAGGGGGGCTGACACCCCGCGCATGTATGCGATCGACAGGGGCGCATTTTTTCATTGAAAATAAAAATACGTATCAACATATTTAAAATAAATTGACCAGCTCGCTTGGTGATGATAAATTACACATAGCAATGACAAAAGACAAATCAATTGGTGTTCTTAAAAAAGTCAAAAGAAACGGCTGTGTTCGTTATTTGTACATTCACACCTACATCTGTAAATCGTGCGGCAAGCCATTCAATTGCACCAACTCTCAAAAAACCATCTTTCATCGAAGAATTTGTGTTGGCTGTAGCCATTATAAACCCGTAGCCTTCCGATTTTATGACAAACCCAATGAAATCGAATATGCACCTTCAACGGTGGTGTTTTGCGCTAAGCATCCGGAATTGGGCAAAAACG
>Ga0208689_1000446_pt1 | contig 30142 bp, 32 predicted proteins | sample June2015DPH_8_15_FD_184700 | JGI IMG/M metagenome (GOLD analysis project Ga0208689, IMG submission 184700) | Peatland microbial communities from SPRUCE experiment site at the Marcell Experimental Forest, Minnesota, USA - June2015DPH_8_150... | ecosystem: Environmental > Terrestrial > Soil >... | reverse complement strand
GGTAATCAACTGCACCAGCGAATTCACCGTGGCAAAAACAGCCATCATGGATGCGCCCACCAGCACCAGGACGGCCTCGCTCACCGGCAGCGACTTCGAAAGGGCAAACCCGGAAATCCCCGCGCCCAGGCAGATGAGCGCACCGAGAGCGACGCGCCCTTTTTTTCTTATATTGCCCGCGCTCGCGATGGTCAGCGAGCCGCAAATCGAACCGAGTCCCATGAGCGCGAGGAGATTGCCGTAGGTTTGCGGACCGCGATGGAAGATGTCCTTCACGAATACGGGAAGGTAGGTGCGCATGGGCATGCTCAAAGCGGTCATGCAGAAAGCGAGCACAATCAGCGCTTCCATCGAACTCTGCTTGCGAGCGAACTGAATGCCCTGCTTCAGGCTGGTGAGCATCGACTCCGTGGTCTTCAGCGGCAGGAAGCGGGCGCGGATGATCGACAGCGACACGATGGGCGCCAGGAAGGAAAGCGCGTTCAGCCCGAAGCACCACTTCTCTCCCAGCCTGGCTAAGGCCTGCCCGGCCAGTGCCGGCCCGACCATGACCGCCACGTTGAACTGGATCGAATTCAGTGCGATGGCGTTCGGCATGTCTTCCCTCTCGACCAACGTGGGAATCAGCGCCTGGTAGGCCGGACCGCCGAAGGCCTGGGCGAAACCGGAAATGAACGAAAGGCAAAGGATGTGCCAGACGTGTACCCGACCAGTCGCCACCAGAATGGTGAGCAGCCCGGCGGTCGCCATCTGCACATACTGGGAGCCGAGCAGAATTTTCCGACGCTCCACGCGGTCGGCCACCACGCCGCCGATCAAAGAGAACAGAAAGATGGGAATGCCGCCGAGAAATTGATCCAGCGCCAGCAAGAACGCGGAGTGGCTGAGCCGGTAGACCAGCCAGCCCTGCGCCACGATTTGCATCCAGGTGCCGATGCTGGAGGTGCAGGCGCCAAACCACATCAGGCGGAAATCGCGATATTGAAATGCTTTAAAAACCCGGCCAATCACCTTAGCGTCTCCGTAGGCTCCGCAGAAGCCTAACATGCGGCTTCACCCGTTCAGCATGACAGGAATGAATTTGTTGGGAACTGGCGATCGTAGCCCTTCTCCGACCCGCGTGCGGTTCTGTGTATTGAAGCCGCAGTGAGGCAGGCACGGCTCCGTGCTTCGCCAGCACGTATCCGGCGCTGTCGCACTGCTGAGCGTTGCTGCTGATCGCCGCCTGACGAATGCTTTCTCGAAGAAGCTGAGGAATCTGAAAACGGCTTGCGCGTTGCATTTCGCGTTCTATAATTTCTTCCCGGATTCACAAAACAAACGGACAGGGATAATTCGATGAAGTTCTCCGGCGGATGCTACGGTTCGAGGGGGGAAGATGCCGGAGCTACTGCGGAGTCGGTGTGGCTTCTCATGCACTGCTTCTTACGCGGGTGCGGATCTTCCCGAACTCGTAGGTTCCCAAACCGCGCTGGGACGCCATTTTCAAATAGGGCAGAGAGGCAACTTCCAAATTCCAGTAGGCCTTTGCCACATAAGCGTCGAGCGCCACCGGATCGGTTCCGGCCACCAGCGTCTTTTTGAGCAGGACATCGTCAAGGTTGCCTCCCGTGGGGCCGTTCCGGATGAGCACGCGATAGCAATCGATGATGGTAAGAGTCGGACGAATGAAATCAGCGAGGTCCACCACGCTTTCGTTGATCTTCTGGTGCAACTGCTGGCGTGGTCCACCCAGGATGCCGTACCAGTTCTTCATCCCCAGAGTCGTGCCGGTCAGGCTGTGGTGTTTGGCGATTGGGACGTTGATGATCTTGTCGGCATTCAGGAAGGGATCGAAAACCGGCCAGTCCCGCAAAACCTCTCCCTGCAGGTCTACATCTTTGAATCTGGCGGGATCGGGCAGGATCACTTCGGCGCTTTCGCGCCGCGCTGCCTCGGCAATGCCCGACCTCTGAAAACACCGGCGCGGGTCGTTACAGCTCACGTCCGTCACGATGACCCGTTTCGCCCCTGCGCTCCAGCACTGCCGGACGATCTCTTCGACGATTTTTGGATTCGTGTTGGCCGCCTGTTCTGGAGTGCGGTCCCAGCCGATGTTCGGCTTCACCAACACGATGTCGGCGCGGGAGATGAAGCGATGAATGCCGCCCAGTTCTTCGATGGCAGTCCGCGCCAGCTGTTCGGGATCATCTCCCTGGATGACCGCCATCTCGGGCAAAGCCGCATCAGCGGCCACCGCGTGACTGCGCTTCAAATTGAGGGCCAGCTCTGGCTCGGGGCGCTGGCTGTGCTCGCTCAGCCAGAATCCGAGGCCTGCGGTTCCGGCAGCGACTCCTCCAAGGCGGAGCAGTTTGATTAACGCTTCACGACGGTTGAGTATGGCGCTCTCGGGCGACGGCATATTGTTTTGACCTCTTTGCTTTTGCGCGACAACTAAATTCTAATCTCGTTCTGGTGGCAGCAGCTATGCAGTCCATCACGATGCCGTGTGCGAAACAACCGACGTCGGCCATAAGGGCGGTTCTGACGCTGATCGGATTCAGCGCCGTCATCGGCCAGATCGTTCTCATGCGGGAGCTCATTGTCGTCTTCAACGGCAACGAGATTTCGCTGGGAATTATGCTAGCCACCTGGCTCTTCTGGACCGCCGCTGGCAGCAGCCTTAGCAGCCGTTTTGCGCTGGGCGGAAACGACGCTCGCCGGGCGGTCGCCGCGCTCGAATGCCTGCTCGGCGTCAGCCTGCTGCCGACGATCTGGGCATTGCGCGCCTCCAGATCTTTTTTTCAGACAGTGCCGGGCGAACTGGTTGGTCCGGTGCCGATGCTGCTTACATCCCTGGCATGTCTGAGCCTGTTTTGCGTTGTCGCAGGCTCGCTTTTCGTGGTTGCGACCCGGATGTACGAACAGGAATGCGTCGTCTCCGCTCGCGTCGCTGCCAGCTCGGCTTACTTACTGGAGGCCGCTGGTTCCGGCTTCGGAGGGATTCTGGCCAGCATTGTGTTGGTGCGCTTTCTTGAGTCCTTTCAGATCGCGACCGTCGTCGCCCTGCTGAACCTGTGTATGGCAGCAGTCTTGCTGTTCCGGACGAGCCGCAAGCAGCTTGGGGCTCTGACTGCGGCAGCCGCGCTTTCCGCGGTCGTTCTCCTTATATATGTTGCACCGTCGTTGGACAGGTCCGCGCAGGCGCGCCTGTGGCGAGGATTCCGCCTGGTGGGATCGCGCGACTCGATTTATGGCAACCTGGCGGTCATTGAGACCGGTAATGCGGAAACGGGCAATATGGAAACCGGCAATATCCGCAGCATTTATGACAACGGTGTGATTCTTGCCAGCGCGCCGGACGAGAACGCCGCCGAAGAGGCGGTTCACTACGCGCTGCTGGAGCACCCGGCGCCGAGGCAGCTTCTAATGATCGGCGGCGGCGTGAACGGCAGCATCGCCCAAGCGCTGAAGCATCCCACCGTCGAGCGGATCGACTATGTTGAGCTGGATCCCGCGCTCATCGACATGGCGCGGCAATTTTTCCCCGTGCAGTCCGCTTCTATTGTCTCGGATCCTCGGGTGCACGTGCACTACGCGGATGGCCGGTACTTTCTCAAAACCGCTGGCGACACATTCGACGTGATTATCCTTAATGTGCCCGACCCGCAGACCGCGCAGTTGAACCGGTTCTACACGGCCGAGTTCTTTCGTTCCGCTCGCGATCACCTCGCGTCAGGCGGACTGCTCGCCTTGCAACTGCGATCGTCGGAGGATTACATCAGCCCCGATCTGGCGGAATTCCTGCGCTGCATTCACCACACCCTGCGGAAAGTCTTCCCTTACGTTGTCGCCGTCCCCGGCGAAACCATCCACTTCTTCGCCGCTACGCGACCCGATGTTCTGACGGACGATCCCCGAACGCTGATGGCAAGATTGCAGGAGCGGAATCTGAAGACGCAGTACGTTCGGGAATACTTCATCCCCTTCCGCATGATGCCCGATCGCATGGAGCAGGTTCAAGAGCGACTGCGGCCGCTGACCTCGACGCCCGTCAATCGCGATTTCGAGCCGATCGCCTATTACTTCGACGTTGTGCTATGGAGCACGCAGTTCAAGCTGGGCTATTCCCGCTGGTTCCGGGCCGCAGCGCATATCGCGTTCACCGGGGTCATCGATGCGGTCCTGGTTATCTTATTGTTTGTGGCGGTCCTTCTGGAGTTTGTGCCCTCTCGCGAGAAACGCGCCCGTTCTGCCGCGGCGTGCTGCATCGCTGCGACCGGATTCACACTGATGACTCTGCAGATTTTCCTGCTGCTCGCATTCCAGTCCGTCTACGGTTACGTTTACCACCAGCTTGCGATCCTCATCGCCATGTGCATGGCAGGCATTGCCTTTGGAAGTTGGCTGGGCATCCGCCGCATTCGTTCCAGCGACAGTCTCCCCAACCGCACCATGGCAACGACCCAGTTCCTGCTCGCCCTTTCTGGTCCTGCGCTGATATTTGTGGTTAGCCTGCTGTCGAAGATTTCTGGGACGGCGGCAACCTGGCTGGCGGCGCAGTTTGTCTTCCCTGCTTTGGCTGCTCTCTGCGGAATGCTGGGGGGCTATCAGTTTCCTATCGCGACGGAGATCTACTTTTATGACAATAACAATGACCGCAGCGGTCGATCAAGACTGGGCACACTCTATGCCATCGATCTGCTGGGCGGATGCGTGGGCGCGCTTTTGTTCAGCAGTTATCTCATCCCAGTGTTTGGTTTTTGGAAAACCGCATGGCTCAGTGCGGCGGTAAACCTGGCGCCGGTTCTCCTAGCCGCGCGGGTAAGCCTGGAGGCAAAGATGTCTCGGGTGTAAGCGCTTGCGGCCGGTTCTCGCCGAATACCACCGCTGTAAACATGAAGATGTCCGTGTTCTCATCCTTCCAGCAGCCAGAGCGCATACCCGCTTTGGCGCAGGTTTCTTCCAGGAACCTCTGTCGATCCCATTTTTCTTCCACCGGCACCTGCGGAAGCAACAGGCCCTCGTAAGTGCCGTTCTTCATCAGCAAACCGTGCTGGCCAACCTTGATCTGCCGAATGTCCAGCACCCGCCGAAGGGGCGACAGCACCGAAACTTCATAATCGATTTGCGGCAATTCTGAGGCAGCCACCGGCTGAAATCGGGGATCGCGCAGAGCGGCCAGCGTAGCCGTGTCCCGCACCGTCATGTAGAGAGGCTTTTCCGCAGAGGTATAGCCGATGCACCCCCGCAGTTCTCCCGATTTGCGCAGGGTCACGAACGCACCGCGCTCCTGATTCAGCACTTCGCTTGCGCTCGCGGTTGGTTCATACGCCTTTTTCTCCCGCACCGCGTACTCCACCGACTTGCGAGCCAGAGCGAGCAGTTCGTCTTTCTCGTGGCCATTCAGTGAGAATTGCGGTTCCAGCGTCTTTCCGCCTTGAGTTTTCAAAAAGACGTCCGCGCTGTATCCGACCACGCGCGAGTGATCGCCTGTGATGTCGCCTGAATTGGCGTACTTGAGCACCAGGGCTTGGTTCGCTCCCATGCGCTCGGCGGCAATCATTGCGGCCACGATGGGCGCGCCGCCACAGGCTTCCCAGATCCGCGCCTCGAAGTTGCGCGACATGCTGAAGTAGTCCCACGCCTGCAGTGCATTCAGCGTTTTATGGTCGATCTTCACCGCTTCGTCGTAGGGGTGATAGTGCGACAGATCGGAACTGGCCACGATCAGCGTGTCGTTATCTTTGCCCTGGATCAGCTTCGCCAGAGCCACACCCAGCGCACGGCTGCTTTCATAACTCTGGTCTCCCATGACGACCGGTACCAACTGGAAATCACCCAGCACCCGTTGCAACCACGGCAACTCCACCTCAAGCGCATGCTCAGCGCCCTCCCGGTTGGGAGTATGTCCCCGGCTGGAGAATTTGATGGTTGGACTCATCTGCACGAGCTGTTTTGCAAACGCTTTGTCTACCGGGACTGTCCCCAGAGGCGTCGCGTAGGCGTCGCCCTCATAGACGGAAGTGAAATCAAAGGCTTCGTAGTGCGACGGCGCAATTACGACCACTCGCGAAAATTTGCGCCCCTTCAGCGCCGCGTAAGTGTAGGCAGCGACGGGGCCAGAGTACTGATAACCGGCGTGAGGTGCAACCACGGCCAGGATCGGGTCGTTGATCGGCGGCGGAGTGGCATGCGCCAACATGTCATCGATCATCGCCGAAAGTGTCTTGGGATCGGCCGGATAGAAGCCACCGGCGACAGCGGCTTGTCTCACATTCTCTTGCCTTACGTTCTGAGGATCGGCAGCACGCACGTGTTGCAATGCCGCAATCGCCAGGATCGCGATGAGTAGAGCCGCCAGCCAATAGATTTTGGAGCGCATCTTGATATTCATATGCGAAAACTCCTCTCGCGCTTTCATGCGTGCCAAACACCAGGGATCGGCTGCCCGCAGAATGGGCAACTGCCCTTGCGGATCAGCATCTGGCTCGCCGTGAACCCTACACGCTCCACCAACATGCGGCGGCACTTCGGGCAATAAGTATTTTGTGCAGGATGTCCCGGCACATTGCCGATGTACACGTAGTGCAGCCCCTCGGCGTCGGCAATCGCCTTGGCACGCTCCAGGGTGGGCACCGGCGTTATGGGCAGGTTCTTCAACAGGTATTCCGGATGAAATTGCGTAAAATGGATCGGCACATCCACGCCCAGGTTTGTCTTGACCCAGCGTGCCAGTCCGCGAAATTCGGCATCGCTGTCGTTCATCGCCGGCACCACGAGGTAAACGATCTCGGTCCACTTGTTCATCTTCCGCAAGGTGACCAGCGAGTCCAACACCGGCTTCAACTCGCCAACGACTACATCCTTATAGTAAGACTCCGTGAACGCTTTCAGATCGATCTTGACCGCGTCCATCTTTCCGTACGCCGTCTTCAGCGCCTCCTCTTGCATGTAGCCATTCGACACGACCACGCTGCGGATGCCGGCTTCGTGCCCGGCGTCGGCTGCATCCATCAGGTACTCGCTGAAGATCACCGGCTCACTGTAGGTGTAGGCAATGGTCGGACAGTCGCGCTGTTTGGCCAGCTCGGCAACCAATTTCGGGGGCGCGTAGTCGGCAGGAACCTGCTCCGGACGCACCTGGGAGATGTCCCAGTTCTGGCAAAATTTGCAGTTGACGTTGCAGCCGGCCGTGGCCAACGAGAAAGCGAGCGTCCCCGGCAGGTAGTGGAACAGCGGCTTCTTCTCGATGGGATCGATGTGCGCGGCGCACACCCGCGAGTGCACCAGCGTGTAGTAGGTTCCTCCGCGATTCTCCCGCACGCCACAATAACCGCGTTCCCGATCTCCCACCGTGCATTCGCGCGGACACAGCTTGCACTTGATCTTCTTGTTGTTTGGAAGTTTCTGGTAGAACTTTGCTTCGACGGTGAATCGCGAATCATCCTGCTTCTGCGGACCAGCCCACGAGGGGATCGCGACGAGGGGCTGGGCAAATTCGCAGACGCCTAAAGCTGCTCCTGACGCCAGAGCGCACTTCAAGAACGAACGGCGATCGAGCGGGCACGAGAACGGGCTCTGCTCACCGCGGATAACGAGACTCTCGCCTTTTTGCGCATCGAGTTCACGCGACATGTTGAACCCTCAATCGCGCACCCCCTACACCTCGACAACCGCGATGCTCCTGGGATCATTCGTGCCCAGTCGATGCTGTGCATCGGCGGCGGTCGCGATGTAGTGGGGTGCTCTGCTATCGCCTTCCAGCGTCTTCAATCCTTTTTCGGCTCGTTTGCGCTCGATGATTTGCCAGCCCGTGTAATCAAGCGCGACGGGATCCTGCGAAACCATCAGGGCATTGTTCTTCCAACTGTATTCCGGTTTGTATCCGGGTCCGCCTTCGAAGCAGGCCGTGGTCGCATCGCAGATGGTCAAGCGCATCTTGGTTCTGATTTCCGGCAGCATATTCAAGTCTGCGATGTACGGATTGCAGCCGTTGGGGTGGTACTTGTTCGGGTTATGAATGACGCCATACATGTTTTTCAGGGCGATGGTTACGCCGGCGCCGTCATGGTCTTTCAGCACCGGGACATTGATCAGGACGTTGCAGCGTTGTGTCAGAATCTTCGACAACCGGCTGCCAACACTGCCATGCATGGCCAGCTCTTGTTCGTAATCGACTCGATCGGTGCCGAAGCATTGCACCCGGTTTCCGCCGGTCGACACATGGAATCCAACGTGTTCCAGTTCGTCGGTGCCGCGGTCCCAGACCACGATATCGTTCGCCTTGATTCCGGCCTCCTGCAACCGCTCGCAAATGGCTTCGATGAGCTGAAGGTTGCTGGACAATCCGCGTCCTCCAAGCACATTCACTTTCAGTCCAACCGTCTCACCCGGGCGGACCAGCTTCGTCCACGTCTCCATCGGATTATCGCGGTCGAAAAGAGCCTGCATGGCGCGATCCAGAAGGCTCAGCATCCGGCGCGAATCCACCGTGGTACCCACGCCGCGCAGCATGGCATCGCGCGCGATCACAACCCTGGATTTCGCGAGCACCGCTCCTTGTTGTTGTTGTTGTTGTTCTGCTGCGGCGAGCAGTCCCATCTTGCCGCTGGCACCTAGAACCACAGCGCCAGTGAGGCACTTCTTAAGAAAATCCCGTCGATCCGCGCTGCGAATTGCGCTCATAAGGGTTCTCCAGTGAACCCACGACCAGCTGCCTTAAACTACCTATATCGCAATCCGTATAACTTTTCAGTGACGAACAACACCTCTGGCAAATCGTCACCTGGCCAGGCGCAGGTCGATGCCGCGCCCCAGTTGCAGAAGTGCCTGCTGTGTTTCCGCCGATCCCTCAAAGGCAACGATTCGCACCAAGCAAGCTCCCTTGCGGAAGACCAGGCTCTGGCTGGACAAGCCCGCGGCGTCTCCCAGTTGAATCGGTTTCCCATCGACAGCCGGCTCCGATTGGAAAACCTTCTCGGCGCCCTCCGCGTTCCCCATGGTGTAGATGTCTACTACCGCGTCGACCTTGTTCTGGAACTTGTAGTCAGCCGTAGACACTCTCTGCACCCCAGCCTTCAAGTACCGTTCCGCCTCGCCGTCGATGTACTTCCACAGGTCGGCAGCCTCGAAGGTCCGTATATCTCCAGTCCTCGCCCAGCCCGCAACCTGATCTGACGCAGGAAAAAATGATCCCCCGGCCCCCGATTGACGTTTGCAACCGGTGTTCAGGAGCAGTGCGAGACCAAGCATGACCAGCAGCACTCCGCGGGCTTTCACCTCGGCCTCTCCTTGCCCCGGTTCAGCAGAATCTGGTTCTTTCGCGATCGGCTCTCGCCGATGCTGGTCACGTAAACTGCCGGGCGATCCTGAACCGGGCAGGCGTATTCGCACGCCCCACAGCCCACGCAGCCATGAGGATCGACAAACGGTTGTTTTACCTGCTGCAGATGGCCCTCTGCATCCGCGACTTCCGCTGGTTGCAAATAGACGGCCTTGGGCGATGTCGGACACCACTCCTCGCAGACAATGCACGGTGTTGCCATAGCCCAAGGCAAACATCGCCCGCGATCTAGGAACGCCGTGCCCAGACTGATGGGCTTGGCGTCGCTCGGGACCCGCGCCTCCCAGCCCTTTTCTTTCGCCGTGATCTCCCAGATTGCACCGGTAGGACAAACCTGCGAGCACAGCACGCAACTGCTCTCGCAGTAGCCAATCCGCGGCACCATGACCGGCGTCCAGAGACCTTCCAACCCCGCCTCTGTGAACGCGGGCTGCAGCGCGTTGTTTGGGCAGACCTTCATGCACTCACCGCACCGTATGCAGCGCGACAGGAAGTACTCTTCGTCCAGCGCGCCTGGAGGACGCAGCAACCGCTCCTGGCGCTCGACTGCGAATCCGGGCGTGCTTCGCAATAGGGGGACCACGACTGCCCCCGCCGCCAATCCGGTGAGTACCTTGCGTCTCTGCAGGTTCACACCAATGGACTTCACACCAATGGACCTTTGGGCGGGGAAAAACTTGAACTGCAAGCCGTGCTCCGGACACTCATCAATACAGTTCAGACAGAGATGACACTCCGGTTGACGCCACGGAACTCCGCCGATCGGATCATCGCCGCCCTGGCAGCGCATCAGGCAGCGATTGCAGTCCTCGCAGCGCTCCGGGGTCTTGACCAGTCCAAGAATTGACCAGCGGGATACGATGCCGAGCAGAGCGCCCAGTGGGCAAAGTGCCCGACACCAGAAACGGGTCACGCGAAAATTCAGCGCCAGAAGAAAGATGAAGACGAGGCCGAGCCAAACACCTTGCCGAAAGTACGGCTGTTTGAAACTGAGCAGCAGCCCTCCGAAAATGAAATGCAACCCACTGCCCGTCATCTGCACCGGTGCAAATCTGCTGTGTTCCATCGCGCGCAGCACGACGTTCAGGGCATAGTTCGTTCCGGGCAAAATGGAGAGGCCGAGTGAGCGCACCAGCAACGAGAAAGGATCCAGCCATCCGACGACCCCTGTGCCCAGTACGGCGGCGATCAAGGCCGCCGCTAAAAGGTAGTACTTCGTCGTCTGCCAGCGCTTGTACCGGTTCGAGTCAATCAGTTGTTTTCCACGTTTGCGCTCGGATCTCAGGCTGCTGAAGAGGTGGTGAATTGAGCCCAGAGGACAAATCCATCCACAGAAGAAACGTCCGAGAAACATCGTCGGAATCAGAATGACCAGACTCCACAACAGGCCGTGGTACAGGGCGCGGCTGGAGAGCGCATTCGACAGCATCACCAGCGGATCGAGTTGGAAAAACAACTGCACCGGATAGGGAAGCCGGATCTCACTCCCGCCGGCGTGCAGCGATCCGCGGAACTCCGTGCGTAGCAGAAGGAACAGGAACAGTGAGAAGAAGATAATTTGCGAAAGCCAGCGCACCCTGGTCGGCTTAAGACGCACATCGTACTCCTTGCATCTCCACGCAGCGGATCGGCGCAGCGCGCACGAAACCCTTGGCACTTTCTGAGCGCCCGAGGCCGCACTCTCAATGTTCTGCCAAGCGACTTCCGCTTTCTGTGACCAAGATCACTTGTTTTGGCCCGCACGGGCCGAGACTCAATCCGTGGGCTACCCTCGTGAATGGAATCTACGACAGTAGAGTGGAAACGCTGCGTTTTCGCAGCGTTCACAGACAGAAGCATGCCCTGTCCCTGACGTGAAATACTGTGTATAGAATGAGTTAATCTCAATTTGCCCGGATGGCGAAACTGGCAGACGCACGGGACTCAAAAATCCGTCAGCCCACTTTTCTAAGTTCTTTGTTTTCTTTAGTTGCAATAACTTACGGGCACAGTGACCGGCAAAGTAAGCCCAATTATGCCCCATTGTGCCCATCTTGGTGCGCAATTTGGTGCGCAATTTATTTTCGCCCGTTGTTCTCTCTAGTTTGATGGTTCCGGTCATCCCCACAAGAGAAACGTTGCCCGCGCGGGGCTGCAAACGCAAAACTGAGGTACACGGCGGGTACACGGAGCCGAGTTACTAGCCCGATGGTTCAGGCTCACCCCACCTCCCCAAAGTTGCTCTGCCGTATGTGCCCGGTTGTGGAACTACTCCATGAGACTACTCCATATAGCTAAGCCACGTGGGTACTTGTAAAGAACTCACCGAAGGCTAAACTTTCAGTGCGCCTAAAGTTGACCCTCCCCCCAGCCCCAGGCGCTAAAAAAAACCAGGAGGATACAAAAATGAAAAAGCTCGGATTGTTGCTGTTTCCACTACTGGCAATTACCCTGATGTTGGGGGGGACTGCCTTCGCTCAAGGTGACAGCAGCGTCTATTTCGTCACCTACTATTCCAATGCACATACCACTGGCGCTCCGGATGCAACCGTGCGTATCATCAACGATGGCGACCAGAGCACAGGTACAGGCGAATGTATTGGCGCCGCGTGCGGAGGAAATCTTTGGGCGGACATCTACGTGTTCGATGACAGCCAGGAGCTGCAGGAGTGCTGCAGCTGCGAAATTACAGCAGACGGTCTGCTCTCCGAATCCGTGAATCTAAACCTCACGTCTAACACCCTGACCGGCAGGGTGCCCACACGTGGCGTCATCAAGGTCATTTCGGACCCGAACGGTTGCGCGTACAATCCCGACCCGACACCCGGGCTGCGGGCATGGAGCACCCACATCCAGGCAACGTCGGTCATTTTTGCGGCTGGAAAAGTCCCTGCGGAGAAGTCGCCTTTCTACGTTACCGAAACCAAGATGGCCGACTCGAACCTCGGGGGGGATGAACTCGAAAGACTCGGGGCCCTGTGTTCTTTTGACGTAACGCTGGGCAGCGGGTCTGGCGTTTGCTCCTGCAACTTAGAAGACTATGAATTTTAGTAAAAAGGAATGGCTTCCGAGTTGAAGGGCTGTGAGGTAGGGCTGAAGTAGCTTCGTGGGGATAAAGTTGTTGCGGCACTTCCTCCTGAAACGGCTGGGAGTTTTTCCCAGCCGTTTGCTTTTTCGATTCCAATGGCAAGAGAAAAACCGCAGCAAGCATAGAAGGTTCACCCAACGCGCAACGCTGCCAGCGGGGCTGCGAACGCAAAAGCGGGGCATCCCTGACAACTTCACAGCGCATAGCCGTCAGAATAAGGTGTCAAGCCCCGCTTTCTTACTTGGAGGGGTATTGATACGCGGGCAGTGCCTCCAATGGCCACTTCTCCTGCTCGAACGCCTTACGCACTACATCGAATATGTAGGAGACGGGTGTGATACCTGAGAAGTCGCTGCCGGGAGAACCCACTGAGACGAGACCGATTAAACCTGTCAGTCCACTGCCGCCGATCATAGTGCCATGTGCGGTCACCATGTCAATCGGAAGGGAAAAGACGGGAGAGCCACTATTCCCGGGCGCATAGTTCGCTGCCACTGACCAGATACGGGATTCATGCGAAAAATGCATTGGCACATTGCAGGGTACTTGTAGCGGCTCGGGAAATATGTTTATGTTAAAGATGCGGCCAAATCTGTATGTAGGGTAGTTTCGTTTTGCGCGCGCCAGCTCCGGCACGAGTCCCGCCGTCGCCACACTTGAGCCAATGTCCATAGCCTTGATCGTGTCTGGCGTTGCGAAAGCCCCATCTAAAGGCATTACCCCCGTATCGTCCTCCGCGAAGATTCGGTTCCATCGCTTTTTCCCAATGGGCGGAATTGTTTGATCTGTGAGGGGGATCACCGCAACATCTACGTCTTCCCAATCGTGGTGGTACCACAAAGGCCGACCGTCTTCCTGTAGATGGACAACAACGTAGTCGGTCCCCGTTGCGTCAGTGTCAGGGTTGTATATCTTCGTGTTCAATCTCATCTCGATCTGTTTCGGATTGTGCGTAGCTTTCGCTAAACAGCCCGCCCGCTCTAGATCAACGACGTGTCTCGCAGTAACAAGTAAGCCCCATCCCTGTGCTACATTGGGATTACTCTTGTCAACGACACCCACCAGAAAGCCGGTTGCCACTTTCCAATCTGCAGGATCTGGGGAAGTTCTGTCGTACAGAAATACTATGTTCTTCCGCAAGTCGTCAGTATTGACGGGGATCATCTGTGCGTTTAGGAGCGCACCGGCTCCGAGAAACAGAAGGAGTACAAAACTCTTAAGGATTTGGGGGGCCATATTCTGCTTACCTCCTTTACCTGAATCAGAATATGACAACCGTGATGACGCAATCGAAAAGTTGGAACAGGCACGAATTGAAAACCAGCAAGGGGGGTGTCAGGCAGTTGGTGCGCAATTGGTGCGCAATTCAGGTCAAAAAGAGGTTTCCGACGCCTTGACTTCAAAGCTAACTAGTAATAAAATCAATTAGATAACAATTTGCCCGGATGGCGAAACTGGCAGACGCACGGGACTTAAAATCCCGGGTCCCTAACAGGACGTGACGGTTCGACTCCGTCTCCGGGCACCATCGAACTCCTGTATCCATGCGCACTTCAGTTCACCTTGGCCCTTTTCCCGTTTTCACTGGTCTCACTCGGATCAGTCGAATCATGGCTGAAATCATGGCTGTTTTCAGCTTTGGTCTGTTCGAGTCGCGACTCTTCAAGTCGCGAGATCGCGCTTCGAATATCTCCGTCGCTCACGATCGCGTAGCGCTTGAACATCGCCCCGGTTTTCCAGCCGCCGATTTTCTGCACTACGCTTTCCGGCACGCCGGCGCGGCGCAACTGGCGCGCCCCACTCCGTCGCAGATCGTGAATGAGGATTCCCTCCAGGCCTGCGGCCTTCGTCAGATTGGCCCAAGCCTGGCGGAAGCAGCGCACGGGCTTACCATCGTCGCGCGTGAGCAGAAAATCGTCCTTCGACTTGCCCGCGGCCGCTTGGCCGGCGAGAACATAGATGCGCGCCGTCATGGTCACTTCGCGCCCTTCGTCATTCTTCGTTGTGCCAGGATCGAGGCGGATGGTTCGCGCCGCAAAGCTCACCTGCCCGACGCGCAGGTTTAAGATTTCCGACCGGCGCCATCCGAACGAGTAGGCGATCTCGAGGAAAAGGCGCAGCCACATTTCCGAGCAGCTGGCGGTGAGCTTTTCGAAATCCGCGTCCTCGATAAATCCGGTCCGCACATTGTTCTCGCGCAGATGCGGGAACACCGGCACCTGGCGCACTTTCTGGTTGCGATAGCCGAGACGGAATGCAGTCTTAAGCGCGGCGAGTTCCCGGTTGACAGTTGCGTTCGATGCCCGCTCGGTGAGCCGCTGGTCAACGTAGCGTTCGAGCGTATCGTGCGAAACGCTGGGCGCCGGCAGATCGGCAAAAAAGGGGCTGAGATGGTTCCACCTGCGCTTGAGGCACTCCGTACTTTTGCGGCTGTTGATTCGGTAATGCCTTTCGAGGCCTTCCCAGAGTTCGGCGACTAGCGCCCGCTTGCGCGTGGTTTCGATTGCTTCCCCGACGTCGCACTGTGCGAGCCGTCGAGTTAGTAACTGCTGCGCCGCGCGCAGATCTTCGGATCTGGTCGCTTCGCGGATCCGCCGGCCCGCCCGGAAGTATTGAATCATGTACGTGGCGCAGTTCGGTTGCTTGTAGATTGACCCTCTGCCGCGCCTAGACATGGCGATTCCTTTCCCGTGCCGCCACTGCGAGGCGGGCAATCTCGCGCCGACGTTTTGGGCTCAAGCTCTCATTCCGCGCCCGGTTCCCAGCTTGCCCGAGCTCGCGCCGCTCTTTTCTCGATAGCGCTGCTTGTGTCGCCAGGCCTCCGAGTTTTCCGAGTGCAACCGCGTTCGGATTTTTATTTGGTTTCTTCATGGATGCCATCTTACCGAGCGCTTGCTGAGGATAACTAGTATCGTTTCGATTTCTCGATCCACTTGTCGAGATCTCGGATGTCGAGCAGGTACGGGCTCCTACCGGCGATCGTCTGGACGTAGGGCAGCTCGCCTTTGCGGATCAGTTCGCGCAGCGCCTTATCGCCCATACTGAGATAGCGTGCAGCGTCGGCCAGGTCGAGCAGCCGCGGCGAGATTTCGGCGGCCGTCTTCACGCGGCGCAGTGCATAGCTCGCCAGCTCCGTAACTTCGGCGATCGCATTGTGCTCGCTGTCTGTCATACTGCAGCCATGGGGCCGCTATGTTCGGTTCTCGCGAATATCAAAAGCGCGCCACCCGGCAAGGGCTTCGAAGCCTTCGAAGCGCTCTCGCGCAGGAGTTTTACCGTCCAGCGCGCCTTCCGGATCCTCGTGCAAAGCGACGATTGAAAGCTGCTGGCCCGGAACAACTCGCCCTGAATTTCGACGGCCCACAACCACTGAAGGACGTTTTCCCCGAGGCGTATCAGTAGCACGGTGATCGTCTTTCACAAATGACTTACCGTCGAAGACGAAGCCATCGGCGATCTTCGTGTGCGTGTAACAAACGGGCCCGCGCCAACGTGCGAGTTTGCAGCCGGACTGCGCGCAGCAAGTCACGAGGTCCCTCCGCGTTTAAGCTCTCTTTCGGCGGCCGCTTTTCTTTCCGCCGCCGCTTGCTCTCTGTGCTGGAAGTGGACGACGCAGAGCCGTCGTTTCCAAACTCTCAACTTACAGCCCGGTTTCGCGCAGCGCGTCATGCGACCCCCTCACTCTTGCGCTGCAATCGATCGGTAAGTCGCTTGCAACGCTCCAAATATTCAGGAGTCAGGTTCGGGTCCGCAGCCGCTTCTGCGATCGGGTCAGTGAAATATGCCAGGCTCCGCACTTTGGAATGTTCAGACGGTTCACTGCACATCTTGCGCGCGGTCCCCAAGGTGATCCCATTTTCAATCTGTTCTGGCGTGTACGGTGATAGCAACTGTCTGGCCAGGTCTCGATCCTTGCCGTTGGCTTTGCCTGTCGTCACTGGACTCGCCTCAAATGCCAGAATGACGCGATCGACGAGTTCAACATCATCCTCGATTGCGGATGATGATGTTGGTTTTGCCCTTGAATCAATAGCCTTTGAATCTAAAGGTTCTGAATCGTGCGACCGTGGGTCGCTGGGGCTAGCGACCATGGGACGGGGGACTAGCGACCGTGGGTCGCTGGGTCTAGCGGGACGCTGGGGAGGGCCTTTTTCAGCGCGCGGGAATTTAAGCTTTTTCTGGTCGAGATAGCGCCTCACAGCCTCGGAGTCATCCAGTATCTCTAAGTTAAGGCGGTACCTGGCGGCTCGCCGTTCTTTCCAGTTGGCCGGCGCGAGCGGCTCTAGGACGCGCCTCGATATGAGGCAATCGGGGCAGAAGGGGCATTCTTTATCGGGCTGTCCCTTCTCACGCTTTGGTCTCGGTTGGTCGGGGTGCTTGCGGTGGTCTCCCCACAATGCCCGCTGTACAGTCTTCTCATCAAGCTTGGCATAGGCAGCGATGCGGGGAACCGACGAATACAAATATTGACCAGTGTCGTCTCCAATTTCGAGCATGGCCAGGATGATGCTTTGCTCGAGGGCGGTCAGCTCTTTTTCATAGACCCTGGCGCGAAGTGGACGGTTGTCGGTCTCAGCCACGGTCGCAGTGCCCTCCCGACATGTCGAACAACTGCGATTGCTCTGAGGGTCCTGACACGGCCGCGATCGGCGCGGGCGTCGGCGTGCTCGGGCCGGACTGCAGTCGATACCATGACCGCTTCTCGCCGGCCACGATCTCCATGCGGTTCGAAATATTGAAACCCATCGCACGCAGTTCTAGGATTCTGCTTCCGAATTGGCTGATGTGGAGGTCGAGAATTTGGCGAAGCGAAACCTCGGAGCCGCGGGCCTCGAGCAGCAGGCCCAGGAGTCGGTCTCGTTGCGTTCGCCGGTTTTCGGAATTATGCTGCACCTGTCAGCTCCACGAAGTCCGCGTCGCCGGTGGATACGGCGGCGCGTTTTCAAACTGGAGGCCATTGTCGGGCAGGGATTGAACAGGCTCAATAAGAGATAACAGAGGGGGTTTTCTCTCTGAGAGAAAACCCCCCTACTTTTCTCTCATGGGATTTGGCATTAGATCTGCTGGTGGTACTTGGCCCCAAGGCGAAGGCGAGCGCCGGCGGCCTTGGGGTCCTTCGCATACTCAGCGGGGGTGAGTTGTTTAGCTACATTCGGCCATGATCGGAGAGTCTGCTTGAGAGTTGCATAGAGTTCAGCTGCCTCTTTATACAACTTCACTTTTGTTGGATCCGCTGTCCTGTGGGCGGGGTGAGGTTGCTGGGCCTGACCGCCTCCGGCTTCGTACAGAGCGAGCTCTGCTTCTGCATCCCGCAGCACTTTCAAACGCTTTGCTGTGCGTCTGGCAGCGGCGACACGATCCTGCTCCGCGAAGTGGAGTTTGCGGTGCTTTGGACAGTACCCGATCTTGTTAGCACGCCCCAGTCGCTTCGAGCAGCCCTCTTCCTTGCAGAATTTCCGCTTGGATAGCTGCAGCCGAAATCTGTGGGCCATGCAGAATCCAGTCTTGCAGTCGGATCGCAACCGCTTTTTGTTTTTGCATCCAGGCTCTTGGCAGAATCGCGGCTCCGCGCGCTGGTAAGGTTCATGGTGAGCTGTGCAGTAGCCGCTTTTGTTTGAAGGCGCGAGGATCTTGCCGCAGTGGGCGCAGAACTGCGGCTCCTTAGCGACTTGGGTTTTCTTGAGTGCTTCGGCCTCGCCGATGTGCTTGTGCTTCGCGCAGTAGCCGCTCTCGTTCCAAGGTTTGATGGGCGCTTCGCAGATCCTGCAGAATTTCGGCTCGTCTGGGAACTTCCTTCGTGCGAGGTAGGCGTGCTCCCTGCAGTAGCCGGATGTGTTCCTAGGCTGGATGGGATCGTTGCACTGTTTGCATAATCGTGGCTGAGTCCCAGCGGCCTCAAGATTTCGGCGCCAGGCGGGCATGCTCGCCGGCATTGTGCTGGCCGCCTGCTCTGTGGGCGTGCTACGATTTGTCTTCACTGCTGTGTCTCCAAGGCCCGTCGAGTTGGCGCTCGGCGGGCCGGGCTTTTAGCTGGTCTTCCCCTCCTCGACCTTCTTGCGAAGCAGCTTCAAATCCGGGAGCGCCTGGTCTATCAGCTGAAGCCGTGGGTCATCGTAAATGTCTTCCACCTCGCTCAAGGATGATGCGGCAGCGGCGACCTCCTCGATCTGGCGCGTGCGCCATTCCTCCAACTCGGCGATCGAACGGTCGAGGATGCGCAGGACGGCAGCTAAGCCGGGATCGCTCATTTCGTGGGGACTCACGGTTTCGCCGTCCGCGCCTTCGCCTTCGCCTTCCGTACTTTCGCCGAGGCCTTCGCGGCCTTCTTTGCGCTTTCTCGACGTTGCTGCGCGGTTAGCGCCTTAGCCCGTGCGAAGCCGCCTTGGCGAGCGAGCTCAGATCGCGCCTGTTTGAGGAGTTCTTTGTCCATGCTGCAGAGAATACACCTGCCTGCACGCTAATGCAACAATGTTAAGAATTAGCTTGACAAGCGTGCCAGCACGCTAATAGAATCGGAACAGTAGAACGGGCTGAGAGGGTGATTGGCACCCATCCCAGCCCTAATCAAAGTCGCCTTCAAAGGAGGCTCCAATGACTACACGAGAAACTACACCGCACGATCTGCCACCGCAACAGCCGCCGACGGGGGCCACCCGTCCACTCACCCAGTTCGCACCTGCCACCAAAGAGATCGGCTACGTCAAAGGCAGCTTGTACGGCCCGGCCGGATCAGGCAAGACCACGCTGATGGCGTTGCTGCTGCTCTATCTCTCGAAGACCTACCACAACAGCGCTCCAGTGGCGTGGCTCGCATCCGAAAAAGGTGTCGACTTCGTCATCGACTTTTTCAAGGCTGAAGCCGTGCCGTTACTGGTTTCACGCACTCGGTCATTCGTCGATCTGCGCTCGGCCAGCAGAGATGCCCGCGAAGCCGGCGCCTGCGCGATCGGCGTCGACTCTATAACCCATTATTGGGCTGAATTATTCAGTTCGGGCATGGCCGCCAAGGGCCCGAGGCTGCAGAAGATCGGCCGCATTAAAGAGGAGTGGGCGCCTTTTGCGGCCGATTTCCAGGACTCCCCGTTGCACTTTCTCGTCACCGGACGTCTCGGCTATAAGTGGGACGAGTACGAAGTCCAGGATGAGAAGACGGGCGAGATCACGAAAGAAGTTTCCCGCGGCGATACCAAATTGAAAGCAGAGGGGGAATTTGGGCACGAGCCGGATTTGGAAGTAGAGATGAGCAGTGTAGAGGACCCCGATTTCCTGCGCTGGGAAAAGGTGCGGGGGAAACGGCGCAACACCTTTAAATCGCAGATGGTTCACGTGGCCACGATCAAGAAGAGCCGTGTCTGGGCTTTAAATGGGAAATCTTTTTCCTGGCGCGACCAACCGAGCTACAAACTTGGGTACTATAAAACCGTCGCCGAATCGTTCCTTCCGCACTTCGCGCAACTGAACATCGGCGGCTCGCACAACGTCATGTCGAACACTGTCGGCTCCTCGGTGCTGTTCGCGCCAGGGAGCGACCAATCCAACTATGAGCTGTACATCAAGCGCCAGATCGCTCTCGAGACCTGGGAGGCGACGATGGCTGCAATCGCCGGCGGCCAGACCAAAGACGCGATCCGCATGCGCGGCATCGTCGGCACGACCATCACCGGGACGCGCTCGAAGACTGAATTTGAGCGGCAACCGCTGTCCGTGATCGAGCGCGAGGTCCAGATCTTGCTGGCCCTCGAAGCGCGCATGAAGACGGACGCGCCGGCAACCGACCGAGACCTGGTCAACCTGATCGCTATGGCGGTGAAAGACGTCGATAACCCGGAACACAAGGCAGTCACATTCCTCGAAGCAAAACTCGGAGAATCGCTGGCGCAGGCGAAGCCAAAGTTGCAGTCGGTTCGCGGCGATGCCCTCCTGACTGTGGCGATCGAGGCGCCGCAGCCAGCGGTTGCGATAATGGACAAGGCGAACGGACACAGCGATCCGTTCTGAGGTAGGATGTCTTCACGGAATGGTTTGAACCCTTGAGATCGGGAGCCTCGGCTAGTGGCGTGAGCGAGGCTCCCATCTTTTTTCCTAGAACTTTGCGAAGAGCTTCGCGGGTTTGACCTGGAGAGCGGCGGCGATCGCCAGGATCTTGCTCAACGAGACGTTCCGCTCTCCCCGCTCGATGCCACTCCAGTAGTTTCGATGGATGCCCGCCAGGGCGGCCATGTCTTCTTGTGAGAGCCCCCGCTTGAGGCGGAGTTGCCGAATTATCTGCCCGAATTTCACTTGAGTGTTGGCGTGGGATGGCACGTGGCCATTCTCACTTGGTGCCCATTATAGGTCAACACACCGGAGTATTCCACCCGATTGTGTGCCCTGTGCAAAACTATTCTTTACCACTATCGTGTGCATCGTGCTAATATGCCAGCGTTCGAAGGACTCCACTCGCTCATGGAGGACCAAATGACCCAAGCGCCGCGGCTGGAGTGGCACTCTGCTACTTCAGTTGATGTCCAGGCGATCGCGCACGCCGATCGCACGCGACTCCGCGAGTTCGCTCTCACCTCTCCCGCGTTTCAGATTTCGATCAGGCTTTTGTATAAAGGCATCGAGCGAGACTACGTGATCAACGGGCGCAAGTCGCTTCGGGATCTTCGCATCCGCTGGCACAAGCACCTGGAGAAAGTCTTCGCGGAGATCCCCGCCGGCACACTTCAAACTCAACAGATTAGTAGTTACGTGACCGCACGCCTGGCGCAGGGCGCCGCGAAAGCGACCGTCAACCGGGAATTGTCGGCCTTGAAGCGAATGTACAAATTAGCCGTGAGAGAAGGCGCCCTCAAGCTAGCAGACATCCCCTTCTTTGCCATGCTCCGGGAAAAGAACACCCGCTCAGGCTTTCTAAAAGACGAGAAATATGCGGACCTGGCCCGGGCGACCAGCGCAATCGGCTTGTGGCTGCGCGTGCTCTTTGAGCTCGGCTACAACTACGGCTGGCGCAAGGGCGAGTTGCTCGGCCTCCGTGTCAACCAGGTGGATCTCGTTGAGCGCACGATCGTGCTGCATGCCGGCGAGACAAAGACCGATGCGCCCAGGCTGGTCGAAATGACGAGAACGGTGTACGAGTTGCTCCGGGTCCTGCTGGCTGGCAAGGCTCCGGAGGACAAGGTCTTTACGCGGCGCCGCGGCAAGCCCGTGGAGGGGTTCAGGCGCGCCTGGCACTGCGCCACGAAAAATGCAGGCGTGCCGGGTCTTTTGTTCCATGACTTACGACGGAGTGCGATTCGCAATATGGTTCGGGCTGGCGTGACAGAGAAAGTTGCGATGACGATCAGTGGCCACAAGACTAGAAACGTCTTTGAAAGGTATAACATAATTTCTCAATCTGATCTCCACCGCGCCGTGGCGATCATGGATTTAGCGGCCTTCAATCGCGGCTATGAAGCGCTCCCTTGCGACGAAGATGATGAGAGGCAAGCAAGTTTACCCTTCGAAGATGCCGCGGTGGCCGCCCCGCGAAAGCCGGCCGCATCAGCGGACATTCAACCGACTGCAGCACAGTATCGAGGACTTCGTGACAAAGCTTGAGGCAGAGATCGAATTGCAGAATGTGATTGAAGAAATCGAAGACGATCTGGAGTTGACACCCGGAATGGTTGGGCGCGTGCTTTTACGGGAACACGAATGCCCCGGTGATCCGTTGGCCAAGGAAATATTGAAGTTGATCTGCGCGAAGCTTGACCCGGCAGCGCAATTCCTTTTAGGCGCCGGGCGGGCGGGCGAGTGCTGAATCCGACACACGCCGGCCCGGTTCGTTCGTTCGTCGGAGACTAGGCCGCCTTCTCAATGACTCCGCGGCACTCCTCCACGAAACCTTTCGTGATGAGCCCATCGATCTCACCACTCCATTTGGGAAGCCGTGCGTCGGGGTCGATGGCGCGCGCGAGGCTCAGCACCCCGGAGTACCACGTCCTGAGATCAACGCGCACACTTTCAATGCTGATCTGCCCATTGGGAAGTAAAGCGTGCATGCGGCGGGTGTCGGGATTGCCGAGGCTTTCGAGGTACAGAAAGGAAAGGTCCTCGCGGGTCGCGCCGGTGAGGTTAAAAGTCGTCTTCGGTGTCATTAGGGTCCTCCACAGAATTTGGTGATTTTCGTTCTGCCGCCCATTCTAGCTTGAAACAGGACCGATTCCAGCCCCGTGGCGCGACAGATAGCAGGTCGGTGATGGTGTAGCAGGTGGGAAAACGTCCTAAGCGGGAACTTCCACGCCGATCTTTTCCACCCGCAGACGCGGGGCGCCCTCCGTAGTGATCACGGCCTTAGCAAACATCTGCCGTAGCGATCTCGGGGCCTCTTCGGGCAGGATTCCTGCTAGCAGCGCCGTGGCGCCGGAAGCGAGTTTATACTTCGTGATTTTCACGAACAGCTTCTGGAAGAGAGCCAGCGAACACTTCTCGCGGATCTGTTCCACTTCCGCATCGCGTACCTCCGTGGTCGTACTCGTCGAGAGCGTGAAGCGATACTCCAAGCCCTCGAGCCGGCGCGATTTTTCAGACTTTGGCGGACTGAAGCCGTGCTCTTGGATCTGAGACCTGACCAGGTCCCGCAAACCCTCTTCCTCGATCGCCAGCGCGTCCAGGCGCAGGCCGATCCCGTCGAGCTCGGAGGCGGAGAGGCGTTTCATCGCTTTCATCCTACCGCGATCATCAAGCTTGTAAAGGGAGCAAGCCCGGCCGCTGTTAGTCTGTGGAGCATGGCAGCCACCAAATTGATCACGTTAAGACCGGCCGATGATTGGATTCTCCTTCAGTCGCTGGGCGATAAACTTGGCCTTCAAACCACCGGCATGCTGAGGATGGGGTTGCGCATGCTGGTTTCGGGGGTTTCACCTGTCGACCGTTATCTGTTCGAACGCCATTGTTCGCGCCGTTATCCCCTAGACCGCAGAAGCACGACCATGAGAGCCAACCAAAAGGACCTGGAGATCATCTCAGCGCTGCGCCAGGAGCTCGGGAAGGGTGTGGGATTATCGGCACTTTGTCGCTGCGCAATTCGGGCTCTCGCGCGGAAGGAAGGGCTGCTCGATGCGCCGGCGCCGGCAGAACAGCCGCCAGCCGTGGCGATGGTTCCTGTGGAAAAACCAGCACGGACGGCCGATTACCTCACCTTGCAACCCAAGCTGTGCGAGACCTGTGGAAAACAATTCCTTCGAGTGGTTGGCGAGAAAGACAATCTCTGTTCGAACTGTGAGGCCAGGATAGCAGCTGCTGCAGAACGCACCGAAAAGCCCGAAAAAGCGAGGGCGACAGAGAACATCGAAAACGTTTTTGACCCGAGCCCATTCTCGGTCTCTGCCCCCGCGCGTGCCAAGATACCACGCAAAACTAGCGGCGACGGCATGACTATAGTGCGCTCCAACCGGCGGCGCGAAGCCTCGGCGCTCGAAAACGGGATCCTCACAGCGCGGGCCTGAGCCTCAGAAAGTAAGCCGGGGAATGGAGGGAGGCGATTCTCTATTCCCCGGTTTCCGTGATCGGCGAAGCCGACTTGCACGCCGATATGCAGTCTGCGGGTGCCTGCATTGGCGTCACGAAAATTGAGAAAGAGCAATCCACTAACTTCCGACCTGATCAGCGACCAGCCGCAGCTTCATATCCAGCGAGAAAATCTGGAATGATTCGAATTTGGGCGTCCAGTCCATCGAAAGCAGCTGCACGACGGAGTAGCCGGGGGCATCGTCGCCGTTGTCCGTGCCCGGGTACTGAAACATAGGATTGGCGCTGACGGCATTCGGGTAATCGAGGATCGGACGATAAGTGAAGATGCCGCCGGTGAGCGCATAAGCCTCGAAGGCTTTCCAGGCGGCCATGTCGGTCAGGACCACGTAGGGAAAGTGTAGCGTGGTCACCGTGTCGATGCGGTCAAGCACTGACTTCTTCACTCCATCAACCGTGACTGAATCTGCGCGCTTCGCTTCGAGGCCCCAGAGGCCGAACGGCTGCTTCTTGATTGGTGGGTAGGTCGGAGTGAACCCGGTCGTCGGGCCTCCGCCACCCCCGCTCGATGAAATGCTGAGAGTGACGGTGACGGTTTGCGGAGAATCGGCTGCTCCTCCCGAGGCGGAAAAGGTTAAATGGCCGGTGTAAGTGCCGACGGCAAGGCCTGTGATATCGACGCTGGCCGCAACTGCACCGGAATTGGTGCCGCTTCCTGGCGCTACGCTGAGCCAGGATTCATCCGAGCTGACTGTCCAGGAGAGCGTTCCGCCGTCGCCATTCGACACGCTGATATTTTGCGCAGCTGGATTCGAGCCGCCATAGATTGCCGAGTAGCTAAGGGATGTTGGCGAGACATCGAGAATCGGCGGCGTGTAGGTAAACGCGTTGGCAAGGCATCCCGTGCCACCACTGCCCGACGCAGCCTTGAAAGCCACAGCGGCCACAACCCAGTAACTTTCCGTCCCGGTGAATGCAACTGGCACGGATCCTGCCGCGACATTGAGCTGGTACTCGGACTGGCCAATGGTGGCGACACTCGCGCTGATTCCGAGAGTGAATCCAGATCCGGCGAGGAGGCTCCCGCCGGGTTTAGCGGACAGACAGGCAATCACCAAATCCGTCGTTGTGGTGGGCAGGTCCGTGGAAATTGCTGGGGTGCTTGGTGAACCGGCGTCCCAGAGTTCAAAGCCTCCGGTATCGAGAGGCGACGTCGCAACTCCGCTGAACTCATAGAGCGCAAATTCTACGGCAGCCCCGGAGACGGTAGTACCGCCGCCCGCGTTGATGGTGACCTCGCCTAGAACAGTAGTCAGGGCCGACATCGCCGCCGCATCCGCGACGTAGTAGATCCCGGCGAATCCAGAGGCTCCGGGGTTGCCGGTGTCCCATTCCCCGGATGTGTATGGGGCTTGGGTCCATGTAAAGCCAGGGGTCGTTGGTGCAGCATTCGCGCCAAACGAAGCGAGAGTGGCGGTCGTAAAGTTGAACCACACCACGCAGACGAGAAGATTTCCCGGCGTGGTCGGCGAGCCGAAGCCGACAGCGCTGCTGGTTAGGGTAAAGGGCGAACCATAACTAGCGCTGCCAGACCCGCTGGCGCTTCCACCGGCATTCGATTGGACTAAGGCTATTGCCATTTAGGGAACCGTGACGCAAACGGTGACTGATCCAGCTGCGTGTGCTGGGGTGACGCAGGTGATTTCAGTGTCGGAAACAACGACGACGCTAGTCGCGGCATCGCCGCCGAAGCTGACCGTCGAGCCGGAAAGAAAATCCGTCCCGATGATCGTGACTGGGGTCCCGCCTAATATCGTTCCGTTGTTCGGGGTGACACTGATGACGGTGACGGCGGGCGCGGAAGCCGCACCGAAAGCCGCCGCGACACATGACCAATAGGGCGATCCGCCAGAGCCGTCAGAGGATGCGCCGAATGACGTCGCGATGCTGCCGGCAGCCTCGCTCAGGATGTACTGAATCGTGTAGCCGGTATATCCCGGACCGGGCGCGAAATACGAGCCATCGGCGGTGTAGGAAGCGACCAGGATCAAATCCGTGCCGCTGGTTGCCAGATTGCCCGTGTTGGCGGAGGGCGTGCCAGTACCGGTGTTCGCCGCGCTCGCATCCACAATTCCGTTGAGTCCACTTATTTCATATAACTCAATCTGGATGGCAATGATTGTGGAGGTCGTCGGGGCGGTCGTGACCGTGGCTGAAGTGTACGTGGTCGGTGCGATAGACGGAGCATTCGCGCAGTAATAGATCGCTGCCGCGCTTCCATAGGTCTCAACGCCGGATAAGACTCCCTCGTTGCCGATCTCTTCTATTAGTGTCCAAGTTAGTCCGGTAGTAACAGGAGCATCGATCGTTGGGATCGGAACGGCGCCGGTATTAAGTTGGTCCCTTGCTAAGACGACGCAGATAAGGGTATTGCCTAGAGTTGTGGCTCCGCGGAAAGGATTGCTCGAGTTGTCGAGCGTTGCGCTGCTGACACTGCTGAAACTGTGATAAGCGCCCGAGGTTTGGACTATAGATGGCATTGTTACTGAGACCTTCTCGTGACCCTTAGCGAGTTCGAAGCATTGAGCGTGGTCTGCCGGTTCTGCACCATGTGATTGATTTTCTTGATGACCTTGTTCATGTTATCCGGCGAAATGAGGCCCTTGACCGCGACGTGGATGTGCGTCAAAGGCCTGGTCTAGCTGCGTGGTGTTACATAATAGGGTCAGAATGCAGTCTCCAACGTTCATCCCAGCGCCAGTCTCACTCATGCTTCTTCTCCAATCACCAAGTAGCTAATTTGCGGAACCTCTGGGCGCGACGGCCAGCACTCTTGCCTGCTCTTCCGAGCATCCGGCCACGATCAATTCCTGGAGCTCTCGAGGCGCTCTGAGCGCAGCCGCAAACAAATGATTTTCCGCCCGTGCCTCAGCCAACAGGGCGAGCTGTTCCGCCGCAAGATGGGCCCACCTCTCGCACACTGCGAGAGCTTGCCGGTTTTGCTCGATCGCCGCGGCCAGTTCTGCTGCGAGCTTCTTCTGAGTGCGGCGCCGATTGGTAAGCCAGCGAAACATCTTTAAGGATCCCGACGCGCGGCATCCGTTGGGGGTAGGTCAAGGTCGCGGAGTAAGGCCGCCTCTGCCTCGCTGATCGGCGTTCCAGTACGGACCGCTTCTCGGCACGCTTCAGCGAGACTTCGCGAGCCTGGCTGTGGAGCGGGCCCAGCCGTGTCATCCGGGCCACAAAAAAAGGCCATGAGCTTGTCACGCGCGCTGGTGACTTCCACCTGAACCCGCAATTTCTCGCCCTCGGGGTTAGCGATGGCGACGGCCTGGATGGGTTTGCCGTCCAGCGTATCCCGCACCTCCGCAAAAAAACGATGACTGCTCTTGGCTTTCCGGAGCGCAGCAACCGCCAGCTGTTTGAGCATCTCAGGATTGTCGATGATTGCATTCTGCAGGGAGTCCATGATGGGCCTCGCTTTCGGACGGCCGCCCGGGTTTCCGGATCGTCCCGGTTGAAATCTCGTCTTTTTGCCGACGTCAGGCGAGCACCCGCTCTTCAGCGTTTTGCTGCCTGTTCTCTGCCTGTTCTGAGGCAGCCGCTTCGCCGCCTTGCCTGCGCGCTTGCGCGTTGCCTTTGTTCGCTTCACCATCTCACCCTTCCCGGTGGATCCCGCTTGCTGTTGAAGAAGTCCGGGAGCGTGTGCCCATGAAAAGTGCCCACGCCCCCAGGGCCGTCCGGTTTAGGAGAAACATCGTTAAAGTCTCATCCTGCGAGTCGCTGGAAGAGACTTTTAATTTTGTCGAGCCTGGCCAGCTTCGAAGTGTCGAACCTTGCGATCTGGGATTGAATCGCCGAGATCTGGGCGCTGGCGGCGGCGATCCGCCGCTCCAGCACAACGCGCTTCTCGGCCAGCTTCGCCAACTTCGCATCCGCCCTCTGCTTATCGCCGCTCGCGATCTCGTCGGGATGCGCTTTCGCAAGTTCTGCGATTTCGTCGAGAATTTCTTTCCCGGCTGATTCTTGGTCCTTCAGTTTTGCGAGCTCATTGGCGAGTGTCGCGGAAAGGTCGCGCTGATCTTTGAGACGCAGCCTCCAATTTGCGAGCTGCCCCTGATCGAAGTCTTCTTGAATGGTCGCCATCGGTTTCTCCTTTGTCTCGGTCTTACGCGCGCCGGCACGCTGTAGTTAGATCCGTGCGAATACAGCTGCTTCTTTCTCACTTAACCCCAGTAACCGCGCGGCATTCGCGAGCTTGGATTGGGACTCGGTGACGTCTTTCACCGCAGATTCCACGCGTGCGGCGATCTTTGCCTCTTTTTCCGAGAGGCCGATCGCTTTATAGCTTTCGACCAGGCGATCCTGATTCGCCGGCATGCGGATCTGCCGCACCAGTTCACGCTCTTCGCTGATGGCGCGCCTGATCACATCCTTCGTCGCAGTTGCTGGGAGGCGCTTCCGAAGTCTCGCCTGGGCGGCCTCAGGGAGTCGCGACTCAGAAAGTTCCTGAGCTAGATTCGTTGTAGCGCCCGGCTTGCCCACTCGTTTGCGCAGTTCGCGGAGTTCCTGGTCCTGCTCGTGTAATTGCTGCTCGAGGCTCTTCACGGTTCGTTCTCCTAAAAGCCTCACCCTACCTCAGAAGCGGCAGGTGTCGTGCAGCACGAAAGTCACAATCGGAGAAGTCCCATCATCTCAGCTCTTTGCCTACAGCTAACCACCTCTCGACATCCGCGATCGGCCATCCGAACTCATGGGAAATTCTTTCGGCGTCGTAGTCCGGCCGGCGGGACAAGATCAGTGCTGTTATGAGGCGCTTCAGTTCGCTCGGCTGTTTCGCGAGCCGGCGATCGCTCTTCTTTTGGCGCCTTCGCTTCTCCTGGCGCTCGCGAAGCTCGCACCGCTTGAGCATCGCGTTTTCCTGCATGGCGATCTGGACCGCTTTCTTCAGAGCTCACCCCTTCGTTCCAGAATCCCCATCAAAAACCGTCCTATGGAAACCGCTCCGATGCCGCACATCATGGCTGAATCATGGCTGTTCGGTGGGGAGCAACGGGGAAGAACGGGGAAGAATTGCCGCGCTGAAATGACGCAAGCCGCTGTAAACACTAGAAAACAGGCGCGCGAGTTTTGCGACGAACGGGACTTAAAATCCCGGGTCCCTAACAGGACGTGACGGTTCGATTCCGTCTCCGGGCACCACTCAACCCATTCACGAAAAGCTAGTTATAGTTCGGTAGAGGTGCGCGCGAGGGGACTGCGTGAGGATTTCCCGGTTTTGGTGCAGCTATGCCCAAAGTCTGCCCAAACTCCCACTGAGTGGGGTCAGGCGCGCACGCCAACCGAGTATCATGACGAAGAACAGATATGGTGAACTCCCAATGACTTGTTGTCGCCCGTTCGTTTCGATCTTTCGGGCAGTGGTTTCCGCGGTTGTGCCAGAGGCAGAAGAGTTGGGTGAGCCAGGCTGGAGAGAACTCGAGACGCTGGTGGAGACAACTGCTCTCAGGAACCCTGACGGCTTGATGTATGGACAATGTTTGCCGTCACACCTCGGTGTGACATTGCTCACAGACTCAGGGAACAATTGGGAGCCAACTTGGGTATGGAACGTGCAATCCCGGGCTATGGACCTTTGAAGGCCAGCCCACTTTCCAGCGCGAAGGGCTGCGGCATTGGCTTGCCCAAGGGGTGTGCGATGCTGCTGGCTCCTGCCGGAAATCTCGAGGCGGCCGAGCAGGCGTTTCAGGCGGGCGCGGACGCGGTGTACGTGGGATTAAAGGGTTGGAGCCGTGGCGGCGCGCGAGGTGAATTTGACCGTAAGCAGTTGCGACTGTGCATCGAGCTAGCTCACGCCCTCGGGAAAGAGGTGCAGCTTGCGGCAAACATCATACCCAAGCCGCAGGAGCGCCAAAAGCTGCTGCGCCAACTGGCCGAATTGGCGGACTGCGGACTGCATGCGGTGATCCTGAACGACGTCGGGTTTTTGCGCGAGGTCAGGCGGAAGCTGCCGGGATTGGCCATCACCGCCAGCATCGGCTGCGGTGCGCTGAACACGAGCGACGCCCTCTTCTACCAGGACCTGGGCGCGACTGCTGTGGTGCTGCCGGGGTATGTTGAGCCGCAGGAAATCGCGGCTGTGAAGGCGAAGGCTTCGATCCAGGTCGAGGTCATGCTGCACATGGTGCAGGAGTTCATTCAGCTCGGAAAGTGCTGGATGCCCAGCTACCTGAACTTCGCCGCGGCGGAGCGGGGCG
>Ga0208689_1000445_pt1 | contig 30157 bp, 29 predicted proteins | sample June2015DPH_8_15_FD_184700 | JGI IMG/M metagenome (GOLD analysis project Ga0208689, IMG submission 184700) | Peatland microbial communities from SPRUCE experiment site at the Marcell Experimental Forest, Minnesota, USA - June2015DPH_8_150... | ecosystem: Environmental > Terrestrial > Soil >... | reverse complement strand
GAAGAAACTGACCAAGCAGCTCGAAGAGGTGCTTCAGAAACTGAAGGCGCACCAACACGGCCGCGAGGATGGCAGGGCCTATATACTGGAGAGGAAGGAAATCTGATCTGTACGGCTTCCGAGGGTTGTGAGAGGCAGGAGTGGCCGTCTGGTTTGCAAAGCCATTTTCCTGCCTTTCTTCCTGAAGTGGCGATCTCGGCATTCGCTGCGGAAGCACAATACTTTACGTGGTAATCCTGTGGTATCAGGTCTGGTTAGTCCCCACCAGGAGTGTCGATGGCCTTCTCTTATGAGCTCGCAGCCGTGTCCTGCAGGTGCTTCAACAGTTCGGTTCTCTTCATTCCGATACAGCTATGCTTTCTTCTTCGTATTCCGTTCCTGCCGAGGCTATGGCGTCTAGCCGGTTGAACTCGATGGCTTCCTGGAGGGTCACGCGAAGACTTTCTACCAGCTCTTTCCGGCTATGCTCCTGGCAATTCACACCTGGCACTTCCTCTATCCATCCTATCCACCAATCGTCTTGTCGCTTTATTATTGCAGTATACTGGCTATCCATGCTGTGCACCCCCCACTTCTTGAATTATATCGCAAATCGGGCTTCGATGGAATGCCATCCACGTTGCGACGGGGATTCTTTCACTGGGTCATGGAGAGGGGGACGCCCTGGCTGCCGCAGACAGACGACAGGCAGCTCCGAACTCCGGCTTTCCTCAGCTTGACGCCGAAAATATGGTTCTTTCACTGCTCAGTTTCGGCATATCAGTGAGGCAAGCCGGCCCCGGTAATTGACCGCACGGCCCTCACGAACGCCCTGTTCCCTTCCGCAGGGTATGTCCGCAATATCTGCCTTCCCTGTGCCGGGCGATAGTTGAACGGCAGGAGGATTGTCGGGTCCGAGGACCAGTAGAGGTCGAAATTGGCGTAGACGTCTCGGGCGTGCCTCGGCATCATCAATGCGAATGCCACGGCCGTCTCCGCCTCGGAGGGATCGGGCAGGCGCCAATCGCTATGGCCGCCCAGCCGCAGGGACCTGCAATATTCCTTCGCCTCCCCGAACGTAACCTCTGTTCCGTTGTCCCCTTGCTGCCACATCAGCTTCCTCCTCGTGTCCGTGACCGTGCCGTCTCCATTATCCACGAACCTCTCGGCCGCAAGAACAATAGGGGGCCTGAGATCGTTCCGTTCAGCCGACCCTGTCAGGTGGGGCTGGCAGAGAAGCGACAGCACCGCGGCCACAACCGTGAGAGAAAAACGCCATCCCCTTAGCATTTCGATTGCCCTCCCCTTGTCTTAACGTTGCCTTCCGTAAGAGAACAGCCATTTGCCTGCCCCGGCCATCACGTATATCGCCCCGAGGAGGACTACGTCCGTAGGGCCTACAGGCAGATCCAGCCGGTAGGCGATCCAGAAGCCGCAAAACGCGGACGCCCCGCCGATCAATGAGGCGAGCGCCGTGAACTGGCGCATGTCGCGGCTGAAAACGTGCGCAGTCAGCGCGGGGACCAGAAGGAACCCGAACGCTATGAGCGGACCGACGGAAAGCACCGCTATCGAGACGGTCAGCCCTATCAGGAGATAGAGTAGAATATCCCAGAAGACGACATTTTTCCCGAGCGTCAGTGCCAGATCGCGGTCGAAGGAGACAAGGAGCAGCTCCTTGTAGAAGAGCCCCAGCGAGGCGAGGACTAGGGCAAGGACTGCCGCTGTGATAACGAGATCGAAGTCGGATATCGTGATGACCTCGCCCTTGAGCATGTCCAGCCAGCCTATCTCGCCGTAAGGGTTCTTCGCTAGGAGAAGGATGCTCAATGCGGCGGCCACGACGTAAGCTGTACCGAGCCGGCCCTCCGGCTGCCCACGTCCGCGCCGCTCAAGATAGGCCAGAAGAAGGATCGCCGCCAGGGAGAAGGTTATGGAGCCCGCAAAGGCAAGCCCGTGTATGCCCCGTGAGCCGTGATCCGACAGACTAACGCCCAGCCACAAGGGGAGCGAGAGAGCTACGGCGACGCCGGTGGAGGAGATCTGCGGCAGGGCAACGCCCATAAAGACAAGCCGGCGCATCACGAGGAAAACCCCCACAAGGGGACAACTGACGCCGACGAGCAAGCTTGTATAGACCGAATTGCGCAGTAGAAAATCGGGTGATAGGATATGCCGGAGCGCTTCCATTCAGGCGGTCTCCATTTCAAGTATCTCCGCCAGCCGATCGGGTGTAAGCAGCTCCTCGGTCGTCCCCTGGAGAACCTTGCCGTCATAGAGCCAGACAATATGCCGGGCGTGGCGTCGTACTACCGCGAAGTCGTGCGTAGCGAGAATGACTGCCATCTTTCTTTCCCGGCTGACCTCCGAAATGAACGCGAGCACCGCATGGGTCGCCTCACGGTCGACGCCTGCGGTAGGCTCATCCAGGACAAGGACGTCGGGACGGGTGGCGAGAGCGCGGGCGATAAGCACCCTCTGCTTCTGTCCGCCGGAGAGCTCGGCAAACCGCTTTCCGGCGAAATCGAGGCCGCCCGCAGCGGCGAGGCATTCGCGAGCAAACGCCTGCTCATGTGTTGGGACAAAACGGCCCGGCCGCACCCGGCCGTAGGTGCCCATGAGGGCGACTTCGAAGCCCGTCAGCAGGTAGATGGGATCGAACTGGATAGATTGGGGAACGTAGCCGAAGACCGGAGCCACAGCGTCCCCGAATTCGATGCGGCCGGCGACGGGCGGCAGGAGCCCGAGCACGGTTTTCAGCAAGGTCGATTTGCCCGAGCCGTTTGCCCCGAGGACGGCTGTGAAGCTGGCCCGCCCGATGGTGAACGAGATGCCGGACAGCAGGGGCCTGCCTCCATACCCTATGCTCAGTTTGTCGAAGGTTACGAGTGCTTCTTTCATATTCCTTCCTTATTTCCTCCCCTGGACGGCCGCCGTCATCGTCTGGATTATGTAGTCCATCATCTTGATGTACGTCTCGGTACGGGGGACTCCGCCCGGCATTATAGGCAGTGTTATCAGCTTTGCGCCCGTCTGTTCGGCTATCCGCTTCGGGACCTTTTCAGGGAACTGGGGCTCGCGCACGACGATGGTGACGTGCTCGGCCTTCATGGCCCCTATAAGCTCCTCGATATGGTGCGGGGTAGGGTCGATGCCGGGCCTGAGCTCGATGGTGCCGAAATAGTTGATGCCGAAGCGAGCCGCGAAGTACGGCCAGTGCTCATGATACGAGACGAACTTCACACCCTTGAGAGCACCTGCTTGCTTCTGCCATTCCACGATCTTACCGTCCAGCTTCGCGACGTAGACGTCCCGGTTGCGGGTGTACTCAGCCCGGTGCTGCGGATCGAAGGCCGTGATGGCATTGTAGATGTTGCCGATCGCCGTCTTTGCAAGGACTGGGTCGAGCATGTAATGCGGATTACCGTACGGGTGGACGTCACCCGCGTAGTGCTCGGTCGATTTCGGCACGTCCAGGGGCACGATGCCCTTCGAGCAGTCGATATAGCCCGAGGCGTACAGCTGGATGCGGGGGTTCTTGCTTGCCTCGATGAGGGCGGGAAGAAAGGCGTGCTCACAGTCGAGACCGACGAGGAGCAGGAGGTCCGCCCTGTTCATCACCGGCACGAAGCTCGGCTTCATCGGGACGCCGTGCGTGTCTTCGACACCCGTTGCGAGGCTCTTCACATCGACGAGATCGCCGCCGATGTTGCGCGCAAGGTCGGCAAGGTCCGTAAGTGTGGCAACGACCCGGACCTTTGCCTGGGCGGGCGCCGTGCTTCCCATCAAAAACGTCGCGACAATCGCAAACAACAGGATGTATTTATGTCTCATCCATAATCCTCCTTTCCGGAAAACTCAGCGCTCCTGCCACCCGTGCGCGTGCGAGCCTATGATCCATGCCCACTGCAGGTAAACGGCGTCGTTGGTGCGCAGGGTTGTTGGAATCCCGTTATTGCTCGGCACGTACTGCTCGTGGTTGTTGATTGTATGGGTGTACTGGAGGCGGAGCTGGTTCCAGTGACTCAGGTACCACGTTATGTAGGGTGAGTACGCCGAAGACCTCGCATTGCTGTTCTGCGCGTTCTCCACCCATTCGAAAAGGAACCCGGCCGTCCACTGCCTGTGAAACCTGTAGGCAAGATACGAGTATAAGCCGAGGGAGTTGACCTGGCGATTGAGGAAGGTGCTTCCGTCCGGGTTGACGATGTCGTAGCGGTTGCTGCTGCGGAGCAGCTCCGTGCCCCATGTGATGCTCTTGAACTGGTTGTTCCGGAGAGGCCGGTAGGCGAGCATCAGATCGAGTCCGCCCACGCGGCGCTCCCGTTCGGTGAACTGGGAGCCGTCGGGTGCAAAGAACACGCCTCCCCGGTCGATAGTATCGGGGTTCCACAGGCCCGAGATGCCAGGCTCGATCGAGATGTCGGGAGTCAGGTCGAAATATGTGCTGGCCCTGCCCCAGAAGTTAAGGTTGTCTCCATGCCGGAAATTGCCGACGTTGTTTGGCGTGTCCCCGAACTGCGTGCCTGTTCCTATCGTCAGGCTCACGTAATGGGGGATGGGCAGAAGGTAGTTGACCTGGGCGCCGTTCGTCACCGACTCGCCTCCTATATACTGGTCGAGGACGAGCGGGCGGTTAACGAAGGGCAGCTCGTGGTCATGGATGTAGGACAGCCTGCCGAATTCGCCGAAGAAGCGCCCGGCCTTGAGTGTCAGGTTATAGGGCAGCGAGGTGGTGTAGATCGCCGCTTCCTCCACCTGGGCGTTTGACTGGCCCGTGACCGGGTCTACCGAGGCGTTCAGCACCACGTAGCCCCGTGCGAAGGGATCGACCGATGCGGCCGCGTTCAACTCGACCGACCGCTGGAAGACGTCGTACCCTCCTGGACGGCCCGTACCCGTCTGGTTCGAGGGCCTGTTGTTATGGGAGAAGATCGTCTCGCCCACGAGACCGATGGAGGGGTTGAAGACACTCGGTACGACCTTCGTCTGCGCTTCGACCACCCTGTCCACCTTATCCTGCAGTTCCTTTACCTGCTTTTGCACCTCTTCGGTCGTGGGCGGGGTAGCGGCAACAGCCTGCGGGGCAGCAGGGGGCGGAGTAGCCGGCGCTCCAACAGCAGCGGGAGCCACGGCGCCGGCCGGGGATGGAGCGGTGGGAGCGCCGGCGGTCCTGGCAGGGCTTTGAGCGCTTCCGCCGACTTCGGCCTTCAATGCTTCGATTGCTTTCCTCTGCTCTTTTATGACCTGCTCCTGTTTCTTGAGGGTGTCCTCAAGCGCCTTTATCCTGTCTTCCAGCGTTTGGGCAAATGCACCCGTTGAAAAGATGAATATAGAGACAAGGACGACCACGATTTTCATGATGCGGCCTCCGATTCGGTCCTTGCGAACGGCGTTTTTTGGTGGCTGAAAGCTGGCTAGCGGTCTGTCTTAGGCTGGAGGCGCCCGGTTCCAGTAGAGGAGGCAGGAAAGCCGTGAGAATCTGACCGTCCGCTCCGTGGCGATTGTCAGAATGGCCGGAATCGGCGGTGAGACTTGAGGCGAATCCTGGAGAACCAGATTCGAATGAAGGGCGACATGGAGGCAGACCGAGCAGTCGTTGTCGTGAGAGGCGCAGTCAGGGTGATGATGGAAAGCGAGACCCAGGATGGAGAAGGATAAACAGACAAACAGAAATAAGGCCGACTTACTCTTCATTAGATATATGGTAATCGCTGGACATGCAAAAGTAAATGATTATTGCAAGAGAGCTACCAGGAAAGCAGCCAGGTGTCTATCTTGCGCAGTATCTTTAGTCATCTGTTGAGGACGAGGATTTTTCTTTTTTAAGCGGGTATGGTATGGTGAAGGGCGTGGAGCCGCTAATAATTCCCAGGAAGGAGCACCGCATATCGCGGAAGCAGGTAAGCCCGAACGCCCTGCGCACGCTTTACAGACTCAACGCAAACGGGTTCATCGCCTACCTGGTGGGCGGATGCGTCCGCGACCTGCTCCTGGGGCGGACCCCCAAGGACTTCGACATAGGCACGAACGCCACACCCGGCCAGATCAAGCGGCTTTTTCGCAACTGCTTTCTAATAGGTCGCCGTTTCAGGCTGGCCCATCTCCATTTTAAGGATGAGATCGTCGAAGTATCCACGTTCCGGCGGGCCGGCGCCCCTTCCGACAACGGGGAGGCGGAAGATGCCGGCTGTCATAGACGCCGTCCCCGCCACATCAAGGACGAAGAAGGGATGATCCTTGTGGACAACGTCTTCGGGACACCGGAGGAGGACGCCCTTCGCCGCGACTTTACCGTCAACGCCCTCGCTTACAACATCGCGGACTGTTCGGTCATCGACTACAGCACGGGCATAAGCGACCTCCGGGAGCGGCTTATCCGCACCATCGGCGACCCCCGCGTCCGGTTCACGGAAGACCCGGTGCGAATGCTCCGTGCAGTCCGTTTTGCCGCATCCCACGAATTTGTCATAGAACCGGCTTCCTGGGAAAGCCTCTGCGAGCTCGCCCCGACCATCTGCCGCGTATCCCCGTCGAGGCTCTATGAGGAGATACAGAAAATGTTCCTCCTTGGCTCTGCCGGTCCCGCTTTTCGTCTCCTCGATAAAGGCGGGCTCCTTGCCGCCCTTTTCCCCGGCCTCGGTCGCTGGATATATAGAGACAGCCGCCGGCCGGCGCTGCTTGCGGCGAATCTTGAGCAGCTCGATCGGCTCCATCGGGGCGGCTCACCCGCAACGCCCGCCCTTTTCCTTGCGGCGCTTTTCGGCCCCTGTCTGGAGGAAGCGGCGTCGGAGCGTCAGCGCGACGCCATTCCTCACCAGCAGGCGTTGGATGAAATATGCGCCGTCTTCATGAAAGAGATGTCCGGGAGTGTCTGCGTCCCGAAACGGTTCGGCTATCGCCTGCGTGCAATACTCGCCCTCCAGGCCTCCCTGTGCAAGGTCCCGCCGCGAAGGGCAGCTTCCATTGCCGGCAGGCCCGAGTTCGGAGAAGCCCTAGCCTATCTCCGTTTCGGGTCGGAGACCACGAAGGAGCATGCGGCAGCCCTGGAATGGTGGGAAGCCTTCATGTCGGGAACCCCGATCGCTGTCCCCCAGGCGCCGCAAGCAGACGAAACCCCATCGAAAAGAAGAAGAAGGCGGCGCAAGCGCCGCCGCCCGCGCCAGACTGCCCCCTGACCCACCGCACGGCCTGCGAAGGCCCAGTATGCGAAGGCCCAGTAATTGACAAAGGCCGGGCCGGGAATTACAAAGAGCTTATGGGTGGATACACCGAAGAGCCGGTCCTTTGGCCCCTTGCCGTGTATGCGGCTGCGGTGCTGCTTCTGGCCGCGTTTATGCTTGTCTCGTCGTACCTCCTCGGACAGCGTCACATGGACGCGGGGACGGCCGAGCCTTACGAATCGGGCATAAGGCCCACCGGCGCCGCCTGGATCCACTTCGATGTGAAGTATTATCTCATCGCCATGTTCTTCGTGATCTTCGACGTGGAGAGCATATTCATATACGCCTGGGCAGTGTCGCTACGCGAGGCGGGATGGACAGGATTCGCGGCCATGGCGGTTTTCGTCGGCCTTCTCGCGGCAGCCCTCGCCTACCTGTGGCGCATGGGCGCGCTCGATTGGGCAGTTTTCGCGGGAACCAAGGAGAAGTAGCCGGGAGGAAAAGGCCCGATGAAGGAGGTCGGTGGTGGGGACGGAAAGAAGGATCTTTACCGCAGAGAACGGGACAATCCCTGGCGTCCTCCTTTCGCGGCTTCAGAACCTCGTGGCGTGGGGACGGAAGAACTCGCTCTGGCCCCTTAATTTCGGCACTTCCTGCTGCTATATCGAAATGGCAGCGAGCGTCACTCCCAGGTTCGACATAGCCCGGTTCGGCGCAGAAGTGCTGAGAGGAAGCCCCCGCGAAGCCGATGTCCTCATTGTCGCCGGCACCGTCTTCAAGAAGATCGCTCCCATCATAAAGCGGCTGTACGAGCAGATGATGGAGCCCCGCTGGGTCATCTCGATGGGCGCCTGCGCCAATTCGGGCGGCATGTACGACATTTACAGCGTTGTGCAGGGCGTGGACAGCTTCCTGCCCGTAGACGTCTATGTGCCCGGCTGCCCGCCGAGGCCGGAGGCCCTCTTGGAGGGAATCCTCATGCTCCGGGAGGTAGTAGGCAAAGAGAAGCGGCCGCTAAGCTGGGTTGCGGAAGGCAGGGGAGGAAGCCCGGGCGAGGCAAGGCGGGCCCGGGTCGTAAAGCCCGAGATGCTGCCTGCAAGGGACAGGGAGCGCGCCGCCCGCCGGGCCGCCCGGTACTTGAGGCCGCCGGACGAAGTATAGCAGGGGAGGGAGCCATGGTCCGTGCAGGGCGATAAGCCGTCCGTCGTTACAGATATCGAAAGGCGTTTCGGGGCGGGGTCCGTTGACTTTCAGGATACGGCCGATGGCGTCCCGACTGTCTGGGTGGCAAGACAGGCCGTCTCCGGAGTGCTCGCCTACCTGAAACGGGAGGCCGCAGCCCCTTACGAGATGCTCTGCGACCTGACGGCCATCGACGAGCGCGTGCGGTCGCACAGGGAGGATCAACCGGAAAGCGACTTCACGGTCGTCTACCAACTCCTCTCTTTCGGCAGAAACGGGGACGTCCGGATCAAGACGGCCTTACGGCAGGACGATCTCTCGGTCCCGAGCGTGACCGGCATCTTCCCCAGCGCGAACTGGTACGAGCGCGAGGTCTGGGACATGTTCGGCATCGGCTTCGAGGGGCACCCCGGCCTTTCGCGCATACTGAGCCCGCCCCTCTGGGAGGGCCACCCCTTGAGGAAGGACCATCCGGCGAGGGCAACGGAGATGGGCCCTTACGAGCTGCCCGACGAAAAGGAGGAGATGGAGCAGGAGGCTTTGAGGATCAAGCCCGAATCCTTCGGCAATGGGCGCAGCCTGCCGGACGGTGCGCCCGCGGCGGGGGATAGGGATTTCATGTTCCTCAACGTCGGCCCTCATCATCCCGGCACGCACGGCATCTTCCGGATGATGCTCAAGCTCGACGGAGAAGAGATCGTGGATGCGGCGCCCGACATCGGATACCACCACAGGGGCGCGGAGAAGATGGGCGAGCGCCAGTCCTGGCACACGTACATTCCCTATACGGACAGGATCGACTACCTCTCCGGCGTCGCCAACGAGCTTCCCTACGTGCTGGCTGTGGAGCGTCTTGCCGGCATGGAGGTCCCGGAGAGGGCGCAGGTCATCCGCGTGATGATGGCGGAGCTCTTCCGAATAGCGAGCCACCTGGTCTGGTACGGGACTTTCGCCCAGGACCTGGGCGCCCTTTCTCCCGTGTTCTACACGTTCTACGACAGAGAGGCTGTTTTCCGGATCATCGAGGCCATTTCCGGTTTCCGGATGCACCCCATCTGGTTCCGCATCGGGGGCGTCGCTGCCGACCTGCCCGCCGGCTGGGAAGGCCTCGTGGCCGACTTCCTTCGCTACATGCCCTCAAGGCTCAGGGAATACGACAAAATAATCATGGGGAACCGCATAGTGAAAGCAAGGACTGTGGGTGTGGGCGCCCTCACGGTCGGTCAGGCGATCGAGTGGGGCTTCACGGGCCCCAACCTCAGGGCTTGCGGCATGGAGTGGGACTTCCGGAAAGCAAGGCCCTATTCGGGCTACGAAAGGTTCGATTTCGAAGTGCCCACGGGCGCGCGAGGCGACTGCTACGACCGGGCGAAAGTGCGGGTCGAGGAGATGAGGCAGAGTCTCAGGATCGTCGAGCAATGCCTTAAGAACATGCCTGGCGGCCCTTACAAAGCGGGGGAGACCGTGGCGGTGCCGCCTCTCAAGGACCGCACCATGCGCGACATAGAGACCCTCATCCACCATTTTTTGGAGGTTAGCTGGGGCCCGGTCGTGCCTGCCGGCGAGGCAAACGCGGGCACGGAGGCTCCGAAGGGCTATAACAGTTACTACATCGTGAGCGACGGGGGCACGGGCGCCTATAGGACGCGGATCAGGACGCCCTCCTTTGCCCACCTGCAGGCCGTGCCGCTCCTCTGCAGGGGTAGGATGGTGTCGGACCTGATCGCCATACTGGGGAGCATAGACTTTGTTATGGGAGACTGCGACAGATGATGAGAGGGGGAGGCGCGTGATAAAGCTCACCTGAGCTTTCTGACACGCCTCCCCCACAACGGGTAAAGATGCTGACGGAAGATGAGAAAAGCAAAATAGAAGAGGCCGTAAAGGGCTACCCGCGGAAGCGGGCGGGGTGCGTAGACGCGATGAGGGTGGTCCAGGAGCGAAGGGGATGGATCGGGGACGAGGAAATAGGCGAGATCGCCCTCATGCTCGGCATGACCGCTGACGAGCTCGACGGGGTGGCGACCTTCTATCCCTTTATCTTCAGAAGGCCGGTAGGCCGCCACGTCATATTCGTGTGCGACGGCGTGAGCTGCTGGGTTATGGGATATGAGTCGATCATGGAAGCGCTGCAAAAGGGGCTCGGGATCGGTCCGGGGGGCACGACCGGCGACGGCCGCTTTACCCTTCTGCCTGTATCGTGCATAGGCCAGTGCGAACGGGCGCCCGCCATAATGGTGGATGGCGAGGTCTACGGCGAGCTCGTGCCGGAGGAGATACGGAAAATACTGGACATGTACCCATGACGGCGAAAGGCAGTTCGGAGAAGCCTCTAACAGGCGCTATGAGGAGCGACGGGATGGCGCTCGGCCTCGGGGAGTACGAAAAAACGGGCGGCTACGAGGCGCTGAAGAAATGCCTTCGTTCAATGACGCCGAAAGAGGTCCAGGAGGAAGTCAAGGCGGCGGGCCTCAGGGGAAGAGGCGGCGCGGGCTTTCCCACGGGTGTGAAGTGGAGCTTCGTCCCCATCGGCGATGGCGCGCCCCGTCCCAAATTCCTCATATCGAACTCTGACGAGATGGAGCCCGGTGCCTTCAAGGACCGGGTGCTCATGGAGGGGAACCCCCACCAGTTGATCGAAGGCATGGCCATAAGCTCCTACGCCATAGAGGCCGAGAAGGCCTATATCTTCCTCAGGTGGGATTACGGGAAGTCGGCCGCGAGGCTGAAATTTGCTCTCGGGGAGGCATACGCCGCGGGGTATCTCGGCCGGTCCGTCGCCGGCTCGTCTTACAGCCTCGACATAGGTCTTCACGTAAGCGCGGGGCGCTACATCTGCGGCGAGGAGACGGCCCTCTTGAACGCGCTGGAAGGGAAGCGGGCGATCCCGAGGGCCAAGCCCCCTTTCCCGGGAACGAACGGACTCTGGGGCAAGCCCACCGTGGTCAACAACGCGGAAACCCTCTCGAACGTACCCCACATAATAAGAAAGGGGGCCGACTGGTATAAGGCCCTGAGCCTGACGGCCGACGGGGGGACGAAGGTCTACACTGTCAGCGGGAAGGTCAAGAGGCCCGGCTTTTGGGAGCTTCCCATGGGCACAACCATCCGTACGATCCTCGAGGAGCACGCCGGGGGCATGCGGAACGGCGCGAAGGCAAGGGCGGTGATCCCCGGCGGGGGCTCTACCGAGTTCGTCCTGCCCGAGCACTTCGATACGCCCATGGCCTTCGACGTCATGGAAAGGGAGGCGGGAAGCCGCCTGGGCACCGGCACCATGATCGTCCTCGACGAGGCGACCTGCCCGGTAGGCATGGTCCACAACCTCGAGCGCTTCTTCGCAAGGGAGTCCTGCGGCTGGTGCACCCCCTGCCGCGACGGCCTGCCGTGGGTCGCCCGTATTTTGGAGGACCTGGAAGAAGGCAGGGGGCGGCGGCAGGACCTGGAGGTCCTGGCCGAGCACACTTGGGGCCTCAAGATGCACCACACTTACTGCGCTTTGGCGCCTGGCGCCATAGAGCCGCTCCAGAGCGCGCTGGCCCTTTTCAAGGGGGACTTCATACGCCACATAGAGGAGAAGGGATGCCCGTACAAAAGAAGGTGAAGGCGCGCAAAGGCCGAAAACCCTTCTCCATAGGTCCTATAGGTCGTATAGGACCTATGGAAACTGAAGCCTTACGGATGACGGCTAGAGAGCATGGCGACTATCTATATAGACAATAAGCCATGGGAGGTAGGGACGGACCGGAACCTCCTTGCGGCGGTCCTCGGCCTGGGCTTCGATCTGCCCTATTTTTGCTGGCACCCGGCCATGCATTCGGTGGGTGCTTGCCGCCAGTGCGCCGTGAAGCAGTTCAAGGACGAAAAGGACAGGCAGGGCAGGATCGTCATGGCCTGCCTGACGCCGGTGGAGGAGGGGATGCGCATTTCCATCGACGACCCCGAGGCGAAGCGGTTCCGGTCAGGCGTCATCGAATGGCTCATGACGAACCACCCCCACGACTGCCCGGTCTGCGACGAGGGGGGCGAGTGCCACCTGCAGGACATGACGGTCATGACGGGCCATTCGTACCGCAGGTTCCGTTTCAAGAAGAGGACGCACCGCAGCCAGGACCTGGGGCCCTTCCTCACCCACGAGATGAACCGGTGCATTGCCTGCTACAGGTGCGTACGTTTCTACAACGATTATGCGGGAGGCAGGGACTTCGGAGCCTTCGCCTCCCGGAACCGCGTCTTCTTCGGCCGCTCCGCCCCCGGCGACCTTGAAAGCCCCTTTGCGGGCAACCTCGTCGAGGTCTGTCCCACGGGCGTCTTCGACGACAAGACCTTTTCCCGCCATTACGCGAGGAAGTGGGACCTCCGGACCGCCCCGTCAGTTTGCGTCCACTGCGGCCTCGGGTGCAACACTATCCCCGGCGAGCGGGCAGGCACTCTCCGGCGGATAAGGAACAGGTACAACGGAGAAGTGAACGGCTACTTCCTCTGCGACAGGGGCAGGTACGGCTACGAGTTCGTCAACAGCGAAAGACGCCTGCGCGAGTGCCGGGTAAGGAAGGAAAAGGGGGCGGGCCTCGACCCCGTGCCTCCCCATGAGGCGGTGCGGCTCGTCTCCGGGATGATAGCCTCCGCCGGGTCCGTCATCGGCATCGGCTCTCCCAGGGCCTCCCTCGAAGCCAACTATGCCCTGCGGGCGCTCGTCGGCCCCGACAGGTTCTATGCGGGCATCGCCGGGGAGGAAAGGAGATGCCTCGATCTTGCCGTCGAGCTCATGACCGAGAAAGGCGCCCTCACCCCCACCCTCTCCGACATCGGACGGTGCGACTGCGTGCTGGTGCTCGGCGAGGACATATCGAACACGGCGCCCATGCTGCACCTCCAGGTGCTTCAGTCGCTCCACAGGAAGTCCGTCGAGACCGCCGCGAGGTTCAATATACACAGCTGGGACGACACTGCCGTGCGGGTGGCCGGCGGCGCAGAGTCGGGTCCGCTCTTTATAGCGACTTCGGGGACGACGGAGCTCGACGACAGGGCCACCGAGGTCTTCCGGTCGCCCCCTTCCGCAATCGCACGAATCGGTTTTGCCGTGGCCGGCCTCATCGACCATGAAGCTCCGCCCGTCTCCGACCTGGGGCAAAAAGGGGCGGCCTTCGCTTCCCGTGCCGCCCAAGCCCTTTCCGCGGCAGACGAGCCGGTCATCATATCCGGGCCGGGAAGCCTGGACGGGAACGTCCTCAAGGCGGCGGCCAATGTCGCCCGGGCCCTTCGCAGGCGCGGCAAGAGGGCCTTCCTCTGCCTGACCGCGCCCGAGTGCAATAGCATCGGCCTTTCGCTCCTGACCCGGAAGGGGCTCTACGAGGCTTCCGCCGAAGCGGAGGACGGCGCCCTTTGCATTGTCGTCGAGAACGACCTCTACCGGCGCATTGGCGCCCCCGGCGCGGAAATGTTCCTTTCCTCCTTCCGGCAGGTCGTAGCGATCGACTACCTTTACCACAGGACGCTCCTCGGCGCAGACGCGGCGCTGCCCGCGGCCGCCTTCGCCGAAATGACCGGGACATTCGTCAACAACGAGGGAAGGGCGCAGCGTTCTTTCCAGGTCTTCCTGCCGACGGGCGAGGTCCGCCCGAGCTGGCGCTGGCTGAGGGACGTTATGGCGACGGGGGGCAGGCCCCGCGCAAGGGAGTGGGCGCACCTCGACGGCCTCATCTCGCGGATGGCGGAGGAGCTGCCCATACTGGGGCCCGTCCGGTCGGCGGCCCCGCCGGCCTCCTTCAGGATAGAGGGCATGAAGATCGCTCGCGAGACCGCGCGAAGAAGCGGCAGGACGGCGATTGACGCCGACAGGACAGTCCACGAGCCCAAGCCGCCCGCGGACCTGGACGGACCCTTCACGTTCTCAATGGAGGGGCGCCAGGGCAGCGCGCCCGCGAGCCTGGTGCCGCGCTTCTGGGCCCCCGGATGGAATTCTCCCCAGGCGGTGAACAAGTTCCAGCAGGAGGTGGGAGGACACTTGCGGGGCGGCGATGCCGGGGTGAGGCTCCTTTCAGGCCCTACGGCAGGGCGGACCGCCTATTTCCAGGACGTGCCTGCCCCTTTTGCCCGGAGAGATGGGCTTTTCCTCATTCTGCCCTTCTACCACGTATTCGGCTCGGAGGAGCTCTCACTCCTTTCGCCCTCTGTCGCGGGCCGCGCCCCTGCCCCTTACATCGCCATGGCGGCGAGTGACATGGCGAGGCTCCATGTGTCTGCTGGAGACGCGGTCGTACTCTCCTCCGGGGAGAGAGCCTTCAGGCTGACCGCGAAGGCGGCCCCGGAGCTGACCGCAGGCGTGGCGGCGGTACCCGCAGGCGTGCCGGGTGCGCCGGTGCTGGCCCTGCCTGTCTGGGGCAGGGTGGAAAGGGCGGTGCCGTGATGCGGTACGTCCTTCCTCTCATACTCGTGTTCGCCGTGATCTTGGTCGTGGTCTTCATCGCCGCCGGGCTCATATGGCTCGAGCGGAGGCTCCTCGGCCTCTTCCAGGATCGCTACGGCCCGAACAGGGTCGGTCCCTTCGGCCTGTTGCAGGTTGCCGCGGACATGATCAAGATCTTCTTCAAGGAGGACTGGATACCGCCCTTTGCCGACAGGCCCGTCTTCGTCATCGCCCCTGCGATAATCATCGTGACGGTCCTCATGTCCTTCGCAGTCGTTCCCTTTGCGCCGGGCCTCGTAGTGGCCGACCTCAACGTGGGTCTTCTCTTCTTCCTCGCCTTCTCCTCCCTGGGGGTTTACAGCGTGGCCCTGGCCGGCTGGTCCTCCGGCAGCAAGTACGCCCTCCTCGGCTCCCTGCGCGGAGTGGCCCAGATGCTCAGCTACGAGGTATTCATGGGCCTTTCCCTCGTCGGCGTCGTGATGCTCGCCGGCACCTTTGACCTTTCGGCCATAGTGGCGGCCCAGAAGCGCGTCTGGTTCGTAATCCCCCAGTTCGCCGGGTTCGTCGTCTTCCTTATGGGCGGGGTCGCGGAGACGAGAAGGCTGCCTTTCGATTTGCCCGAGGCGGAGGCCGAGCTTGTCGCCGGCTATCACACGGAATACTCCTCCCTCAAGTTCGGCATGTTCTTCGTGGGCGAGTATATGGGAGTCACCCTCGTCTCTGCCTTTATAACGGTCCTCTTCTTCGGCGGCTGGAGGGGGCCTTTTCTTCCCGGCGTCGTCTGGTTCTTCATAAAGACCTTCGCCTTCGTCTGTTTATTCGTCCTTTTGCGGGCCGCCTTGCCGAGACTCCGCTACGACCAGCTGATGGGGCTCGCCTGGAAGGTCCTTTTGCCTTTGACCCTTGCGAACCTCTTAGCAACGGCGGCGGTATTGCTTATGTTCTTTCCCTGAGGACCACCCATGTGGAGCATAGTCAAGACCCTTTTTTTAGTTTTCCGCCACGCTTTCTTCAGGCGCAAGACCGTGGAGTACCCGGAGGTCAAGCCCCGTCTGCCTGCCAGATGGCGGGGCCGGATTATCCTTTCCAGGGACCCTTCGGGGAAGGAGCGGTGCGTTGCCTGTTATCTTTGCGCAGTCGCGTGCCCGGTCGACTGCATATCGCTCCAGGCGGCGCAGGACTCATCGGGGCGGCGATATCCGGAGTACTTCCGGATCAACTTCTCCAGGTGCATCTTCTGCGGCTACTGCGAGGAGGCCTGCCCGACCTATGCGATCCAGCTAACGCCCGACTTCGAGATGGGCGAGTGGCAGCGGCCCGCCCTGGTCTACGAAAAGGAAGACCTCCTCATCGATGGGCCGGGCAAGTACCACGACTACGATTTCTACCGCGTCTCAGGCGTGGCTGTAAGCGGCAAAGACACAGGGCAGGGACTCGAGGACGAGCCGCCCATCGACGTGAAAGACCTCTTGCCGTGAGGGGGCAGGCGTAATGGCCTTTGCATTCTATCTGTCTGCGGCTATAGCCATAGGGGCGACGGTAATGGTCGTGACGAGCGCGAACGCGATCCACGGGCTCCTCTATCTCGTCGTTTCCTTCCTCGCGGCAGCCACGGTCCTCCTTTTCTTCGGCGCGCCCTTCGCCGCAGCCCTCGAAGTCATCATATACGCAGGCGCCATAATGGTGCTTTTCGTATTCGTTGTAATGATCCTGGGAGGCGGGTCCCGGGAAAGGAAGGCAAGGCCGCCCGGCCGGGCCTGGATAGGCCCTGCCTTCCTTGCGGCCGTCCTCGCGGCCGAGCTTGCCTATGTCCAGGCCGCAGGCCGGGCGATAATTGCCCCCGGCCAGGTCCCGCCGGCTGCCGTGGGCGCGTCCCTCATGGGCCCTTATCTGGCAGGCGTCGAGCTCGTCTCGGTGCTCCTCCTGGTGGCGCTTATAGGGGCTTTTCACCTGGGCTTCCGCCTGGGGGAGAGGCAGATACCCGGAAAGAAGGGAGGAGGGGCGTGAGGCCGCCGGTCTCTCTCGAACAGGCCATGATGTTTGCGGGGATCCTCTTCCTGATCGGCCTGGTAGGCGTTATCACACGCCGGAACACGATCTTCGTCCTCCTCTCTCTGGAGATCATGCTCAACGCCGCGGGCCTCGCCTTTGTCCTCGCCGCTGCCCGCTTCCAGTCTGCGGAGGGCCAGGTGATGTTCCTCTTTGTCCTTGCCGTGGCCGCTGCCGAGGTCTCCCTGGGCCTTGCCCTGGTGCTCTGGCTCTACCACCATAAAAGGACTGTCGATATAGACAGGGCCCGCGACATGAGAGGTTGACGTGCTCGACCTATTGTGGATCATCCCCGCTCTTCCCCTGGCCGGTTTCATGGCTCTCCTTCTTTTCGGCGGAAGGCTGGGGGGGAGGGCGCCGGCAGCAATCGGCTGCCTCTCCGTCGGCCTCGCCATGGTCGCTTCCTTTGCTTGCGCCTTCGATTTTATCTTGGCGCCCCCTCCTTCCGGCTCCGGTATAGGCAGGGTCCTCTTCCCGTGGTTCGACGCGGCGGGCCTCGCACCCTCCTTCGGCTTTTATCTGGACGGCCTTTCCCTCCTCATGGTCGTCGTAATCACCTTCGTCGGCTTCCTCATCCACCTGTATTCGGTCGATTTCATGGCGGGCGAGGAGGGTTACAGCCGCTTCTTCGCTTACATGAACCTTTTCGTCGGCTCCATGCTCATCCTCGTGCTGGCCGACAACTTTCTTCTTCTCTACCTGGGCTGGGAAGGGGTGGGCCTGTGCTCGTACCTCCTGATCGGCTTCTGGTACAGGGACCCCGCGAACGGGCGGGCGGCGGTCAAGGCCTTCGTGGTCACCCGCGTCGGCGACGCGTCCCTACTGATCGGCTTATTCCTCATAACCTTAAGCTTGGGCACACTGGACATACAGGAGGCGGCGGCAAGATCGGGCCTTCTCTGGCCCCGGGGGTCGGCCGCGGCGGTGGCTGCCGCCCTGCTCCTTCTCGGCGGGGCGGTCGGCAAATCCGCCCAGCTCCCGCTCCAGACCTGGCTTCCGGACGCAATGGCCGGCCCCACGCCTGTCTCGGCCCTGATACACGCGGCCACCATGGTGACGGCTGGGGTCTACCTGATCGGCAGGACCCATGCGCTCTTCACCCTCGCACCGGCAGTGCTTTCCGCCGTAGCCGCCGTCGGCGCGGCGACGCTCCTGCTCGCATCCGCGAGCGCCCTCGTCCAGAGGGACCTGAAGCGCATCCTCGCCTATTCGACGATGAGCCAAATAGGCTACATGTTCTGCGCTTTAGGGGTAGGCGCCTGGTCCGCCGCTTTCTTCCACTTCGCGATCCACGCTTTCTTCAAGGCCCTCCTTTTTCTCGCGGCGGGCGTCGTTATAAAGAGCCTTTCGAACGAGCACGATATCTTCAAGATGGGGGGCCTGCGGAAAAGCCTGCCCTCTGCCTTCTGGGCCTTCCTTGCAGGCGCTTGCTCCCTTTCGGCGCTGCCCTTCGTGACTGCGGGTTTCTACAGCAAGGATATGATCCTTTCGGCGCTCAGCGCGTCGGGAGGGGTAGGCCGCTGGTTTTGGGCAGCGGGGCTGATCGGGGCCTTCCTGACCTCCCTCTATGCGTTCCGCGCACTCTTTATTGTTTTCTCGGGGCCGGGCAGGCCCTGGCGGCAGAGGGCCGGTTTTTTCATGGGCGTGCCCCTTTTAGCCCTCGGGGTCCTCTCCGTCGGCGCTGGATGGCTCCTCCAGGCAGGCGCCGGAGGGCCGCTGACTGCCGGTATTTTCGGCTCGCTGCCTGACGGCTCGGCCGCAGGGGGGGCTGAAGGCAGCCTCTCATCCCTCGCGCCGCCCTTCCTCTCGGTCGCCGGGATACTTGCCGCCGGTCTCCTCTACCTGGTCCTGCCCCGGGCAAGGCGGGCCCTCGCGGGCAGGCCCGTCCTTTCAGCCGTTAACGGCTTCTTCTTTTCAGGCTGGGGCTTCGACCGGCTTTACGACCTCGCCTTCGTGCGTCCCTTTCTGTGGCTCGCCCGCGTTGACAGGGCGGACATCCTCGATGTCCCCTATCGCATCCTGGCGTTTTTTGCAGAGTCGGCATCCAGGATGCTCGTCCTCACCCAGTCGGGGAAGGTCCGCTGGTACGTGACCGCCGTGGCCTTGGGCGGGGCAGTTTTTCTTGGACTGGTGGTGCTGCTGTGATGCTTGTCGCCATACTCTTCGTCCCTGTCCTCGGCGGCCTTGCCGCGTGGGTCTCGGAGCGGATTTCGAGCCGCTTGCCGCGCTATATCTGCCTCGGGGGCTTCGTCGTCGCTTTCCTGCTCGTCGCCGGACTCTGGCTGGAGGCCGGGCGGCCCCCCCGGGGCGGCCCGTGGATAGCCTCCTTCAGGGCGGCCTGGCAGGTGATGCCGGCCGTGAGCTTCCGCCTGGCAGTAGACGGGATGGGCCTCGTGCTCCTTGCCCTGGCGGCTTTCCTGGGCTGCATGGCAGCTCTCGCCTCATGGGACGAGATCAAGGAGAGGACGGGCTTTTTCTATCTCTGCCTGTCGTGGACCGTCGCGGGCGTCCTCGGCGTCTTTTCGGCCCTCGACCTCTTCCTCTTCTATTTCGCATGGGAGTTCATGCTCGTGCCCATGTATTTTCTCATCGCCCTCTGGGGCCACGAGGACAGGTTCAGGGCGGCCGTCAAGTTCTTCATCTTCACCCAGATCTCCGGCCTTTTCCTCCTCGTCTCGATCCTCGGCCTATATTTCGCGGGCTCGAAGGCAGGTGCGGCCACTTTCGATTACGAGGTCCTTTTAAGCACCGATCTTTCCCCTTCCACCGCTCTCCTCGTGCAGGCTGGGATGCTGGCGGCCTTTCTGGTAAAGCTCCCTGCAGTGCCGTTCCATACGTGGCTCCCGGACGCCCACACCCAGGCGCCGACGGGGGGCAGCGTCATCCTCGCCGGCCTCCTCCTGAAGACGGGGGCATACGGTCTCATCCGCTTTTGGCTGCCCCTGGCCCGGCAGGCGGGCGAAGCCGCACCGACCCTGGCGATACTGGGCGTGGCCGGGATATTGTACGGCGCCCTCCTTGCCTTCGGCCAGGAGGACGTGAAGCGCCTGGTCGCCTACACGAGCGTGAGCCACATGGGATTTGTTCTGCTGGGCATCGTCCTGGGCAGCGACGTCGCCTTCCAGGGCGCCATGGTCCAGATCGTCGCCCACGGCCTCAGCACCGGCGCCCTCTTCATCGTCGCAGGCGCTCTCCAGGAGCGCCTCGGCACGCGCGACCTGGGCCGCATGGGAGGGCTCTGGGCCCGTATGCCCCGGATGGGGGGCGCGTCGATGTTCTTTGCCCTCGCTTCCCTCGGCCTGCCGGGGATCGGCAATTTCGTGGGTGAGTTCCTGGTCGTCCTGGGTGCCTTCTACGTCAGCCCGGCGCTGGCTGCCTTCGCGTCCGCGGGCTTCGTCCTGTCGACCGCTTACTCCCTCCGGCTCGTCCATCGCGTTTTCTTCGGCGGCGGGGAGGCCCCGGCCGCGCGGGACCTCACCGGCCGGGAGACGGCCGTCATGGTCCTCATGATCGTCCCTCTCATGTGGCTGGGTCTCGCGCCCCAGCCGCTCCTCGACATGGTCAAGGGGGGGAACCGGCCGGTCCATTCCGTCGGACAGAGGCCGGCCGCCCAGGCTCAGGGGGCTGCCCCCGAGGCCGAGAGGCAGGCCCCATGAGCCTATTTTTTGCCCTCCTGCCCCTTGTCGTCCTGGCATGCGGCCTTGCCGCCGCAATGATCGTCCTTACGGTGAGGCGGAGCCACGGGGGCGTCTTCGCAGTTTACATCGCGGCCGTTCTCGCCGCCGGGGCGTCCGTCCTTCGCCTTGCCGCCGCAGCCCCGGCGCCGGGGGGGACCCTCTTTGTCATCGACAGCTTCGCCCTTTTTTACAGCGGTCTCGTCCTTGCCGCAGGGGCAGCGGTGGCGGTGCTTGCCTTCGGCTACCTCAAGGGGAGGCAGACGAGGCCCGAGGAGTTCTACCTCCTCCTTCTCGGGGCTTTGATAGGGGCCGTCACCCTCGTCTGCTCCCGCCATTTCGCCTCCCTTTTCTTAGGCGTGGAGATCCTCTCCGTCGCCCTCTACGGCCTCATCGCCTATTTGCGAACCCGGCCTTCAGACACAGAGGCGGCGTTAAAGTATCTGATCCTCTCCGGCGTCTCGTCCGCGTTCCTCCTTTACGGCATGGCCCTTATTTACGGCCTGACGGGGACGATGGAATTCCCCGTCCTGGCCCGGAGGATGGGCATGCTCGGGGAGGGGAGGGCAATGGCCGCGGCGGGCATGGTCTTTCTCGTTATCGGCCTGGGCTTCAAGCTGGGTCTCGTTCCCTTCCACATGTGGACGCCGGACGTGTACGAGGGAGCGCCCGCGCCCGTCACAGCCTTCATCGCCACTGTCTCGAAGGGCGCGGTCTTTGCCCTTCTTCTCAGGTATTTCACGGACGTCGACCTCCCTGCCTACCCCGGTCTTCTGGCAGTCTTTGCCGTCATAGCCGTCGCCTCGATGCTTGCAGGGAACCTCCTTGCCCTGTTCCAGACCAACATAAAACGGCTCCTCGCCTATTCGTCCATAGCCCATTTCGGCTACCTCCTCGTGGCCTTCATGTCGGCCGCCCCTTTTAGGATAGGGGCCGTTACCTTCTATATAGTCGCCTATTTTGTCACGACCCTCGGCGCCTTCGGCGTCGTCTCCGTCCTTTCCGGCAAGGAAAGGGACGCGGACAGGATAGAGGACTACGAGGGCCTTTACCACAGCCGGCCCTGGCTCGCGGGCGCCTTTGCGTTCCAGCTACTGTCGCTCGCGGGAATGCCGCTGACCGCCGGCTTCATCGCGAAGATTTACGTGGTGGCCTCCGGCATCGGCTCCTTCCTCTTCCTGCCGGTGGCTGCGCTGATCGTCGGGAGCGGCATCAGCTTTTTCTACTACCTGAGAGTCATCGCCGCCCTTTACCGGAGACCCGGGGAGGCGCCGGCCCCGCCCGCCGGCGCGCTGGGGGGGCGTATCGTGGTTGCTGTGCTCTTCGTTCTACTGCTCTGGTGGGGTATATATCCTATGCCCCTACTGAGCCTCATTCAATATCTCACCATCGGCTCATAGGGGCATAGTAGGGGGCCTGGCTCTTTCCGCGCCTTTTCCGCCGTTTTCTTCGGCGTTCCGGCTCGACATACTCTAAAAGTATAGTCTCGCCGGCCCGTCCTCGAAGAACAACGGAAAATCCATCGAAAATAGCCCAGGCCCAGGATATCCGAGTACCCAAAGCCTAAAAGTTTTTGTTTGGTTTTACCCCGGACGGGAGGACCTTTTCTTACCCGACCATCGCGGGAGGACTCGGGTAGATAACCGGGTGTATGAGCGACGCCAGGCGGCATTGGTGAGCATTTGAGGCTTGGTCGATCGGGTGGGCTATAGACAGCAGCTCGACGGGCAGCGGAGCAGATGTAGCAGGTTAGACTCGTGTTTCAAATGGGCCTGGGCTATTTTCACGCTGCGCGGCAAAGCCGCGCCGGTAAAAGATCGCTTTAGCGCGAAGCGTCGCGAAAAGAGCCAGGCCCCAAGCTGTGGCTGCGCTCACTTGCGGCCGAGGTAGAGATACGTCGCGCCGAAAGTGAGCTTAAAACGCTCGACGCGGATCAGGCCCGCCTCCTCCATCATGCGCGAGAACCGGTCGGGAGAGGGGAAATCCATGATGGAGTCGGCTAGATAGTAGTACGCGCTCGGGTTGATGGAGATGCGCCTGGCGATGCGCGGCAGTATGCGGTTCAGGTAGGAATGGTAGAGCAGGCGGGAGAACCAGTTGCGGGTGAAGGCCATCTCCAGCACCATGACCTGGCCGCCCGGCGCGACCACCCGCGCCATCTCCCGGAGCGTCCGGACCTTATCGGGTATGTTCCTGATGCCGAAAGCCATTGCCGCCACGTCGAACGCCCCGTCCTTGAAAGGGAGGGCGAGGGCGTCGCCCTCGAGGAGGCGCACCCTGTCGGACAGGCCCTTCTTCGCTATCTTGATGCGCCCTGCCTCCAGCATCTCTCCGATAAAATCTACGCCCGCCGCCGTGATCCCCGGATAGCGCAGCGCCGCGCCTATGGCAAGGTCGGCCGTCCCAGTTGCCACGTCGAGGAGGCGGCAAGTGGCGCCAAAGGACATCTTTCTAACGGCGAAGCGGCGCCACGCTACGTCGCGCCGCAGGCTCAGGAAATGGTTGAGGAAGTCGTACCGCTCAGTCACGGTCGAGAATATGTCCTTGACCATTTCGATGCGCTGCTTGTCCGTCGCCTCTTTTACGGGGGAGTACCTCCGTTCCGGGAGGTCTTCCCGCGCACGTCCTGCTTCACGGGTGTCGGGGGTTTGCACGGTCATCAACCGGGGCCCGCTTCCAGGCTTCCGAACCTCTCGAAGCGGTCCTTCCCGGCCTTGCAGATGGGGCATATCTCAGGCGGCTCCTCCCTCGCGCAGAGGTACCCGCAGACGCGGCACCTCCATACCGGGTAGGGGAGGGCCGCTGTCCCCGGACCGGGCCGGCGCGCCCCGCCTGCGGCCTTCAAGGGTGCCTCCCTCCTTTCCGGGACCGGGCCGATCCGCCTGCCCTCCGTCAGTACGGCCCGGGACACGTAAAGGGCGCAGTAACAGGCGCCGTACCGGTCGAGGTCGGAGTCGCGGTAGTCGCATGGGCAGACGATGTCGCGGTCTTTGTCGATTTCGCCCGCGGCGAGCCTGCAGGGGCAAGACGGGTAGCCGTATCTCTTGAGGTTGACAAGGAGGCCGCAAACGAGGTCCCTCGTGAAACCCTCGTCGGGGTTGAGGAAGTAGCCGGAGGACTTTGCGTCCGCCGCCAGCCTGCCGAGGAGCGTTTCTACCTCTTCCCGGCCCGCTTCTATTTTCATGGCCGGCCGAGGACCTCCTTGATCCTCAACTCGTCGTAGCCCACCAGGCATTGGCCGTTGACGACCAGCGAGGGAAAGGAGCAGCGCGGGTTGACCGCTTTCAGCTCCTCCATGACCTTTGTCCTCTCGTCGCCTTCGAGGAGGTCGACGTCCACATATTCGTAGCCGACGTCCATCTCTTTGAGAAGGGCCTTCGTCTTCTTGCACCAGACGCACGTGCTTAGAGTAAAGAGCCTGACGGCCCCGCGGTCGCTTCCTTCAACGCGTTCCATAGGTCGATCTCCTTGCGATTAATATAGCACAGCCCATGCCTCCCCGATAGGGGCTAGCGGGGGCCTGGCTCTTTTTGCGCCTTTTCCGCCGTTTTCTTCGGCGTTCCGGCTCGACATACTGTAAAAGTATAGTCTCGCCGGCCCGTCCTCGAAAAGCAACGGAAAATCCATCGAAAATAGCTCAGGCCCCAGATCTCTATATCCCAACGTTCGAAAATTTTTATGGTCGCTCCGGACGTATGAATTGCGCCGTAGGCGTGGTAGATCAGGGGGCCTTTCGGGAGTAGCCTAGATAGGCGGCGGAGCTATTACGGACTTAATACACGCAGGGTTTGAAATGGGCCTGGGCTATTTTCGACGGGGCACCCGCGCCGAAGGCGTGGTCGGTGGGTCGCAAGAGGATCGCGCGGCCCCGGAGAGACAGGGAAAAGGCGCGGAAAGAGCCAGGCCCTATGCTACCTTCGGCCGACGTATCTCTACGTCGGCCGAAGGTGATTTGGATGCAAAGGTTGACAACCCACCCCTTCGGAAATATAATAATGAAGCGTTTTTTTCATATAAGGGGGTCGGATAAATATGAACAAGATGGGGCAGGGCTACGAAGGCAGCAGTGATTATATCGCGTCAAGACCCTTGATGGAGATCGTGAACGTAGCGATCATACTCGGGAAGCCCCTCGTCATAAAGGGCGAGCCCGGTACGGGCAAGACCCTTCTCGCCCACAGCATCGCCAAAGCGCTCGGCAAAGAGCTGGTCATCTGGAACATCAAGTCGACCACCAAGGCAAAAGACGGCCTTTACGTATACGACACGGTCCAGAGGCTGAACGACGCCCGCTTCAAGGACAGGGACATCTCCGACATCAGGCAGTACATCAAGCTGGGGAAGCTCGGACAGTCCTTCACCTCGGAACTTCAGGTGGTCCTCCTCATAGACGAGATAGACAAGGCGGACATAGAGTTCCCAAACGACCTCCTGAACGAGCTCGACGAGATGTCCTACCACATCAGCGAGCTCGACGAAGAGGTGAAAGCGAAGCAGAGGCCCATCGTCATCATTACGAGCAACTCCGAGAAGGAGCTGCCCGACGCCTTCCTCCGCAGGTGCGTGTTCTACTACATCGAGTTCCCGGACGAGGAGATGATGGAGCGCATCGTCAAGGTCCACTATCCCGATATTCACGACAAGCTCATGCGGGATGCGATCAAGAAGTTCTACTGGATAAGGCAGGTCGCCGGCCTGCGCAAAAAGCCTTCGACGAGCGAGCTCCTCGACTGGATCAAGGCGCTGGCCGCGGGGGGTCTCGACCTGGAGAAGATCGCCTCCGAGGTGCCCTTCCTCGGCACCCTGATAAAAAGCGAGCAGGACACGGAGAGGGTAGCGAGGACGGTCCAGTCCCACGGCCCCTTCGGTATAAGGAGAAGATAGGCCCGTATGTTCATAGATTTCTTCTATACCCTTCGCAGCAAGGGCGTGCCCGTCTCCGTGACCGAGTGGATCTCCTTCACCGAGGCGCTTTACCGGGGCTTCATGGACTCCTCCCTCAACCACCTTTATTACGTGGGGAGGGCCTTTCTCGTCAAGAGCGAGGCTTACTACGACATGTACGACCTTGCCTTCAAGGAGTATTTCGGAGGCATATCCACCGAGCCTCTCGAGGTCGAAAAAGTCCTGGAGTGGCTGAAGGACCCGGTCAACAAGCTTCCTAAGCTAAGCTTCGAAGAAATGGAAGAGCTGAAAAAGCAGCTGGAAGAGCTGAAGCAGAAGTATGACCTCGACGAGATGATGCGGATGTTCAGGGAGCGGCTGAACGAGCAGACGGAGCGCCACGACGGGGGCAGCAAGTGGATAGGCATGGGCGGCAGGTCCCCCTTCGGCGCTTACGGTTACTATCCCGGGGGCATCCGGGTAGGCGGCGAGGGCTGGATGTCCTCGGCGATCAAAGTGGCGGAAGAAAGGCGGTTCAGGAACTACCGGAACGATATCATCCTCGACGTGCGGCAGACCAAGGTGGCCCTCAAGAAGCTCAGGGAGCTGAAGAGGGAGGGTCTCATCGAGGAGCTCGACATAGAGCAGACCATCGACAAGACCGCAAAGGAAGGGGGGGAGATAGAGCTCGTCTTCGCCCGCTCGAGGGAGAACAGCATCCGCCTTCTCCTCCTCATGGATACGGGGGGCTCCATGGCCCCTTACGCCGACCTTTGCGACAGGCTCTTCTCGGCCGCGACGCAGGTCGAGCATTTCAAGGACTTCCAGCACTATTTCTTCCACAACTGCATCTACCAGGAAGTTTACGATGACATTTGGAACGCCAAGGCCGTCCCCACGGAAAAGCTCTTCTCGAACTTCCACAGGGGCTACAAGGTGGTCATCGTGGGCGACGCGAGGATGGCTTACCCGGAGCTGATGGACAAGTACGGCTGCATCGATTACTATTACTCCAACGACATTCCGGGGATAGAATGGCTGAGGCGGATCAAGGACAACTACCCCTACGCGGTCTGGCTCAACCCGACGCCGAAGCAGTACTGGCGCCATGCCACGGTGGACGCCGTCGGCAGGATGTTCCCCATGTACGAGCTGACTCTGGACGGGCTGAAGGATGCGGTGAAGGGGTTGACGCGCAAGGTCCGCCCGGCGGCATAGGGGTGGGCGGGCGGCCGGGTTAATTTCGCGCCTTTTCCGTCGTTTGCTCGGCGCGGCGTCCTCGACGTACACGGTCAGTACGCCTCCGGCGCGCGCTTTCGCAAAGCAACGAAAAATCCATCGAAATTTCCTCCGGCCGCGTTTTTGAGAAAATGTCATAATGTTATGGATGCCCCTCTGATCGTCCTCGCTTGCTAGGCGGCAGAAATCTCTGTTATGTCCAATTTGTATCTGCTATCATTCAACTTCGCTTGATATAAAGCAATCTTCGTGGGATAAGTTTGTATCCGATGAACCACGGATTTCTTTTGTCCATCGCTCATTAATGCGCCAAAAATTACACCTGTCAACAGCTCAGATGAAAAGTCATAGTAGCCCGGCCCGCCTTCTGCTTTCATTTTTAGGATTCGCCACTCTTGTTCGTAAGCCCAATGGGATGACTTCGTCAGCAATGCTTTCCGAAAGTTCTCAGCCTTACGTATTTCCATTATGTTGACTGTGGGGTAATCATCCTGGTAGATGACTTTGAATGCCTCCCAGAACAAAGTGTTTTCTGTCGATGTATTGAATTCAAGACAAAGCCCCCGATGGCAGTCGGAATAGTGTGACCACATTAGCAAATCGTCCTTCTTTTCGGAAAGACAATAGATGCCGACAGTGCTCACAAAACCGTTATATACAGCTCTCAGGCTCTTTGGGTCCGTTAAGAGGCGCCCCTTTCCCTTCATCAATTTCTTCAAGGTTCTCTTGTCTGTGTTTGGAAATCGATCTCTTGTTATTTGTTCCAAAAACATCTTTCTCTTAAGGGGGCTGTGATGCACTGTCAACACCGGCCGGCATTCGAACGGGTCATTGAACTTCGTGGCATCGCTGAGATAGATACGTCTTTTCCCAAAGACATCTTCAAGCAACCGAGAGGATATCGATCCATATTTATAAAGGAAGGGAGCAGGGTATGGCCTGATGATTTTGAAGAGTTGCTCCGCTTCTTCCCTTGCAGTCATATCGTTCTCTCAAATACCACGGGGATTCGGCATTGATGGGAACGGAAAAGGGGACAGGCTACTTTTTCTCTCCACGGTTAATACTAATGATAAACAATCTTGTCTCTTAATCCCTTTACTGGCCGCCGCATTGCTCACTCTTTTCCAAAAAAAGCAGCCTGTCCCCTTTTTCCCTTTCAATTAGGTATATAGATCGCGTAGTTCGTTGATCCTATTGGCATAGTCGCGTGCTCCCTTAAGTGTCGCCCTGTCTTCATCGGCTTCGACGCGGTCATATAGCAACGCACAGACACAAACGTATAGGTCAGTGAGGAATAGCAGATCAACCGCGCGCAAGAGGCTACGGCGCGAAGATCGCAGAATGACGTCGGTAACAATGCCATCTTCATCATACAGGCGATAATCTGAGGAATCGGGCGTGAAATGACTCTCCTCGCTCAGCGATCCATACATCATTCCGCAATCGGGATAAAACGCCTTTAGCAGGGTAACTGCTTTTGTCGGGCTTATCTCCAAAGCCTTCTCGTTGATCGCCCCTCGTACCGCATACGCCCAAGCAATCTGTTCGAGAATCAGACGAGACACTGCTGAAGCCTCATTGTGAAACCCGTTACGTATCAAGAGTAGGGCAGCGTTGAAACTAGCAGAAAGCCTCACTAATGCCGCCTGAGCGGCAATCAGCCCTGGCGTTAGTTGCACCTTCTCCAACTTGCTGCTGTTCGCGTACATCTCCTTGTAGGCAAAGGCCACCTGTGACTTTATGAAGGTCGCAGCCTCGTTCATCAGTGCCTGGCCTTCTTCGATGGTGTCTTCTGAAAACCAATGCTGCCCATAACGCTTGAGCGTGTAGTCAACGCCGGCATGGCGGGCCTCCCATGACCTCACGGCTGCCATAACTCGCCTCTTCAGTTCGGCTGGTGCATCATACGGAAGGGCTACGGTATACATGATAGATGTCAGAACAACTAGATCCTCGATGGCGTACTTTGTGTTCAGCCGCCCTGTCGGTTCTTCTATATGCACTTGCACCCTTTCCTCGGGTCTCTTACGCTTCGCCATCAACTACTGTCTCCATTTGAAAAGCCCCAGCATCTTTCACAAGCATATAACGAAAGCAACAGAATAGGGAAGTCCTTCAGTTATTCAATAGGGCACAAAAGGGACGCTCTTAAAAACTTAAAAAGGTATGTCTCCAATAGCTTATACCCATTCTCATGGGCCATCTCCTGTGTTTTCCTAAGAACTTAAAAGCGTCCCCATTGGCCCCCCTTCCACAAAAACTGTGAACGCGTCACCCTTAAATTATCCCGAAAGGGTAGCAATAAGAATGACAAAATGATCCTCCCCCGTCTCAGTGGACATGCCGAAAGGCTTGGTATAATGACAATGCCTGGAGGTGCACATGTCAGGAATACGGAGGAAGTTTGACGCGGAGTTCAAGATGGAGACGGCCCGTGTCATGGTGGAGGGAGGAAGAAAGGTATCGGAACTCGCAAGGGATCTAGATATTCACAAGAATGTACTCAGAAAGTGGAGGCAGCAATACCTCAAGGACCGAGGGAGGGCCTTTCCCGGCAAGGGCCATCTTAAGCCGGAGGACGAAGAGGTCAGAAGGCTCAGGAAAGAGCTCAATGACGTGAAGGAGGAGAGGGACATACTAAAAAAGGCGTTGGCCATCTTCTCAAAACGCCCGAAATGAAGTACCTGTTCATACAGGAGTACCGCTCGCTTTTCAGGGTGGAGAAGATGTGCCGCGTATTCGATGTAGCACGGAGCGGGTATCATGCATGGAGACGAAGGGGCAAAAGCAGGTGGAAGAAGGAGAACGGGCAGTTGGTAGAGAAGATCAGAAACGTGTATCTCCTTAATCGAGAGGCCTACGGCAGTCCGAGGATCACCGAAGAGCTGAAAGCACAGGGAATGACCTGCAGTAAGAACCGTGTTGCCAGGCTCATGAGAATGAACCGTATCAGGGCCAAAACGGTAAAGAGGTACCGGATCACCACGAAATCGAATCACCATCTACCCGTGGCCCCGAACATTTTAAACAGGGGCTTTACTGCCCAGGCGCCGGACCGGGTATGGGTATCGGACATCAGCTACATCGCCACGAGGGAGGGCTGGCTGTACCTCGCGGTCATTCTCGATGTCTTCTCCCGTCATGTGGTGGGATGGGCCATGAGCGAGAGGCTGAAGGACGATCTTACCATCCATGCACTCTATCAAGCTATCACGAGGAGAAGGCCATTACCCGGTCTCATCTTTCACTCTGACCGGGGAAGCCAATATGCCAGCAGCCGGTTCAGGCTATCACTCAAAAGCCGTGGCATTATCCAGAGCATGAGCGGGACGGGAAACTGCTACGACAACGCCCTGGCTGAATCCTTCTTCCATACGCTCAAGATGGAGCTCACCTACTTCGAGAGGTACGAGACCAGGGCAGAGGGCGGCTATGGGGTCAAATCTTTACAGGCTGTTGAAAAACTAACTGCCCAAGCAGGTTTCATACCACCCCACACCATGTGTAACCCTCTTCTCCCTGAAGACTCGGACGAGGAGAAGCAGGAAAAGCAGACATAAGGCAGGCAGTGGCTG
>Ga0208689_1000438_pt1 | contig 30587 bp, 32 predicted proteins | sample June2015DPH_8_15_FD_184700 | JGI IMG/M metagenome (GOLD analysis project Ga0208689, IMG submission 184700) | Peatland microbial communities from SPRUCE experiment site at the Marcell Experimental Forest, Minnesota, USA - June2015DPH_8_150... | ecosystem: Environmental > Terrestrial > Soil >... | reverse complement strand
CGAAGTCGCACCTTGGATGTCGCCCGCGAAGGCTGGCTGAGAGAGACTGCTCGGGGGGATGAGCCCGTAGAAATGCCGTTGCCGCCCCATCCTCACGCTGTGCCGCACCGCGACATCGGTGCGCCGCAGACATCAAACCACGATGTCTGCGCCACCCGCGACCTGAACGTCTGGAGCGAGAAGAAACGCCTGGAAAAACTGAACTACATGCACAATAATCCCGTGAACTGTTGCCTGGTGAAAGAGCCTGGAGACTGGGCCTGGTCGAGTTGGAGGTTCTATTACCTGGGGGACGCATCTGTTCTGGCGATGGCTAGGATGCCGCGAGCCGAGAGAGAGCGTACAGGCGGGCGGTGAACTTGTATGGGTTCAGGTGGCGCATACATGAAAGACAATGTATGCGCCACCCGCGAAATCATGAAGCGGATCAAGGAGAGGTTCGCGGCATCTGGTTTGTCTCCATCCCGACGGATTGAGATTCTCAATCTGCTCCTGGATCTCGGACAATGGCTGAAGGCTCTTAAAAATCAGGGGTAACTGGCTGCAGGCGATCAAGCGTGGTTGGCGAAGAAAAAGCCGAGCAGCGGCTGGCGGAAATTAGCAGCCGTGTGCTACCGTATATTTGAAGGGACACCCCTTGCGTAAGGTACGAACTTCCGATTTTATCCGACGCTGAAACAGCGTGGTATTGTGCATAAGTTTACCAGCCACCGTCGCGGAGCGGACGCGTTGCCTTTTGTCGGCTTCTGCGGGACCTCGCGGCGGTCAGATAGGCGTGACATGAGTCGCATATTTAGAGTCGACGAACCCAAAGTCATTAGCGAGACTTTTGAAAACGAAATCGTGGCTATCAACTTCGATAGCGGCAGCTACTATGGGATGACGAAGGCCGCGATGGAGATCTGGCACCTGCTCAAACAGGGTGCTTCCGCAGAAACTATGGTCCGACACCTCGCATCGCGATATGATGCCGAGCCAACGGTGATCGCCGAAGCGATGGACAGGTTCCTTACGCGCCTGCGTGAGCAAGAGCTGATTGTTGAAACGGAGGCGGTAGACGCCGCCGGCGGGACGGAATACCCCCAGAATGCTCGGAGGCCGTGGGAGCCGCCGGAGCTTTCGGTCTACGAGGACATGCAGGACCTGCTGTTACTCGATCCGATTCATGAGGTGGACGAGACGGGCTGGCCGGCCCGCAAGCCGGGGTCAAATGAATGAGACCGGTATTCACGGAGGAGAGCAGGCAACTGCCGGATGCGACCGCTGAGGGAGCTCCAGCGAGATTTGTCGAAACGGCCCACGCGTGCTTCGAGATGGCGGGTCACGCGGCGGGCGGAGTGGAGGAGCGGATGTTCAGGCTCGGTGAACACCGTGTGCTTCTTCGCTTTGCCGGTGGGCAACTGCTGCCACTCGTAGTTCGAGCCCTGGCGCACCGGGAGATTCCCTTGGAGGGGAAAGCGGACCTGACAGTATGCTTCTTCGACAGCGAATCGACCCACACACCCATGCCGCCTCCGCCCTGGAGCCTCGAGCAGTACACCGGCCTAGGAGAAATTGACGGCTACAACGACGAGCGCGTGCAGGTGACGTATGGCCCGGGCGTAGACATTCTCCAATGCCTGGATCGGGACCGTAGCCTCGCCCTTTACTGGACCCCCAGCTATCGGCTGATCCCCTGGTGGGAGCAAAGCTTTCCGCTGCGATCCATCCTGAACTGGTGGCTGAAGGATGGAGCCTTCCAGCCCTTGCATGCGGCGGCGGTGGGGGCCGTGACCGGGGGAGTTCTGATTACGGGTCCCAGTGGCTCGGGAAAATCGACGGCCACCCTCGCCTGCCTGGGTTCCGGGCTGCTATACGCAGGCGATGACTATGTCCTGGTCCGGACCACCTCGTCGCCTCACGTTTATAGTTTGTATAGCACGGCCAAAATTGAAGCCGACAACCTTCACCGGTTCCCCCACTTGGCGCCGATCGTAAGCAACGCGGAGCGCCTGGCATCCGAAAAGGCCCTCTTCTTTCTCAACGAACACTGCGCCGCACAGTTGATCGAAGGATTTCCTCTCCGCGCGATTTTGATCACGAGAGTGTGTGGGCTGAGGGATACGACGGTCGAGCCGACCACCGCGATGGCGGCGTTGAAGGCTCTCGCGCCAACGATGCAGCACCTGCGAGGGACGCGGCGGCAGACGCTGGAGAAGATCCTACGGCTAGTCAAGTCGGTGCCGGTTTACACGCTGCTTCCGGGCACGGACCTGGCGCAGATTCCGGTGACGATTTCCGGTCTGCTTCAGAAGCTGGAGACTTCGGATTGATGGCGAATCCGCTACTCACCGTCGTGATCCCCATCTACAACGCAGCGCACTTCCTGTCGGAAGCGGTGGGGAGTATACGCCGGCAGGACTACGAGCCGGTGGAAATCATCGTGGTGGATGACGGCTCCACCGATAACTGCGCGGAGGTGGCGGCAGAGCTGGGAAGTAATGTTTGCTATGCCCGGCAGGAAAATGCGGGTCCCGCCGCCGCCAAGAACCACGGTCTTTCCCTCGCCAGCGGCGAGTTCATTTCCTTCCTGGATGCCGACGATCTGTGGCCGCCGCACAAGCTGTCCATTCAAATGGCGCGGCTGCTGGCCGAGCCGGAGCTGGATTTTGTACTGGGCCGGACCCAATACCATGTTCTCCCGGGAGGGAAGATCCCGGACTCGAGTTTTGAAGGGCCGGAGAACGTCCTCGCCCATGCGGTGATGGCGAGTGGTGTTTACCGGCGGCGGGTGTTTGATCGCATAGGAGTATTCGAGGAGTCGTTTCGCTTCGGTGAGGATACTGATTGGTTCATGCGGGCGCTGGAAGATAACGTCGAGATGCGGATCTTGCGGCCGACCACACTCCTCTACCGGCTGCACGGAAAGAACATGACGCAGGACCGAAAGGCGATGAGCCACCAGCTCATAGTCGTATTGCAGCGGTCGATGGAACGCCGGCGCCAAAGAGGCAGAGCCGCGACGCCGCTGCGCCCGTGGCTCTCCTACGATGAGTGGGCGCCGGGTACACCGGCGCTGGTGAGCGTGATCATTCCCACCTACAACGCGGAGCATTTTGTGGATGAAGCCATCCGGAGTGCGCTGGGGCAAACTTATCGCCCGGGGGAAATCCTGGTGGTGGACGACGGATCGACGGACAGAACAGTGGAGAAAGTACGAGAGTTCGGGCCGCGACTGAGGCTGCTGCGGCAAGACCACGCGGGAGCGGGAGCCGCGCGCAATTTGGGCGTGATGTACGCTACAGGGCGATATATTGCCTTCCTCGACGCAGACGACATCTGGACCCCGACGAAGCTTTCTCGCCAGATGGAGATTCTCCAACAGGACCCAACGTGTGATCTTCTGTTCGGACACGTACAACATTTCGGAAAAACGAGCCGGGATTACGGGGGCCCAGTTCCTGGTTACTTGCCGGGCACGATGCTGGCGAAGCGGGAGGTGTTTGACAAGACGGGTCCGCTGGTGACGGACCTGAAGGTGGGTGAGTTCATCGATTGGTATGCGCGGGCGATGGAAGCAGGGCTTCGGAGCCGGCTGGAAACGGAGGTCTGGCTGCATCGACGGATCCACGGGGCTAACCTGACCGCCCGCGAGCGCAATGCGTCGGGGGATTATCTCCGGGTGGTGAAGGCGGCGATGGACCGCAGGCGACACGCGGAAAGCGAAGGTGGGTAACGGAGGAGAAGCGCGGCGTGGCGCTACTAACTGACCTTTACTTGAGGAAGCGGGTGGAAGCTTGCGGCAATGTTTGCGTCGCAGGCGGTGTCACGGATGTCGCAGCCGCTGATCCTGGCGGTCCGGTGAGCCACGACGAGCACGTCTCGCAGCACGTCGCCGTGGTCTGCTGGCTGGAGGAGGTGCGGACAGAGCAGTGCAGGATCAAATGGAAAGAAAAGGAGCGAGCCAGGTAAGAATCAGCAGTCTGGAAGGCGCGTGCCGGCCGACCGAGCTCCAGGAGTTGCTGCTGAAGGCAGCGCTGCTCGAGGGCCAGGGGGCGTTTGCGGCTTGGTGCGAGTGGAACCGGCGGGAGGGGCTGGCCCAGCTCGACTCAGGGTCCTTCCGCACGCTCCCACTTGTATATTGGAACCTTGAGAAGCACGGGTTCCAGCATCCTTTGATGGGTATGCTCAGAGGGATCCGCCGACGGGCATGGTATGAGAACCGTCTCCTGTTTCGACGGCTGGCGCCGGTGATCGAAATGCTTCACCGGGCGGGCATCCCTACTCTGCTTCTCAAGGGAGCAGCGCTGGCGTTACTCTATTACCCTGATCCGGGCCTTCGGCCGATGGGGGATCTTGACGTTCTGGTTCCAGAGGCGCAAGCATTGCAGGCCCTGCGGTTGCTCGAATCGCAGGGGTGGAAAGAGAAGGGGAAGAACGCAGGAAGGTTCCGATTCCGCGAGAGCGATCTGGGATTCCTGCATTCGCTTTCGCTCTTCCACCGCGATGGACGCGAGATCGATGTGCATTGGCACGTGCTTTATCTAGCGTCCTTTCGTGGCGCCGATCAACCCTTTTGGGAGGCCGGGGTGCCCCTGGTGTTTGAAGGCATCCCGGCACGGGCGCTCTGCGCATCGGACCAGTTGTTGCACGCGTGCGCCCATGGGCCTATGTGGAATCCGATCCCGCCGATGCGGTGGGTGGCAGACGCGGTTACAGTGATGATGTCCTTGAAAATTGACTGGCAACGCTTGGTCATGCTGGCAGAACGGTTCCGCATCGTCGCGCCGGTGCGCGAAGGATTGGAGTACTTGGCGACGGTGCTGGCCGCGCCGGTCCCTACAGAGGTTCTGGCCTCCCTGAGGCGGAGCAAGGTGAGCCGGCCCGAGGAACTGGAGTATCAACACATGTGCAAACCGTGGCGCCTCCAGGGACCGCTTGAGATCATGCTGGCGACGTACGGGATCTACACACGGTGCATGCGCGGGGAGACGCGGTTCTCGAAACTCGCGCGCTTTCCGCGATACATGCAGTGCTCTTGGCGGTTGGAGCGGCCCCGGCAACTCTGGCCCGAGGCGATGCGGAGGATTTTCCAGCGAATCAGGTTGATGTCGCCAAGGGACGCAGGTCCCTAGTCTCCCCCTGGCCGACTGGGTCCGTGGGGACTCCTTTTCAACCAAAAGAAACAATCCCCCACGACTCCCGCCGAACCAAACGAGAGGGGTTTTGCACGACGTAAGTTATTGAATAATTGACAGCGACATATTACCACTTTCGATTATTTTAGAGCTTGAGAGCTTTCTACAGTACCCATCCCGCGCCGCGGGACCGGGGCGGGCGCCGGGACAGGTTCCACATGGCAAGCAACGCTTCCGCTCTGGCGCGGGTGGGAGACCGGACATGACTCAATTGCGGATTGTATTGTCTGGAAGACACCTGGATCTTCGCCAAGGATTGGATGAGGAGATTCGCTACTGGTAGATTCTACTTCGGACCGTTACAGCATATTACCCAGATACGGCGAGGGCTGATGTGAAGTAGCAGTGGGCCGGCGGAGCGGGCTCTACAACCGATTCCTGGCCTCCCACTCCTAACGGCGTTTCGAGAAATCGCCGCCTCACGAGTAGGAGGAGAACAGGATGGAACCTCAACACCTCAAAGAAGGGGCTGTGAGAGAGATAACACTTACCTTCGCCGATGGCCCGCATCCAGTTCAAACACCCAAGCTCTTGGATACCTTAGCCAAGTTCAAGATCAAGGCAGTCTTCTTCGTTTTAGGGGAGAAACTCAAAACAGAGCAAGGGAGAGCAATCATCAAACGAGCTGTGGCCGAGGGTCACTATATCGGAAATCACTCCTACTCGCACGCAAACCTTACAAAGCTCACGGGGCCGCAGATTCGGGGCGAAATAGAAAAGACCCAGGCACTCATCGGAGAATGCAGCCGAGGACTCAAACTCTTGCGGCCTCCCCTTGGTGCGCACAATCAGCTCGTCGATCGTATCGCCCGTGATCTTGGGTTCCGTCTCGTGCTCTGGAGTGTGGATCCGGTGGATTGGCACCCAAAGTACAAGGCGGGCGGATGGGTCGACTTTGGACTGGAACAAATAGAGGCACAGGAGCATTCGCTTGTTTTGGCGCATGACATTCACCGGACGACAGTAGAAAAGGTTGAAGAACTCGTATCGCGCATCAAGAGCCTACCCAGCACGTCCTTTGTTGAGTTCGCTTAAGACCGGTAAGTCCATTCTGGGAGCATCACCATGGCACGGACCGGAACTTGGCGATCAATCGTCAATTCTCTGGCGGCAGGGGTTCCGGGAGCGTGACCTGGAAGGGAGATTCTGCACCCAGGAGCGGGTGGGAGGGCGAGGTCTTGAGAGGTCTTTCCAAATTGTGAATACAGGATTGAGCCTCGACAAACCCGAGGCCGCGGGGTGGCGCAGACATGCCGTAGTTTGCATCTCTGTGATGAACCGGAGAGACTGAGGGTCCAGAATTGATGGCAATATGGCCATGCTCGGGACTCGGCGGGGTGGCGCAGACCCGCCGCGGCGGGTCTGCGTTATGAGATTCAGGGCAGCGGATCCATTGCGAGGAGGAAGGGATCTTGCCGGTAGTCGAACCGGAAGCTGGACCACGGCCACGGGGCGGGAGAGGAAACGAGGCGGCGGTCGAAAGGGCGGGCGCAGCGCTTAATAGCAGTGACGAGTGGCGAGTGACGAGTGACGAGCAACCCGCCAAAGCAAATCTTTGGGATTTGCAGGATTGGCCTCGGACTACGCAGATCTTTCCTGCCTTGCCGGCATGTGATTACGGATGATCGCGCCTGTAACACCTATTGCGGTTACACAAGACTAGTCGTGCAGGACCACGCTGAGGAGGCCACTATGAACCATCAACGCGCCGGTGGAGCCGTCGTAATCGACAAAGCCCAGCTTCTTGAACTTGTTCATGAAATGACTGACCCGCGACCGGGTGGTGCCCACCATTTGCGCCAGGTTTTCGTGATTGATTCTGGGAACGACAGCTTCGGATCGACCTTCCTTGCCAAAATGAGCCAGCAGCAATAGAATCCGGGCCAGGCGCTTCTCGCTGGAGCTGAAAAGCTGATCGACGAGATCCCCTTCGAATCGGATGTTGCGTGAAAGCAGGTGCGTGAGGAACAATTCCGAGATCTCGCGCTGCTCGTGCAACATGCGTGCCATCAGCGGCTTCGCAATCCTGACCAGATTGCAATCGCCCATCGCGGTAGCCGTTGCGATGCGCAACGGCTGACCGGCGAGGCATCCCTCGCCGAAGAAGTCACCGACGCTCAGAATGGCGATGATCGCTTCCTTGCCTTGGTCGGATGTCACCGCGAGCTTCACCTTGCCTTGTCGGATGTAGAACACGGAATCCGCAGGTTGTCCTTGGCAGAAGATGTTGCGGTTCGCGCTGTATTCAAAGTCGGTTTTCCCGCCGGCGAATCCAGCGAGGAAGGCTTCCCAATCAACAGGCTGGGTTTTATTATTTGCCACACCGACCTCAGGATGGCTTTTCATATTTGCCCTAACAACCTCCCTCTGCTTGCTGAAGATATTGACGCAGAACGGAGCTAGCCAGAATTTCCGTTTTGGCATCCTGGCCGGCATCCAGTATATACCCCACCACCTCCGCTGGGGCTGTTTTGTTCATGCCTTCCATCCCGAGCGACTTCTGCGACCACGAAGGGACCAGTTCTGCCTCTTCCGGGTACAGGCGGGGTGGCGCAGACATCGTTTTGGGATGGCAGCGCTAAGAGATTCAGGGCATCGGATCCATTGCGAGGATGAAGGGATCTTGCCGGTAGTCGAACTGGAAGCTCGACCACGGCCACGGGTCAGGAGAGGAAACGAGGCGGCGGTCGAAAGGGCGGGTGCAGCGGTTAAGAGCAGTGACAAGTGGCGAGTGGCGAGTGACGAGTGACGAGCAAGGCGCCGCAGACATCAAACCACGATGTCTGCGCCTTGACCGCGGGTGGCGCCGACATCCCGCCTTGCGGGACCGTTAACAAGCCTGGACAGGCCACGGACAGGACGCGGTGACACGGATGTTGCGCGTGGTCGTGGGGCGCATACATGAAAGATCCGCCGCGGCGGATATGCGCCACCCGCGACCCAGTGTTGTTGCCGAGCAAGACGTAAAGATAATTATTCTGAGCACGAGAAACTGGGAATTGGAAAGTGGAAACTGGAAAGTGGAAATTAGGGCTGCCAGTTTCCAGTTTCTAATTTCCAGTTTCTGGTTCTCTTACCTCCGCCAAATCTGCCCGTGAGTGCTACAATGACCTGGAAAAGGCTCCGTTTGGCCTTCCGGCGCCAGCGAGCCACCTCTCCTCTGGCCGGACGGGCGAGCCACCCCGGCGCCTTTCGGTGGGTTTCACAGATGCTCGGGAAGTCCAATATCTACTCCCGCTGGTTGAAGGAAATAAAGAGGCAGGGACTTTTCCATCCCGGCCAGCGAGTCGGCGTGGCAGTTTCAGGCGGGCCGGATTCAGTATTATTGCTTCACTTCATGAAAGACCTGGCTTTGGAGTGGGGAATCACTCTGGCTGCGGTCCACTTCAATCATCATTTGCGGGGGGCCGAGTCAGACGCGGATGAGAGCTTTGTTCGGAACCTGGCTGATTCAATCGGAATCGCTTTCATCGGTGGCGAAGCTGAGGTAGCGCGGGTGGCTCGTGAGAAAAAGCGAAACCTCGAGGCGACCGCCCGCGAGCTGCGCTACAGGTTTTTCTTCTCACTTGTGGAGCAAGGCCGGCTTGACAAAGTGGTGACGGCTCACACCGCCAACGACCAGGCTGAGACCGTGCTGCTGCGCTTATTGCGCGGCGCCGGAACGCGCGGCTTGAGCGGAATTTATCCTGTGCTGGAGGGCAAGGTCGCCCGCCCGTTTCTTGATCTCACGCGCGCCGAAATCACGCGCGAGATCGAAGCGCGCAAGCTCGAATGCCGACTTGATTCAACCAACCTCGATTCCCGGCTGCGGCGCAACAAGATACGCCTGGAAGTGCTCCCCTTGCTGGAAAGGGAATTTAACCCAGCCATCATCCCGCTTCTCAAGAATCATGCTGACCGGGCACGGGATGAAGAAGCGTTCCTGGAGCAACAGGCCCGTGAGCGCAGCCGCCCCTGGCGCATTCGAGAAGGCGCCGAAGAAAAGATTCCGGTGCGCGCCCTTCGAGGGTTTGCACCGGCAATTCAACGGCTGGTCTTGCGGCAAATGCTTCACTCCGTGGGCAAGGGTTTGCCAGGCGTGACTTACGCCCACATTGAAGGACTCCTTCGGTTCGCCGCCAGCGCCCAAAGCGGCCGCAGCCTCACTTTGCCTGGCGGGGCAGTAGCGAGAAAGGAATTCGACTGGCTCATCCTTGGTTCGCAATCGATTTCCGCAGGGGACGACGGCTACGCTTACCCTGTCGCGGTCCCTGGAGAGATAACCGTCCCCCACTTAGGCGTTACCTTTCGGTTCAAGATTATTGAACCCCAAGGGGTTGCTAAGGAGTATAATCAAATGGGGAGTAGCGCCATGGACCCGCAGAAACTGCCGCACAGATTGTTTCTGCGAAATTGGCGAGCCGGCGACCAGTTCTGGCCTTTGGGAAGCCGGAAGCTCCGCAAATTGAAGGAGCTGTTTCGCCAGCGGAAGATTCCTCGCAGGCAGCGCAAGCTCTGGCCAGTGTTGGAATGTGGGGAACAGATTGTGTGGGTCAGGGGATTCCCACCCGCAGCTCCCGTGGCAGCTTCTCCGGAGTCCCGAGCGATCTTGCTTATTGAGGAAGCTCGCGGCCCTCAGGGTTAGCGGGGACTCGGAGCGGATGAGATGAAAAGCAAGACCTCTAAACCTCCTGCAACGAAGCGCAGCTCTCACCCGCGCGCGCGGGCTCTCCCGAACAACGATCTGCGCTGTGTATACTCGGAGAAGCAGATTCAAAAGCGCGTGCGCGAATTGGCAAAGCAGATAGACCGCGACTACAAGGGCAAGACGCTGCACGTGGTGGGGATTCGGGAAGACTGCTTTATTTTTATGGCCGACCTCGTGCGCAGCCTCACGATTCCGGTGGTTTGCCATTTCATGAAAGCCGAGATACATGACACTTCAGCGGGCGCGACCGCGGTGCGGGAAATTATGTACGCTCCCAAGTTCGAGGCCGGCGGGCGGGACGTCCTTCTCGTCGATGGTATTCTGCAATCCGGACTCACCTTGGACTACCTCCACCGCTATATTCTGGGACAAGAGCCCAGTTCCGTCCGCACCGCCTCGCTCATTGAAAAGACCGACGAGCGCACGGTGGATGTCTCAACCGACTACGTGGGTTTTAGGAGCAAAGAAAAATTTCTGGTCGGCTACGGCCTCGGCTATCAGGAGAAGTATAGGAACTTGCCTTTCATGGCCCGGCTCGTGAGAGCTGTGTGAAGCATCTAATAGTGCAGCGGGGGTAAGAGACCCGCGCAAGGTCTAAGGGGGCAGAAGGAGGAAGCCCAGTGAACTCGGCGGTCAAGAACATAGTTTTCTGGGTGGTGATGGCGGTCACCGCCCTGCTCATCTGGGCGGTGGTCAAGTCCAGCACTGCGGGAAGCATCCAGGAGCTTACTTTTACGAGCTTCGTCAACGAGATTAATAGGGATAACGTCCGTGATGTCCAAATCACGGGTAGCGACGTTTCCGGTACGCTGAAAAAGGATAGCGCCAAGTTCAAAACCACCATTCCCACAAATTATCCCGACTTGTACAAGACTCTGACGGAAAAGAACGTCAGCGTCGTCATCAAGGATAGCTCCGGGGGTTCCTGGATGACCTGGCTGGCTAACGGCCTGCCCATGATCCTGTTGTTGGGTCTCTGGATCTTCTTTATGCGCCAGATGCAGAGTGGCGGTAACAAGGCGCTTTCATTTGGGAAGAGCCGCGCCCGCCTTCTCTCCAGCCAGCAAAAGAAGGTGACGTTCAAGGACGTGGCCGGGGTTGAAGAAGCCAAAGAAGAATTGCAGGAGATCATTGAGTTCCTGAGGGAGCCGCAAAAGTTTCAAAAGCTTGGCGGCCGCATCCCCAAGGGCGTCTTGTTGGTTGGGGCGCCTGGGACCGGGAAGACCCTGTTGGCGCGGGCGATTGCCGGTGAAGCGAACGTTCCTTTCTTTTCCATCTCGGGCTCGGATTTCGTTGAGATGTTTGTCGGCGTGGGCGCTTCGCGTGTTCGCGACCTCTTCGAGCAGGGGAAGAAAAACGCGCCCTGCATCATTTTCATTGACGAAATTGATGCCGTGGGCCGCCACCGGGGCGCCGGCCTGGGCGGCGGTCATGACGAGCGCGAACAGACGCTGAACCAATTGCTGGTGGAGATGGATGGCTTTGAATCGAATGAAGGCGTCATCCTCATTGCCGCAACGAACCGTCCGGATGTTTTGGATCCCGCCCTTTTGCGCCCCGGCCGATTTGACCGGCGCGTGGTCGTTCCACGCCCTGACGTGGGAGGACGCGAAGCCATTTTGAAAGTACACACGAAAAAAATCCCTCTGGCTGAGGACGTGGAAATCTCAGTGCTGGCGCGCGGTTCGCCCGGCTTCTCGGGCGCTGACTTGGCCAACTTGGTGAACGAAGCGGCCCTGCTCGCCGCCCGCCAGAACCGTAAGACGGTGATGATGAACGATTTCGAGACCTCCAAAGACAAGGTTCTCATGGGCGCCGAGCGAAAGTCCATGATCCTTTCCGAAGAGGAGAAGAAAAACACCGCCTATCATGAAGGCGGGCATGCCTTGGTGGCTTCCACGATCCCGCACGCCGACCCGCTCCACAAGGTCACCATCATCCCTCGCGGTATGGCGCTGGGCGTCACCATGCAACTCCCTATAGATGACAAACATACTTACACTCGCGATTACCTCGAATCGCAACTGGCCATCATGATGGGCGGGCGCGCGGCGGAGGAAATCTTCCTGAACCACATTACCACCGGGGCCGGCAACGACATCGAGCAGGCCACTGAAATCTCGCGACGCATGGTGTGCGAATGGGGCATGTCAGACCTGGGTCCCCTGGCTTACGGGAAGCATCAGCAGGAAATCTTCCTGGGGCGTGACCTTTCGACCTCGCGTGATTTCAGCGAGGACACCGCCATCAAGATCGACCAGGAAGTGAAGAACTTTGTGGACACTGCCTACCTGAAGGCCAAGGACGTCATTAACACTCACCGTGACGCTCTGGCGCGCATCGCGGAAGCTCTGCTGGTCCGGGAAGTGCTGGATGCCAGCGAGGTCAATCTGCTTATTGAAGGAAAACCTTTGCCGGAAGTGGCTCGGCATGCGCCTGCAAAACCTTCCCCACCGGAGACTACGCAGGTCTTGAAGCCTCATCCCGCGCCGGGCTTGTCCTCGCGCGAACGTCCGCAGCCGGCGTAGCCAATCTGAAGTGCGAGCACAATTGCACGGAGGAGAGTGGACTCTGCACTTCACTGACAACTCGCTCCATTCTTCCCTTGTCTAATCATTCTGAGCGAAGATGTCAGTAGTCCCGCCACGGCGAGTCAGTTGAAAAAACCAGGCTGGCGCGACAAGGGCATTGAGTGATTGATTCACTGAGCCATTGAATCACTGAAAAGCGGTGCCCCAGCGTGTGGCGGTTCTGAATTCTAAATCGCCTTCTCCGTACAGCCCTTTCTCTCCTCACTTCTCATGTCTTTCTGCTAACTTGTAACTCCTGCAGGTCCCGCCACGGCTGGTCACTCGTCACTGGTCTTTTGTCTCCTGGCTGAATTGCGTAGTAAACTGCTTTGTTACTGAATGCCGAAGAGGGCAGAATTCATCCTTTTATGAGACCTCGACCTATTCTTGATCTGGATATCCAGGGACGCAAGGTTCGGCTGGGCGAACGCACGCTCATTATGGGCGCCCTCAACGTGACGCCGGATTCTTTTTCGGACGGTGGGCTCCACCTTGATCCCGAAAGAGCCCTCGCGCATGGCCTCGAATTGGTCCGGCAGGGAGCAGACTGGATCGACGTTGGGGGTGAATCCACACGGCCGGGTTCACGCCCGGTCTCAGCCGAAGAAGAGTTGCGGCGGGTTCTGCCGGTGATCCGGAGCCTTCGGCGCAAATTGCGCTCGACCCCCATCTCCATCGACACCACCAAAGCCGAGGTGGCCGAGAAGGCGGCGCAGGCCGGAGCCAGTATCCTGAACGACGTCAGCGGATTGCGATTTGATCCGCGCTTGGCCGACGTGGCGCGTCGCTACAACACTCTCCTCATCCTGATGCACCTGCGCGGCCGGCCCGAGACGATGCAGACGATGCCCTTCGTGAGGGATATTTGGCGGTCGCTCAATCGAGGACTCGCGTGCTCGCTCCAGCGAGCTTTGGCGGCGGGCTTGCGCAGGTCCCAGTTGATCCTTGACCCCGGCCTGGGTTTCGGCAAGTCCAGGTTTCAAAACTTTGAAATCCTCGCGCACCTCGGGAAATTGCGACGGTTCGGCCTTCCCATCCTGGTGGGCACCTCGCGAAAGTCGTTTGTCCAGGCCATCGCCGCCGGCGCTGGTCTTCATGCTGCCGCACTTCACGGCTCGAGAAGCAAGGGAGGTCCCGCAGCTTACTGGCCGATGATTGAGAATCTCAAGGCGCAGCAAGCACCTACTCTTCAACTGGGCGATGCCGCCGCCGTGGTGGCATCAATCTTGGGTGGCGCCCACATCGTGCGCGTGCATGATGTCGCCGGAGTCTTGCCGGCGGTGCGCATCGCAGACGCCGTGCTCACTGCCTCCCGCCGTGCTGAATGACGGCGCGCTGCCGCAGCGCTGACCCCGCATCGCGGGGTCAGCACGACGCGAGAGCAAGAAAATGCCGACCCCGCCTTGCGGGGTCGGCGCTACAGCGGCAGCGCGTCAGTTGGCCGGCCGCAGTCCGAAGCCCGCCTTGCCGGGCAGCGAAAGCGTGTACGGGAACGAGCTTTGTGGAATACAATAGGTGGGAAAATGTCGAACAAGCCGAAGCTTTTTGGCACGGATGGGATAAGAGGTGTGGCGGGCGAGTACCCCCTCGACCGCACGACCGTTTGGAACCTCGGACTCGCCCTGGGTAATATTCTTCGCAAAGAAGAGCCAGCCGGCCCCGTTCGAGTCGTTCTGGGACAGGATACTCGGGAATCGGGAAGTTGGATTGCCCGTCGGCTCACCGCAGGGCTGCGTTCGGCCGGCGCGCAAGTCACCGAAGCTGGTGTGATTACCACGCCCGGCTTGGCTTTCCTCACTTGTCATCACGGTTTTTCTGCCGGCGTGGTCATTTCCGCGTCCCACAATCCATACGAAGACAACGGCATCAAGGTCCTTTCCAAGTCAGGAACCAAGCTTTCCCAATCCGTGGAACTCGCGATCGAGGGGGAGTTGGCACAAGCGGGGTCTGAGGGAGAGAGAGATTCCGAGGCGCCTCTGGAGACCGCACCGCACTTGTTGGAGGCTTACCTGGAGCGGCTCCTCCAGCTCATTCCGGCGGGCGTGGCGCTATCGCCCTATCGGCTGGTCGTGGATTGCGCACACGGCGCAGCTTATCGTGTAGTCCCGAAACTCCTCAGCCGCCTGGGCATCGAGGCGCACCTTCTGCACGTAGAACCCAACGGGCGCAATATCAATCTCGGTTGCGGCTCACTTTATCCGCAGGTGATGGCGCAGGCCACCCAGGCGCTCTCCGCTGACCTGGGAGTGGCCTTCGATGGTGACGCGGACCGCGCCATATTCGCCACGCGCGAAGGCAAGCTGATCGACGGCGATTATATCCTCTCTATAATGGCGCCTTTCCTACAGCGGTGCGGCATGCTCAAAGGCTCCGCCGTGGTCGGCACTCTGATGACAAACCTGGCGCTCGAAATCGCCCTGGCGGGGCACGGGATTGGCCTGAAGCGCACCGCCGTAGGCGACAAGTACGTCCTGGAAGAGATGCTGCGTTCCGGCATCAACCTTGGCGGGGAACCATCGGGCCACATTATTTTCGCCCACCTATCACTTGCCGGAGATGGCATCATTACCTTGCTCGAGGTTGTGCGACTTATGGCAGAGACCCGCCAGCCCTTCGAGGAACTGACTCGAACCTTCAAACCCTTTCCACAGATTATCCAAAACGTGCGAGTGAAGGAGAAGATTCCGCTCGAATCCATTCCAGAAGTCACTCGCGCCATCGCAGAATGCCGGAGTGAGATCAGTGATCAAGGGCGCGTGGTGGTTCGCTACTCGGGGACAGAACCGCTTGCCCGGGTGATGGTCGAGGCTAGAGAGCCCGGAATGGTGGAACACCACGCGGCGCGCATCGCGCAAGCGATTGAATCAGTCCTGGGAATCCGATGATCTCTCCGACCCGGTGGTGAGCAACCTCTGGGCGTGGGGGCCGGAAACGGCGGACAGTGAGGTCAATATGAAAAGGGCGCTCATCCCGTTATTCATGATTTCGATAGCCATCTTCCCAACCACTCTGCTACCTCAGCAGAAACTAACCGCCACCAATCTGCCTGACTTTCTTGCCCGCTACGACACAAACTTTGGGCCTTTGGAAGTGGTTTTCAAGGATCTGACAAACGAAAACCTGCCCTTAACCGACGAAGCGGGACAGCCTCTGGCCCGCCGACCGTTCGCGGACTGGCTTCTCGCTGTAACCAATCTGCGCCAGACCGCTCGTCAATTCTCCGCCAATCCGGAAGACCTCGTCCTGGCATGCACGCTCGTAATCCGCACGGAGAGTCTGGCGGACGACCTCTTTGACCTCTCTCAAGTGGCCTACGACAACGACCGTGAAGAACTCGGCAACCGATTAAGCACCCTTCAGATCACCATGGAAGAGAACAAGGAACTGCTGGCGGATTATCTTCTTGCACTTGCCGCTGAGAAGCAGAACCGGCTGCAACAGCTCGAGAAAGAAGTTGATGAATTGCACCTGAAACTGAAGGAGGGCATGAAACCAACAGGTCCAGGGGCCCGATGAGCAGCATCTTACTGGAGCAGCAAGGTACAAGAACGAGGCAGGCGAATGATGAAACGGGGTGACTTATCTTCAGCCTTTCTTGCCATTGTAGTGATCAGTCCTTTGCAGTGTAGCTATGCGCAGAGCACGCAAGAGAATGGGCCTCCCCAGTCAACGGCGTCCACGCTGATGGTACCCACTGATACCACGATCCCCCTCAGGCTCATGAACACTATCAACTCACGGACAGTCCAACCGGGCCAGGCAATTTACTGCGAAACCATCTTTCCAATCACTGTGGGCAATAGGATCGTGATTCCACGGGGAAGTTCCGTGAAGGGTTCGGTTACCAAAGTGGTCCGCCCCGGGCATCTAAAGGGCAAGGCGCAGATCGGAATCCGGTTCGAGACTCTCATCTTGCCCAACGGCACAACGCTTCCCCTGCGAGCGACGCTCTCCGGATTCGGGGGCACAGGGCGGGAGGGATTCCAGCCCAAGGAATCAAAGGTCGAAGGCGCTTCATCCAAAGGCGATAAGGCAGGCAAGGTGGCTGAGACGACGATTACGGGTGCAGAGATTGGCACCATTGCGGGAGCGGCCAGTGGAAGCCCTGTAAAAGGGCTCGGAATCGGCAGCCTCGCCGGCGCTGCCGGAGGGCTTGTCTGGATCGTTGCCGGCCGGGGTAAAGAAATCGTCCTCCCGTCTGGGACGAACTTTGAACTGCAATTAAGCGCGCCCCTCACCTTCAGCCGGGATGACGTTGAACCTCCCTCCCCGTATGACCAAGGACCTGCACTTCCGCACAACGAGTAATGCTCGAAGCCTTCAGGCCTGCCGTTGTTCCTTGCATTCCCGGCACAAGCGCGACCAGGGGACAGCGTCCAGCCGGGCGGCTGAAATTGGCTTCATACACGCCTGACACACCCCGAATGTCTTGCGTTCGATTCGCCCCAGCGCCTCGTCGATGGCCCGCAGAAGCTTGCTATCCGTCTCGCGCAAGCGCACCTGCAACTCTGCCTCGAGTGCCGCAGCCGCATAGTCCACCAAATCGCCCTGGTTTGCGCCCGATGGGGGAGCAGGGCCCTCCGTCCCGGCTCTTGCGGTGGTCAACTCTCGCCGCTTGGCCAACAGCAATTCCTTGTACCGATCTAAATCCCTGGCATTCATGGAAGATCCTCCGCAGCAGGAAAAGCTAAGGCCGAGTCTGCCTCTCCTATGTTACCGCAAAGAGGACGCCGCCGCTTCCGTCTTCATTCAGTACTTTTGTTACGCCGCCCGAAGTCCGGACCGGCTAGCGGCTGTTTGGGTGGCGCAACACATGGCGGAAGTCTATAATTGGGTGGAAATTTGGCGTATAAATGCGGCAGCCCTCTCAACCTGGGAGGCTGGGGAGTCCGGGTAACGGGTCAGCTTCTTGCCGTGAGGGAGGCTAACTGCGGGCCGGAACGCAGATGCCTGAAGCGAGGAAAAATGCAACTTCGAAGGGACCCGATCACGCAAAGTTGGGTGAATTTGGAAGACGAGGGTGAGAACGTCGCCCGCAGTGGAGACGCTCCCTGCCCCTTTTGCCCAGGTCACGAAGCTTTGTCTCCCCAAACCCTCTATGTATACCCAGGCGGGGGATCAAGCTGGCAGGTGCGGGTGACCCCACACCTCCGTCCGGTTTACCGCATCGAGGGCGACCCGCAGCGCCGCGCCGAGGGCATCTACGACAAGATGCGCAGCCTGGGGGCGCATGAGGTTGTGGTGGAACATCCCAGCCACGATTTGCAGCTCTCGCGGCAGACCGACGAGAATGTTGCCCAAGTTCTGCGGGCATATATCGCGAGGGTGAAAGATCTGAAGAAGGATCGGCGTTTCCGGTACGTAACTGTCTTCCGCAATCAAGGAGCGTTGGCGGGGGAGGAATTTGAGCACCCGCACTCCGAGATAACTGCCACCCCATTCATTCCCCGGCGCGTGGGCTATGAACTCCGCTCCTCCTTGCGCTACTTTGAGCTCAAGGAACGGTGCCTGACCTGCGATATTGCAGGGCAAGAAATCGCGCAAAATATACGGATCGTGGAGCAACTCGACCCGTTCGTCGCCTTCTGCCCGTTTGCCGCGCGCGTGCCCTACGAGACATGGTTGCTCTCCCTGAGGCACCACTGCTCGTTCGAGGAGGACCTTACCTCCTGGGACGAGCAGCTTCGTTTCGCACGCTTGTTGAAGTCGGTCCTGATGCGTCTGGAAGCCGTCGCCCCCACCCACCATTTGGTGCTCCACAGTTCACCTAATCTTGGCGCAAAGTTCGAGAGGGGCGGCATTTGGAAGACGCTGGCGGATGATTACCACTGGCATTTGGAAATTCTTCCGGTCATACCCTCCAAAGCGAAGTCCTACGCCCTGAAAGAGGTCTATTACAATTCTCTTCTGCCGGAAATTGCCGCCCAAGCCTTGCGGAACGCGCCGGCATCGAAATAGAGTGGGACAGCGTTGCCTTCGGCCGCGCCAGCTTCAATTCGGCCCCGATCTGATGATCGCGGAAATCGGACCGTGCAGGTGACCCCCGCGAAAGCGGGGGTCTAGCTTGAATAGGGATACGATCCTTCTAGCCCGGAAATGGAATCCTCTCCCGCAAGGCGGGACGGGAATGACGCCGGGAAGATGGCTCAATGGGGCCGTGATCTTTCGATCGTGGGAACGCACCCCGACCCCAAACCATGAGTGTCAGCGCAGGGTCACGATGGTGGCGCCCCAGCCGCCGGCTTCGAGAGGGGCGTCCTGATAAGAGAGCACGAAGGATGTGCGGGTCAGCACGGCGCGCACGATTTCGCGTTGCACTCCGATGCCGCGCCCGTGGATGATGCGCAGGGCTTTGAGACCCAAGCGGTTTGCTTCTTCGAGATACGCTTCAACGGCTTCCTCGACATCCTTGGGCCGCACGGTATGCAGGTCGAAGACATCGCTGAGCGGGATGCGGAATGGTTCGTCGGCGTGGTCCATGCCTGCCCGCCTGCGCAGTGGGATTACGCAACGAGTCACATCTCGACACCGCACACCCGAACAGGTGCCAGGTGTCAGGTGTCAGCAAAATGACCGGCTGAGCGAACCCGAGCACCTGGAACCAGGCACCTGACACCTGAAACCTGAACTTTGGTCGGGGCGCCCAGATTTGAACTGGGGACCTCTTGGTCCCGAAGCTAGTTAAGTAAGTCTATCTCATTGATTTTGCGGCACGCTTGGCAACGCAAAAGCACCCAAAAGCACGGCAAAAACGCTCAAGTGGTACCGATTTGGTACTCGTTCCTTGGCTCCTCGCAAGGCCCATTGCTGGGATGTAACCACGGCTGAACTCTGCTGCTGGGCATCCTTTCAACCGCTGCTCCTGCGGGGTTTTGGCGGAAGCGGCATTTCGATGAAGTCATACCCTCCCGGTGATGCTCCATCGACTCTGGCCGCTATCGCCGCGCTGTACTGCCTTACTACCGGCCAGATATTGGACCCGAGGACGACCAAAGCGAGTTTTCGGCCAGAGAGGTTTTGCTGGTAACGGATGTTCTGATCGGAGGTAACCATCACGTCGAACCCGGCTTGTTCCGCCATCGTCAAAAGTTCGCCGTTTTCCAGTTGGTCGGGCCACTGCATTTCGACGAAAGTATGGACCTGGTGGTTGGGCAGGAACCCGCGCACACCAACCGGAACATTTTTATCAAACAGGATGCGCAACGCGGTGACTCTGGGCGTAAGTCAAAATCGCCTCGACTCGTGCGGGCGGAATTTCAAACTGTTCTGCGATTTCAGCGGCGCTGACGCCATAATCGAAGTTATCGACAATGGCGTTAACTGGCATCCGCGTGCCGCGCAGCACGGGAGCGCCGCTTTGCACTCCCGGCTTGACTTCGACGAGTGGGCAGTCCGACCAGTCAATTTCTTCCATGGCCGCCATAGCGACCTCCCAATCAACATGATTCCATGTTTTCAGGTTAAAAGCCAGAGCGATTGAGGCGCAATCCATGTCGGTCTTCCGGTCGCGTGCATACATTCCAGAACTCAATATACCTCCACTGCTGTTAAGGGCACGAATGGAGGTTCGTGAATGGCAAAGCCCCAAAGGACTTATTGTCGGCCATCAAGCGCGAACTCCCTTTGCGGCCGTTGTTCTGGTAGAATCTGCGCAGCACGAGCTTTCCATTGGCGCGCATGAGGATTTGCCACAGTTGCCAGCAAACATACTCGGATGACACCGAGTTCTGTCCGCATGACGGCACTCAACTTACCGTTCAAGCCACGGAAAGCGAGGTGCAGTTTGGCGCCGGGCTATCACGCCGTTTTCGCATCGTCTGCCGCGTGGGCTCGGGCGACATGGGCGCGGTCTTCCTCGCCAAGAGATGGCGGGGGGACACCAAGCTCAATGCCTATGTAAATGGGAAAGACAGTCAGTCCCGTGACAGTAGAGATACCCAAAAAGAGTCGGAGGATCAACAATGTCAAAATTCAACCATGGGCTTAGCCCCGAATTCATAAGGCAGTTGGCTGAGGAAGCAAATAAACATTCATGGTGGGCCGATGTCTTAAACGATCCCAAGCTTTTCGTCGCAGTGCGGGAAGAATATTTAAATGCTTATTGGCGCGGGCATTCGCTGTTTCTAGTGAAGCCGGGGCCCAAGATCACGACGCACGTGAAGTTTCTGCTTGACCCCGGACTAGATGATCAAGTACCACTCGTCGAGAGAGAGTTCAGAATAGGAGAGCTTCAAGAGCGCGGCTTCGTGAGCCACTACGAAGGCCCGAAGACCCTCACCAAGATGAAGAAGGCATCTGGCCTCTTCTCCGGGTTGGAGAAGACGGGGTGTCATGAAATCGAAGTAAACAATCCTGAGGTCATCGATTGCGAAATCGCGTTTGGCGGCACAGCTTCGTCAGGGGATGTCGGCGACAAAAAGGGGCCATCCCGTGTCGATCTCGCATGCCTTGAACGGGGCAATGGAAAAGACGCTCGCCTCGTCTTTTGGGAGGCGAAGCACTATAGCAATCCCGATCTCCGCGCGGAGGACGGCAGGCCAGTGCCAGTGTGCGATCAAGTGAAGGGATACCAAAAATATCTGTCCGATGCCGATAACTGCAAAGCGGTCGTGGACAGCTACACGAAGGTCGCTGTGAACCTGGTAGCCATTCGCGACATGGGGCTGCGACGCCCACTCTCGCCGCTGATCGTCGAAGTAGGCACTGGCAAACGCTCGCTCACGCTGGATCCGGAACCGCAGGTCGGACTCGTCATATTCGGCTTTGATCAAGCCGAGAAGGTTCACCCCGGCTGGAAGCATCATCTCGACCGGCTGAAGTCTGAATTCAAGCGCGTGGTTGCCGTTGGTGACGCCAAAGGCATACGACTGAAATTATGAGCCTGCGACTCACTATTCACCGCTGTACACGGCAGATCGGGGGCGTCTGCATCGAAATCGAGCATCCAGGTGGCGACCGCATTGTCCTGGACGCCGTGGGGGCCCGCGACATCGCCGAAAGGCGAGACCCCGAATCGGTTGAGGGGGGCTTTGTCTGGTCGCAGGAGGCGGCTCCAGGGTTGGAGATTCACCCATTGAAAGAGGGCAAGAAGCTTTGGAAGCAAACCGCTCGGTTGCGTGCCGTTGTCAGAAGGGTTCTTGCGGAGAGAAAAGAGCTGGCCGACCCTAGGGATCGTGGGCGCGATGGGTTTGGCCGGGATGTGCAGAAGCCGGTCAGGGTGATGAAGAGCAACGACATGGACGAACCCCTGCCCGTTGAAGATTAGGATTTTAGCCCCAAAGGTGGCGTAATTAGGGACTGGAGGAAACGAAGATGAGAAAAGGAATCTTGATTCTGGTAGTAGTCATTCTGGTGGGATCGATGGGCGGTTGGATATTCAGACAACACCAGATAGCGGAAGCCAGTGCGAAAGCTCAGATTGAAGCCAAGGATCAGGTTGAATATGCGGCTTGTAAGCAGGCTGAGGCAGAGGCTGACGCTGCCCATGAGGCCTCTCTACGCAACGATCAGGTAATGGACGAAAACGAAGCATACATAGGGCGGACACAAGGTCCGGCAGCAGAAGCGCGTCAAAAGGCGAAAGACTTTCCTAACAGGACGAATAAGCTCCACGATATCATCAAAGATATTCCAGGCCTGGGTAGTTGCGACGAGGCAGCAGCTAATGATAAAGCTCGGGAGGCACAAGATCTGGCTCGTCTTGGCGGTTCTTGGGTTCGGTTAGCAAGGGAGAAGGGGCTTAAATAGTAAAGAAAGCCGTGCCGGGGCGGAATCCACGGCTACAGTCCAAGAGCCCAGGCTGTGCCGCGTTGCATTCACTGATCGTCTGCTCCCCCACAAGGGGTTTCGAACTTGGCATACTTCTCCTCGGTGACTTTCGTGTTGACGGATTTCGTTCGAAGTGTCGCCACTGAATTCACCCCACAAAATCAAGAAGTTCCCATACGGGAACATTTGAATGTTGCCCAACCCCTTGCAGGAAGCGATTCAGCGTTAGGCCCCGAATTTCCAACAAGTTCCCATATGGAAGCATAAGTTCCCATACAGCACCCTGCGGGGGGTGACGTGTCACCCCTGCACCCGGCGCGCAGCGCCGCACAGCCGCCGCGCAGTACTCCACTGCCAAGTGACGGTCCGGTGGTAGCGGATATGGCGGGCACGAGGGCACCGCTGCTCGTCAGCACGCCACTGCCGAGCAAGGCGGACCTCCCCGCGCCATCCACGCCGAGACACGCATCCTTGGTCGATATAATGGCTGGGGCGTGGGCACGATCAGTACCAAATATTTCTTGCTGGTCCAATGGTTTTTCAACTGGCTGTGAATTTGTTATTGCTAGGATTCGAGAGCTCGAATTGCAGCGCCGGAACTCGCTCGTCCTGCACGGAGTACTCCGTTGCAACGGTTACGGTTGCTGGCCTGCCCCATTAGCGAATTCCAAGGGTTGACATCCATACACATCATTTTTCGGTAAGACACCTCCGCGCAAGAAAATTCCTCAGAAGTTTTGGCTTGGGATCGCGCTAAGTTATAGACATCCTGCCGGTTAGTATCTCGAAACTCACACGTTGGACCTGCAATTCCTGGTGGCACGTAGAACCTCTGTTGCCGTCATTTGACAGAAAAAAAAGTTCGACTTATCAATCCCTATGATCGGGCAATCCTCGCCCGTCTCAGTCCTGAGGGGTGGCGCCGGTTGTCCGGTCACGGGAGGTTTTAATCAGTATGGCAGATGGAATTGAAATACTTCTTACCAGCAAGGAAGCGTCACGAGTTCTGAAGATTCATCCGAAAGTCCTTGAACGGATGGCGAAGCGTGGCGAAGTGCCAGCGCTGAAGGTTGGTAAATTCTGGCGGTATCGCGTTTCGGCTCTGGACGCCTGGATCAGCTCAAGGCTACAATCAGGCAGCCAAGCGTGCCGCACGGCAACTTCATTCTGATTGGAGGAACCATGCAGGCACGATACCAATACGGAGATTTGAGGATTCGGAGGCGGAACAAGGGGCCGGACGTTTGGCAGTTCCGCTATTTGGAGAATGGAAGGCGAAAGTCAGTGTTGGTCGGTACGGTCGAAAAACTCCCGACGAAGGCCGACGCGGAGCGGGCTGTTGAACACTTTCGGCACACGATCAATGACCAAAACCCACAAACACAGTTTCACTCTGTCACCGTGGCGGCGCTAATTGATCGCTTTATGAAACAACACGTACCAAAACATTGCCGAAAGTTGACCGCGAGCGTGTATCGCAGTCTCTTTGAAACTCACATCAGGCCGAAGTGGGGAACCGAATTGGTTGAGAACGTCAAGCCAATGGCCGTGAAAGAATGGCTCGAGGGTATGCCGCATTCCCGACAAGTCAAAGCCCACGTTCGCGGTTTAATGCACACCCTCCTCCAGGCGGCCATTTTGTGGGGATTGATCGAAAACAACCCTGTTAATCCTGTCCGGCAATCCCGAAAGCGGTTAAAGAAACCACGTGTTCTCACGCCGGCGGAATTCAAGCTGCTCCTGGGGCAACTCTCGGAACCTTACAAGTCGATGGTGATAACCGTGGCTTGTTTGGGGCTCCGGGTTTGCGAATTGCTAGGTCTACAGTGGGGCGACCTCGACTTTGAAAACCTCACCGTGAAAATCCAGCGAAGCATTGTCGAGGGAGAAGTCAACGAACCTAAGACGGAAGCTTCTGAAAGCACACTTCCCCTTGACCCGGATTTAGCCGAAGTCCTGTTAGCCCATAAGGCGGGGAGTCACTACAAGGCTGATTCGGATTACGTCTTTGCGGGAGCAACCGGTAATCCACCTTGGCCGGATGGCATACTCGCAGATCACCTAAAGCCAGCGGCGACCAGGGCGGAAATCGGCAACGTCGGCTGGCACACCTTCCGACACAGCTACTCGACGCTGCTACACTCCCTGGGCACGACTCCGGCAGTCCAGAAGGAGCTCCTGCGCCATGCCGATATTCAAACCACGTTGAACATCTACACTCAGGCTGTTTCGTCAGAGAAGCGGGAAGCTGCATCGAAGGTGGTGAATGCCCTATGGAAAACGTGAATGTGGTACGAACTGGTACTTTTCGAGAAATCTTCTTGGGTGTCAAGTCCTTTAGAAAGATGGTCGGGGCGCCCAGATTTGAACTGGGGACCTCTTGGTCCCGAACCAAGCGCGCTACCAGGCTACGCTACGCCCCGGCTTGAAGAGCAGTGACAAGTGACGAGTGACAAGTGGCGAGCAGGAAGAACTGACTTGTCACTCGTCACTCTCCACTCGTCACTGATTCATTGGTCGGGACGGCCAGATTTGAACTGGCGACCCCTTGCACCCCAAGCAAGTGCGCTACCAGGCTGCGCTACGTCCCGTTGAGTCTTTTGGCCCTTGGCCGATATAGCAGGTCTGGGGCTGAAAGCCACAAACAATCACGCTAACACTTGCGCGAAAGCATTGTCAAGATGGCCTGAAGTTCGTGTCGAATGGCATGCAACTCCGCCCCATCAAGCGTGGACAGGAAGAGATGACGTTGCTCGGCCTCACTTCGGGAGTTGTCCGCAAGATGCTTTCGCGCCCCGGAGATCGTAAAGCCCTTCCCGTAAAGCAACCGCTTGATCTCCAGCACCGCCTCGACGTCCTCACGACGGTAGAGCCGATGCCCGGACTTGCTCTTCGCCGGTTTGAGCGTGGGGAACTCGGTCTCCCAAAACCTCAGGACATAAGGCTTGGTCTGCGTTAGCTTACTCACCTCACCGATTCGGAAATAGAGTTTGTCCGGGATGAAAACTTCGGAAGGCGAGGCGTCGGTAGAACGGCGGGCGCGCGGAGAGCGAGTTCGAGGCATCCATAACCTCAAGGAACGGTTGAAGGTCAACTCCAAGCCATCTTAGAGAACTGTACAGGATGCGTCAAGCTCACCGGACCAGAAAAACAGTGACGAGTGACAAGTGACGAGTGAAATTACGAATAGTGAATGGTGAATAGTAAATGGTGAATTGCGGACGCGGAGTTTGCTTTGCGCGCGCCACCCAAGCCCGCTCACTGCTGCATTACCTCAATTTAGAATTCACCATTCATAATTTACTATTTTCCTGCTCCCTCGCTTTCAACCAGTTTCCGCAAAGCCCGCTCGATGGAGTATACTGGCGGCTTTTCCGAGCCGCGCGTCCGGAAGTGAATGAAGGGATTGAAACAGGACGGCGCATGCGAGCAGGAATTCTCAATCTGGAGAGGGTCGGTTATGCCGAAACAAATTGTGGGTATCGATGTTGGGGGAACAAAGGTAGCAGGAGGGCTGGTGACCTTGAAGGGGCATTTGGTGAAGTCGCTAGTCGTGCCAACTCATGCGGAGAGAGGCTTCAAGACCAGCTACAGCCAGATCGTGCATTTGATCGAGCGGCTGATCAAGCTGGCGGGGGGGAAGGAGAACGTCGCCGGGGTGGGTGTTTGCGCGCCCGGCCCTCTTAACCCCAAAACGGGTGTCATTATCAACCCTCCGAACCTCCCGGGCTGGCGCAATATCCAGCTCGCGCATTTGCTCGAAAGCCACTTCCATCTCCCTGCCAAAGTGGAAAACGACGCCAATGCTGCTGGGCTTGCAGAGGTCCTTTTTGGGGCGGCGGTGGGATATCGGGACGTCTTCTATGTGACCGTCAGCACCGGCATTGGAACCGGGGTCATCATCAACAAGAAGATCTATCACGGTAAGAATGGAGTGGCGGGCGAAGGTGGGCACGTCTCCATCGACTTCCGCAGCCCGTATCGTTGCGGCTGCGGCACGTTGGGCTGCATCGAGGCGCTGGCGGCCGGTCCTGCCATGGCTCGACGCGCGCGCGTCGCCCTCGAGCAGGAGCACAGCCGGCCAAGCCTACTGCGCGAACTCTCGGGTGGCGACCTGCGCAAGATCACTCCCCTCATGGTCCAGGAGGCCGCGCGCAGGGGAGACGACTTGGCCAAGTCCGTCATCGACGATACAGGGTTTTATCTCGGCGTGTGGCTGGGAGGAATGATTTCGCTATTTGATCCGGAAGCGATCCTCATCGGGGGCGGAGTCGCGCAGATTGGCAAACCCCTCTTTGATAGAATCCGTCAGACCATCCCCAATTACACGATCAACCGTCGCTTTGTCGAGAAGCTCCCCATCCTGCCGGCCAAACTGCAAACAAACGTTGGCGTTTACGGTGCGGCAAGCGTCTTCCTCCCCGCCGGGGAGGAGGCCGAAGCCGATTGATCCTTCGGGACCAACGGAAAGAGCCCGCGAGTTGGATCCTGCTAGAAAGTGAGCCTCAGCGCTAACTGGATAATGCGCGGATCATAGGTGCTCGAGATCTGACCGAAACTGGGATCCGTAATATTCAGCGTAGGAAGCTGAAACTCCGCATGGTTGAGGATATTAAAGAACTCCACGCGGAATTCCGCATTCAGCCGCTCTCCGAAAATCGCGGTCTTCTTCGCCACCGCAAAATCCAAATTACCACGGTGTGGCCCGCGAAGGGAGTTCCTGGGGTACGACCCGTAGGTGCGCACAGCCGGATTGAGCACTGCGCACGCACTCGAAGGGAGCAAAGTGGGATCTGCCCCCGCGCACGGGTCTGGATCCCCCGGAATGGGTTGGTTCTGGAGGGCGGTAAAGCTTGCAGGGTTGAAGTAGAAATTCCCCGCGTTGCGGCGCGGATCCAGAATGGGAACGACCCTGGTCAATTGATTCGCCCGCACCATGCCGGCATCGCCCGCAGCCGACGGTCCCGGGTCTGTCCGGGCAGTGTAGAGCTGGCTGAAGATGTCCATGGGGAAGCCGGTGCGCCAAGTCAGAATGGGATACAGGCTCCATCCCTTCGTCAGGCGCCTGGGACCGGAGGCCCAGAGCTGATCGAAGGGAAGGTCCCAGCCCCCGCTGAAGGCAATGCGCTGGCCGATGTCGTAGTCGGAGACGGCACGGAATAGGCCGTGGTTGTAATAGGGCACGAGCGAATTCACGTTGCGAAAACCGGAGGCGTCATCGATCGACTTACCCCAGGTGTAGGCTAGGGTGAAGTAGCTGTTGCCCAGCCAGCGGTTTCCGGTAATCCGTTTGGTGAGACTGGCCTCCAGGCTATTATAGTTGGCGCTGACGACATTCGCGAAGGTATCGAGGTAGCTGAACCCATTCGACCCGTCGGGCAGGATTCCGGGTTGGGTGTTCAGCAGACGCGTGTCGGTGCCAAGGATAAACGGGTTCTGGTCGACCAGCCCGGTTTGCTTGTGGGTAACACTGCCCACATAGCTGGTTTCCAGGACCACGCCCCTGGTTAGATCCCGCTCGATGCTGAAGTTGAACTGATAGGTGTACGGGGTGCGCAGGTGTGGGTCGACGAAGTACACGCCACCTCCGCCAAAAGGCAGAAAGCCGGCGGCCCCAAAGTCGATATTCGGGGCAGGCGGCTTGGAGGGGAACGGGTTGGTAGCGCCCGCCGCGACAAAAGGTTGCGTCAAGTAACCAGGATCGGAGCTGGGATTTCCCGCCAGCGGCGGGAAATACATGTCCACGTACCCGAAGAACGGCGCTTGGCCGTTGAACTGCAAGCTATCCTCGCCCTTCAGGATGTCATAGAACACCCCGAACCCGCCGCGGATGCTCGTTTTGCCGTCGTTGAGCGGGTCCCAGGCGAAACCGAAACGCGGAGCGAAGTTGGTTCTCACCGGGAAATTGGCGCCCCTGGGGGCACCTGGGTCACCGGGAAACAGCAGGCCGATGGGAGCATTTGCGAACCGAGTCGATTGCGCTCCGGGAATGATGGAGAACGTGCGTCTTTGGGTGTCCAGCTTGGGGGAGTTGTACTCGTATCTCAAGCCGTAGGTAATGACCAAGTTCTTGCGTAGGTGCCACTCATCCTGCGCGAACGTGTAGTACGACTTGCTACGGATGTTCGAGGGCGCGGCGCCGAACTGCAGGTACTCGTCGGGCAGGCCCAACAGGAAATCCGCAAAATCGTTACCGGAACCAACCCCGGTCGACGGGCCATAAAAGTAAAATTCGCCATCCACATAATAATCGTAGTGGGTGTTATTCTGAAACGACGAGAAAGAGAAGCCGAATTTCATCGTGTGCTGCCCCTTCAGCCACGTGAGGGTGTCCGACGCGCCAAAGGTGTTGTTGATCTCAGTGGTGGGCCCTTGCGGGCTGAAGCCGAGGGTCAGGCCTCGATTGAAGCCGATGAGGGTCGGTCCTGTAGACTGGTCGGGTGTGGTTCCTGTCCCCAATTGGCCTGGCGTGGGCAAACTCGTGGCGGGAAAGGCTTGTGCGATGTTCATGCGTTGCGCGGTCACCCGTGCCTCGTTCAGCAGGGTGGGCGAGAAGCTCCGGTCCCAGGCCAGGTTGGCAAACTCTGTGTGATGGTTACCGATGCTGCCGTATCCATAGGCATCGGAAGGGGTAGAGCCAAAGGCGAAGCTGAACGGAGTCAGCACCGGATTACGGGCCCAGCCTAAGGTGGCCGAGAGCTTGTCTTTGGAACCGAGTTGCGCATCCAGCTTGGCGCTGAATTCGTCGGTATCGTTCGTGCTGCCCGCCTGAGCTATCTTAACGCCCTCCGGAGAAGTCGGGATGAGGTTGGCTTGGATGTACTTCTGCGCCACGGGGCTGAATTTAGCAGGATCGATAACCGCCTGCGCCGCCAACGTCGGGTTGGACTGCCAGTACGGGTTGGCTTGCAGAAAAGCCGCCACCTGCGGGTCCGGAATCGGATTGCCGCTTACATCGGAGGCAGACTGGGAAAAGTCTCCCTGGAGCTCCTGCGGGGTGTACACCGGAAGCTGCGTGGTGGTAACGGTTTGGACCTGGCGCTGGCCGGAGTAATCGATGAACCAGAAGAACTTGTCTTTGCCATGCACCACGTGCGGAATCACGACGGGCCCACCCAGGGTGAAGCCGAACTGGTTGCGCTTGAGCACTTGCTTGGGAAGGCCCTCGCGATTGTTGAAAAAGAGGTTGGCGTCGAAGAGGTCATTGCGCACGTAATCAAACGCACTGCCATGCAAGGTGTTGGTGCCGGACTTGGTGACGACGCTCACGATACCCCCGGCGTTGCGGCCGTATTCCGCCGAGTAGTTGCTGGTCAAAATGCGAAACTCGGCGATGGCGTCCGGGTTGGGGTTATAGACGACTTCGTTCGCCAGCAGGTCGTTGTTGATGCCCCCATCCAGCAAGAAGGTGACGGAGTCAGACTTGCCGCCGGCGATTCCGAAGGCGCCGGCCTGATGATCATTGTTGGTGGCGGCTGGGTTCACTTCCGTGACCCCGGGCTGGAGCAGAGCAAGATCGAGAACGTTCCGTCCGTTGAGCGGCAGGTCCACAGCAGCTCGGGCGGTGACGGATTGCCCCAAGGTGGGGTTCACAGTTTCCACGGCGGCCGCCAAGCCTTCTACCGTAACCGATTCGTTACGCGCACCCACCTCCATGCGCAAATCCACACGCAGCACCTGGTTGATTTGTAGCGGCGGAGCATCCGTAACCAGCCTCCTAAAACCCTCGCGCTCCGCGGTGATGCGGTAATCGCCGATGGGAAGGTTGAGAACCTGGTAGGACCCCTCTTTATCGGTGACGCTCGTGGTGCTGATCTGCGTAGCGGTGTTGGTGGCCGTAACCTTTACCCCCGGCATCACCCCACCCAGGGAATCAGTTACCGTGCCAACGATTTTACCGGTCGTTTGCTGTGCCGATGCTGAAGCCGAAATTAATAGTGCCACAAAGATTGCCAATATAAGCCTCTGGCAACCCATATAAGCAGCCTTCTTGCTGTCGAGGCCCATCGAAGTCTCCTCCTGTTCGCCAAGGGTGCTGGCCAAATCCCCTCCAGTCTGGCGCATGTCTTCAGACGGGAAGTGCAATATACACCTACTGCATAGAAACACACAATTGTATTCCTGGGACACCCGGTGGGTTTATCACTAAGATTTATGACGAGTATAGAATTACTTGATACTACGCTCAGCAAGGAAGCGGAATGCGAAAATCTGTTTTTCACCTTCTATCTCAATCACGTTCAAAGCGCGAGAACGACCGGTCAATCGTCAAGGACAAACTCGCCTTGGCATCCTCGACATACTGTGCAAGCGCATCACGGTAGAAGGCCAAACTCCGTTCGCGGACCGAAGCCTCCGGCTCTTGGGAACGAACCATATGGTTAA